>Ga0180220_1001367_pt1 | contig 18292 bp, 16 predicted proteins | sample eDN5th37CBELigBY_FD_151335 | JGI IMG/M metagenome (GOLD analysis project Ga0180220, IMG submission 151335) | Enriched backyard soil microbial communities from Emeryville, California, USA - eDNA 5th pass 37_C BE-Lig BY (version 2) (version 2) | ecosystem: Environmental > Terrestrial > Soil >...
TAGAGGGTGGCGGGCTCGGGGGCCGAGATCTCGACCTTGTGCAGCGGGCGGTGGCCATCGAGGCCGCGCGAATGGGTCCACCTGTCTTCCTGGACGAGGCCCCCGTAAACCGCGTGGACCCGCGTCTCTGCCGCAGACCTCTGCATGGCAACCCGCTCTTCGCTCCGGTCTGCCCCGTCCGTTTGCCAGGCGGCGGCAAGTTGCTCCGCTTGCATGCTTGAGGCGCTCGTTTCCCGGATGAACCATTGAGCGGCCTGCATGGCGTCTTTAGCATTTGCCTGCGCTTTCCGCGCCGCCCCCGATGCGCCGTCATACACATTGGGCTTGCCGCCCCCGGTGGCGACATAGACCGGGACGCCGGCGATCGAGGTCAAGACAAGCTTGCCGGACGAGGCTATTGTTCCCGTCCGGCCGGAGCCCGCCGCATCCGCCGCGTCGTCCAGCGCTGCGCAGCAGCTTTGCGGATCGAGCCCGGGCAGGGCGGCCAGCCGCTCCCAGGGCGTGAGCTTGGGATAGCCCACGTACAGCATGACGATGCCGCTGACGAACCACGCGAGCATCAGCAGGCAGCCCGCGATGCCCGTCCATCGGTGCGCCAGGTACATCAGGCGCTTTGCCTTCGAGGCTGTGCTCATGCGCTCCGTCCTTTTCGTGTCGACAAGCCCTGGGTCCGGCTCAGAAGCGATGGTTCAGCGTCAGCTCGAAGCGCCGCCCCGGCCCATACAGCCACTGCGTCGGCGTGTAGTAGGCGGTGGTGTAATAGGCCTTGTCGAACACGTTGTAGCCGCGCGCCGTGATGGTGTTGCGCTTGTCGACTTGCCAGCGCAGCGCCAGATCGGTGCTGGTGTACGAAGGAAGCTCGAGGGTGTTGGCATTGTCCGCATAGCGCTTGCCCACGTACTGCACTCCTCCCATGGCGGTCCAGCCGGGACGGAAGTTCCAGCTTAACCACACATTGGCAAGCTTTTGCGCCACGTTGGGCGGGACATTGCCCCGGCGCGATGCCGCGGCGGGCGGCGAGCCCGCCGACTCGTCGAAGTCGTCGTAGCGGGCGCGCAGTATCGTGCCGTTGGCTTCCAGCGTCCAGCCGCGGGCGAACTCCAGCGCCAGCGACGCCTCGATGCCGCGCGACGATTGCGCGCCCACCTGCACCCGCTGGCTGGGATCGTCGGCATCGCGAGTGAGCAGGTTGGTTTTCTTGATGTGGTAGGCGGCCAGCGTCCATTCGCCCTTGCCTTGCCAGAAGCCCTGTTTCAGGCCCACCTCGATCTGCCGTCCTTCGGCCATCTCGAATTCGCTGTTGGCCGGGCTGAGCATGAGCAGGCCGCTGACCGGGTCCGCCGCCTGGGCGTACTGGGCGTAGATCGTGAAATCGGGGCGCAGTTCGTAGACGGTGCCCAGGCGGTAGCCCACGTTCGAATAGCTGCGGTCCAGCGTTCGCGCATCCGCGATCAGGTCGTCGCGCCGCACGGCGGCGTGGTCGTAGCGCACGCCCCCCAATATCGACCACTTGGGCGTCAGCTTGAGGCGGTCTTCCATGAACAAGGCGTATTGGACAGCCTCGTTGCGATAGCGCGGCAGAGTCGGAACGTCGCTGTGGAAGTAGCCCGGTACGGGGTCATAAGGGTCGACGGGGCCGGAACTTCCGGTGTAGGTATTGTTGCTGTGCTGGAAGCTGCTGCGATTGACATCGAAGCCGACAGAAACGGTATTTGGCAGCGAGCCCAGGCGCCCCTCCAAGGAAGCGTTGGCCGTGAAGCCGGTCTGCTTCTGGTCGTGATGGATCTCGGTATTGTCCGACCGGTCGATCAGGCCCGAGGCCGGGTCGTGGACATAGCGTTCGGCGTTGCGCCAGTCGCGCTTGCTGCGCACGTGGTAGAGCTTGGCGCGTATCGTGGCCGATTCGCCGGGCGTCCACAAGGCATCGAGCTCGGTCCATTGGTCGCGGTGCCGTATGACGCCGTCCTCGACGTTGTAGTTCTTCTTGCGCAGGGCGTCCAGCTGCCGGCCGTCGACCAGCGGGGTGCCGAAATAGGCCATGGGCTTCTGGTAGCCGTAGGCGTGGCTGAGCCTCAGGCTCAGGTCGGGCGCGGCCTCCCATTGCAGGGCGCCCGAGAACGTGGCGTCGCGCGACTCGCCGCGATCTACCCAGTTATCGGAGCGGTTGCCGCTCAGATCGACGCGATACGACACGGTGTCGCTGAGGCTGCCGCTGCTGTCCAGGCCGAGCCTGGCGGTGTCGTCCGTGCCGGCAGTGGCCTGGATTTCATTCTCTATGGGCCCATGGCGCGGCTTTCTGGGCACGATGTTCACGACGCCGCCTATGGCGCCGTCGCCGTATATTACCGAGGCGGGCCCGCGCAGCACTTCGATGCGCTCCACCGACCAGGTGTCGAATGGAAAGGTGACGCCCACGCCGCCATACTGGCGCAACCCGTCGTACAGGCGCATGACCGAAGTGCTGTCGGTAAATCCGCGTGAGGACAGCGACGAGCCGCCATTGCCGGGGTGGCCCATGGCGCTGATGCCGCCCGCGCGGGTAATGGCCTCGGTCACGCTGGCCTGGCCGCGCGCCTCGATCTGCCGGCGGTCGATGATGTCGATGCTGGCGGGCGTCTCGCGCGGGGTGAGATCCAGGTTCGAGCCGGTTTGGGCAGGCTTGTCCAGGTTCGGCGTTTGTTCGCTGGATACGACAATGGGTGCAAGCGTGTCGGGCTGGTTTTGCGCCAGGCCCTGGACGGGGCCGAGCGCCAGCGCCGCAATGAGTCCCGCGGCGGCGGGTCCGGCGGCGCGCGGGCGCGTGCGAAGCATCTGCTTGCAGAGCATGAAAGAAGAGGCCGTCATGGCTATTTCCTGATGAGGCGCGATCCGGCGATGCGGCAGGGGCGCGCAGCCCGCCGCCGCCGTCGAGCAGATCACGCAGCGCCGCCGGCCGTGGCGTGGCGGCATGTGTGATTCGGGAAGGGAGTGCCTGCCGGATGCATCGGCCGGCATGGACCGATGCGTGCAGGCTGGACGGAATCAGGAAATGGCGGGAGGCGCCCGGGCGAGCGGGATGGTCCAGGTGGCGGAGCCACGCGCCGGCGAGGTTTCAGCCGCGGCGATGCGCAGCACGACGGCGGCGCTCGCAGCCGGCGCGAGCGAGGGAAGCTGGGGCGTGGTGGAGGGTTGGAAGCAGAGCAGGCAATGGCCCTGATGGGCGCTGCCATCGTCGGTGAAAGCGGAGTCCGGGTCGCCGTCGATTTGGATGGCGACCAGTTCGGGGCCGTCCACACTGCAAAGCTGAGTCCAGACCGTGCGCGATGCCTCATGCCCGCCCAGGGCCATTCCGAGGGAAGGGGCCAGCGTTGCGAACAGGACTGCGATGAGGACCAGCCAACTGGTGGGCTGTCGCGCTTTGAAGCGTGCCATGGGCATCGAGGGTACCGGACTAAGCGTGAAATCTTAGCATGGGCCTAGGGCCTGTCAACAGGGGTCCTAGCCGCGCAGCCCGTTCCACAGAATGATGCCGATGGCGATGGGCGTGATCACGCCGATCAGGATGCGGCGCCAGGCAGCGGCGGGACCTTGCCGCGGCGCGCCGTACCACTCTTTCTGCAGCACACGCCAGATCACCCAGCCGCCGAACAGCGCGGTGAACAGGCCGCCCACGGGCAGCATGATGTTGGTGGCGACGAGATCGAGCCAATCGAAGGCGTTGCGATCGCCCCACTGCAGCGCGGGCATGCCGGTCATGCTCAGCGAGGCGAGCACGCCCACCAGAAACAGGCCGACGCCCGCCACGGCGCAGGCGGCGCGACGGCTCATGCCCGCATGCTCCATCAGAAAGGCCACCACCACCTCGAGCATGGAGATGGAGGAGGTGAGGGCGGCGATGAAGAGCAGCGCGAAAAAGACCGTGCCGAACAGATTGCCCCAGGGCAGGTAGGAGAACACGATGGGCATGGTGACGAAGGTGAGGCTGGGGCCCGCGCCCTGGTCCAGCCCCAGGGCGTAGGCCGGCGGCAGGATGAGCAGGCCGCCCAGCACGCAGCTGAGCAGCGTCAACAGCGCCACGGTCAGGGCTGAGCGGTTGATGTCGGCGCTGGCCGGCAGATAGGATCCGTAGGTGGACATGATGCCCAGTCCCAGCGACAAGGTGAAGAAGGACAGTCCCAGGGCGTCCAGCACGGACTGCATGGTCAGGCCGCTGAAGTCGGGGACCAGGAAGGCCGAGACGCCCGCCCAGGCGCCGGGCACCATCAGCCCGCGCACGATCAACAGGCACATCATCAGGAACAGGCAGGGCATCAGCACCTTGGCGATGCGCTCGATGCCCCCGCGCACGCCGCCCGCCACGCCGGCGACGGTGACCAGCATGAACAGGGCATGATAGACGAGCGGCAGCCAGGGATGTTCGGCCAGGGCGGAAAAATTGGCGCGCAGCGTGTCGGGGTCGCGCGTCAGCGCGGTGGTCATGCTCTGCCAGATGTAGGCGATGGTCCAGCCACCCACCACGCTGTAGTAGGACATGATGGTGGCGCTGGCCAGCACGCCCAGCAGTCCCACCAGCCCCCAGCCGGTGCCGCCCAGCTTGCGGTAGGCGCCGAAAGCCCCGGCGTTGCCGGCCCTGCCTATGGTCATCTCGACGCGCAGCAGCGCCAGGCCTATGGTCAGGGTCAGCGCGGTGAACAGCAGCAAGAAGGCGCCGCTTCCCTGATGGGCTGTAACGTAGGGGAACTTCCAGATGGCGCCCAAGCCCACCGCCGAGCCGGTGGCGGCAAGAATGAAACCCAGATTCGAACCCCAGCGTGCACGGTCCATGCGAGTCCTTTGATGCGGGGCGTGGTGCTCAGGTGAGCGGGATCATCACGCTTTTCCGGTAGGCGGGCCTGCCGGTCAGGCCTTGGTACCAGGCCTGCAGGTGAGGCAGGTCGGGCCGTTCGATGGGCATGTTGAACCAGGAGTAGGCGATGCAGCCAAGCGGGATGTCCGCCACGCCCAGCGCCTCGCCCGACAGGAAGGGTTGCTTCGACAGCGCCCGGTCGGCGATGGCCAGAAGGCCCCGGAGGTCCTGCAGGCCTTTTTCGGCGGCGGCATGGTCGCGCCGTTCCGGCGCGAGGCGCACGGTATTCCAGAACAGCTGGCGATAGGGCTCCATGATCGTGCTTGCCACCCAGTCCATCCACATTTCGAGCCGCGCACGTTCCGCCGCGCCGGCCGGATACAGGTGGACGGCGCCGTGCCTGGCGGCCAGGTAGCGCACGATGACGTTGGACTCCCACAGCACGAGGCCGTCGTCCTCGATGACGGGAACCAGGCCGTTGGGATTGAGTGCCCGGTAGGCGGGTTCGTCGACCACGCCGAAGGGGCCGCCGGCATCGACGCGTTCGTACGAAAGGCCGAGTTCTTCGGCGCACCACAGCACCTTCTTGACGTTGACCGAGTTGGTCCTGCCCCATATCTTCAGCATGGCGACTCCTTGGTGTGGTGCCCGCCGGCGGCGGGCGGGTTCAGGCGGCCGCGGCGGGGCGCAGCAGGCCGGCGTGATAGCGCGCGACGTAGTCGTCGAAGCTTTCAGTATCGCTTTGTTCGAGTTGCGCTTGGACCCGCAAGGATTCGGCCGCTGCCTGCCGGAGCTCTTTCTCGGCGTCATGGTTCAGCGGCGAGGCGAGCAGCGCATCGCGATGCGCGCGGCTTTGGCGCAGGGTGAGCTCGTGCAGGCTGACGCCCTCCTGGCGCATCTGCCGCAGCAGCGTCGCCGACGGAGTGGCTTCGGGATCATCGATTTTTTTCTGCTGCGCCAGCACGGCCTGCCGGTGTGCATCGCCGGACACGCCGGCATCGAGCAGGTCGGCGTAATCGAGCATGCGGCCGAGCAGCTCGTCGCCCCAGTCGCGCAGGCTCACAGGCCCGTCGCGCCGCGCAAGCATGAGGCCGGGCTTGCGCCCTTCGGTCGAGACCACGGCGAAGTTGTCGTGGCTGTCGGGGCAAAAGCCGTTCTGGGGAAAGAAAGGGCTGTCCTCGACGGCGCAGAACAGCAGGAAGGTGTCCATGAAACGGCTGGTTTCGGCGCTGATGCCCAGGGGCTGGTAAGGGTCGATGTCCAGGCAGCGCACTTCGATGTACTGGACGCCGCGGGCCGCCAGCGCGGTGGACGGGCGCTCGCAGCGCTCGACGCTGCGCTTGGGCCGTATGCTGGAGTAGAACTCGTTCTCGATCTGCAGCACATTGGTATTGAGCTGTATCCATTGGCCGTCGCGATGCGTGCCGATGGCCTGATAGGCCGGCCAGGGCGTGGTGACCGCATCGTAGATGCGCCGCAGGAAGGTCTCGATATCGTTATAGCAAAGCTGCAGCTCGGATTGAGCCTTGTCCTTGTTGTTGTAGCCGAGGTCGCTCATGCGCAGGCTGGTGGCATGCGGCAGATAAAGCGTATCGCCGTCCAGAATGTGCAGGCCATGCGGCGCATCGCCCAGGAAACCGCGCGACACCGCCGGCGAGGCGCCGAACAGATACATCAGCAGCCAGGAATAGCGGGTGAAATTGCGTATGAGCGCCAGATAACCCTTTGAGCGGCGTTCGGCCAGGCTGGCGCCTTCGGTATCCAGGATGTCCCAGATGGCATCGGGCAGCGAGAAGTTGTAATGGACGCCGGCGATGCATTGCATGGCCTTGCCGTAGCGTTCGGCCAGGCCGCGCCGGTAGACGTGCTTGAGCATGCCGGTGTTGGAGGTGCCGTACCAGGCGATGGGAATGTCGGCCTCGGCCGGCAGGCGGCCGGGCATGGACTGGTTCCAGATCAGCTCGCCGCCGATGCGCGCCGCCACGAATTTATGGATGTCTTCGAGTTCGGCCAGCAGGCCGGGCACGGTGCCGTGGGTGCCGGTGATGAGCTCGAGCAGGGCCTCGGAGTAATCGGTCGTGATATGAGGGTTGGTCAGCGCGCTGCCCAGATCCGGAGGGTGGGGCGTCAGGGCCAGGGCGCCGCTCGCGTCCACGCGCAGGCCTTCTTTTTCGATGCCGCGAAGTATGCCCGCGAGCATCGGAATGTGGGGCCGCAGCAGGCTGTGGCGTGGAAGGCTGTCAGTCATTGGAGGATTCTTTCGCTTTATACGGATATTTCGGGCGATTTTACCCGAGCGCTTGCGAAGCATTGAATAAGCGATTCGCACATGCACGGGGCGTGGCGGCGTGTCCCGAGCTTCCCTTAAAATGCCCGGATGGGTTTATTGTCGGCGATTTTTGGGTACAAGGCGGAAATTCGCCGCTGCGGGATGTCAGGCATGTGGAAAAACAGAAAGAGGTCGGTACGGATTTTTGCGGCGGCGCTGTCCTTGGCGCTGGTCGCGGCCTGTTCGCCCGAATACAACTGGCGCGAGGTTACGGTGGACGACGGGGTCGGCATGGTGATGTTTCCCGACAAGCCCCGAAGTCAGGAACGCAGCCTGAGCTTCGCGGGACATGCGCTGCGCTTCACCCTTACCACCGCCGATATCGGCGGCACCATTTTCGCCGTGGGACACGCTCCCTGGCCCGAACCCATGCGGGCGGACGAAGGTTTGCGCCAGGGCATGGGCAAAGAGGTGATGGCGTCGCTGTACCGGAACCTGGGCCGCGAGGCGCCCGCCGAACTGCCCAAGTTCGGACAGCTTTTCGAGGTGACCGGCCCAGCGCCGCCCGGCATGCGGCTTCAGGCGCGAGTCTGGCTTGCCGAAGGCGGGCTGGTGGAGGGCATCGTCATGGGGCCTGCCGACCGCTTTCCTGGCGCCGCCGCTCAGGAGTTTCTTGATTCGGTCGCAAAGGGACGCTGACCGCCTGCTGGCGGGCAGGCAACTGGCCGGTTCGATACGCGATGGTGATGGCCGCCTGTCGGCCGCGCACCTGCAGCTTGTGGCTGGCATTCTGGATGTGAAAGTTGACGGTGCGTTCGGTCACGCCGAGGATCATGCCGATTTCCCAACTGGTTTTTCCCATCGCGGCCCAGTGAAGACATTCGAGCTCGCGAGCCGTCAGCGGCTTCATTCAGTGTCCTCCGTTCTGCGGCAAAAAAACGCCGTCCAACTTTTTATTGCTATACATATTTAAATGTATCAATTTTATGCGAACGGGTAAATCCGGCGCGGACAAAAGCACGTCGCGCCAAAGCGGGACATCCGGGGCCCGGTCGGGATCGACAAGCGGCGCATCGGCCGGCGGCGGGGCGCTTGGTGCTAGAATAAGGCGATGTTTGTGGCGCCGATTTGCCTGATCCGCTTGCGGGCGCCTGATAAATCCAGCTAAAGAGGTCCGCATGGTCCCGTTGCATACTTCTACCGAAACCGACGCATCCACATATTCCGATCCGGCGCCGTCCCAGGGCGTTCAGCACGGAACACCGCCGCCCGGAGCCAGCCTGTCCGGCGCCGTCCAGCCCGTGGCAGTCCCGCCGGGGTCCGTCGGCCTGGTTTCTCCCCGCTTCATCGCCTTCGACGAACCGCTGCAGCTAAGCAGCGGCCAGGTGCTGCCGTGCTACGAACTCGCCGTCGAGACCTATGGCACGCTCAATGCCGAGCGCAACAACGCGGTGCTTATCTGCCATGCGCTCAATGCCTCGCACCACGTGGCGGGCATGTCCGCCGACAATCCCAAGGACATAGGCTGGTGGGACAATATGGTCGGTCCGGGCAAGGCCGTGGACACCGACCGGTTTTTCGTGATCGGCGTCAACAACATCGGTTCATGCTTCGGGTCGACCGGGCCGGCCAGCATCAATCCGGACACCGGCAAGCCCTGGGGGGCAGCCTTCCCCATGCTGACAGTCAAAGACTGGGTGCTGGCACAGGTTCGCCTGGCCGATCACTTCGGCATCGAGAAGTTCGCCGCCGTGATGGGCGGGTCGCTGGGCGGGATGCAGGCGCTGGGATGGGCCATCACCTGCCCCGAACGCATAGCGCACTGCATCGTCATCGCCAGCACGCCGCGGCTTTCGGCCCAGAACATCGGTTTCAACGAAGTGGCGCGGCGGGCCATTATTTCTGACCCCGACTTCCATGGGGGCGATTACTACGCCCATGGCACCGTGCCCAGAAAGGGTTTGTCGGTGGCCCGCATGATAGGCCACATTACATATCTTTCAGACGACGACATGGCGGCCAAGTTCGGGCGCACGCAGCGTTCGCCGGCGCAGAATGGCGAATACCATTACGGCTACGACGTCGAGTTCGAGGTCGAGTCCTATCTGCGCTATCAGGGCGAGAAATTCTCCACTTATTTCGACGCCAACACCTACCTGCTGATCACGCGCGCCCTGGACTATTTCGATCCTTCGCGCACCCATGGCGGCGATCTGGCCAAGGCGCTCGCCGTTGCCAGCGCCGAATTCCTGCTGGTGTCGTTCAGCACCGACTGGCGCTTTCCCCCTGCGCGGTCGCGAGAAATCGTGGAAGCGCTGCTTAAGAACCGGACGCCGGTCACCTATGCCGAGATCGACGCTCCCCACGGGCACGATGCCTTCCTGCAGGGAGACCCGCGCTACCATGCGGTGGTGCAGGGCTACTATGACCGTATCGCGGCCCAACTGGGCCTGCCCGGGCGGCAAGCGGTGAACGGGGTGCTGGCATGAGCGAGACACGCACCCTTGCCGCGCGGGACGCGCTGCGGCGCGCCGACGAAGCGTCGAGCCAAGCGGCCACGCGAGCCATACGCCCCGACCTGGCCCGCATCGCAAGCTGGATAGACTCCGGCAGCCGGGTTCTGGACCTGGGCTGCGGCGACGGCACGCTGCTGGCGTATCTGCGCGACCAGAAACAGGTGGAGGGCGCGGGGGTCGAGTTCGACGACGCGCGAGTCATCAGCGCCGTGCGGCGCGGGGTCAGGGTCATACAGCAGAACCTCGAAGAAGGCCTGGCGCTGTTCGACGACCAGCAGTTCGACTCGGTGGTGTTGTCCCAGACGCTGCAAGCCATGCATCACACCGAGCACATCCTGAGAGAGATGGCGCGGGTGGCCCGCTACGGCATCGTGTCGTTTCCCAATTTCGGCTACTGGCCGCACGGCTTTTCCATCCTGCGCGGACGCATGCCGGTCACCGGCGAGATGCCCTACCAATGGTACGACACGCCCAATATCCACCTGTGCACTCTGAAGGACTTCGAGGCGCTGGCCGCCAAGCTCAAGCTGCGCATCACCCACCTGGCCACTTTCAATGGCGGAAAAGAGGTAAAGTTCCTGGCGGGCTGGCGCAGCACGCTGGCTGTTTACCGCTTCGAATCGCCCATGGCGGCGAAGTAAGAACAATCCAAATTCAATTCCGGGGGCGACCATCGCTTCACTGACCAACGTCTATGCCAGCCCGCGCGTCATGCCGCTGCTGGTGCTGGGCTTTGCCAGCGGCCTGCCGCTGGCGCTCACCAGCGGCACCCTGCAGGCCTGGGCCACCGTTGCGGGCGTATCGCTGCAGAACATCGGTTTTCTCACCCTGGTGGGCACGGCCTACACGCTCAAGTTTCTGTGGGCGCCGCTGGTGGACCGCTATGCGCCGCCCTTTCTCGGACGCCGGCGCAGCTGGATGTTCTGCTGCCAGGTGCTGCTGGCGCTTTCCATTGCCTGCATGGGCCTGCTGTCGCCCGCGAACAACCTGGGCTGGCTGGCGCTGCTGGCGGTGTTGGTGGCTTTTCTGTCGGCCACTCAGGACATCGCCTTCGACGCCTACAGCACCGACGTGCTGCGCGACAGCGAACGGGCGGCGGGGGCGGCACTGAAGGTGCTGGGCTACAGGCTGGCCATGATCGTCTCGGGCGGACTGGCCCTGGTGCTGGCCGGAACCTGGCTGGGATGGGAGCACACCTATATGCTCATGGGCGCCTTCATGCTGGTCTGCGCCGTGGCGACTCTGCTGGCCCCGGAGCCCGAAGTGGTGGCGCAGCCGCCGCGCACGCTCGGGCAGGCGGTGGTCCAGCCCCTGGCCGAATTCTTCAGCCGCCGCAGCGCGCTCATGATTCTGCTGCTGATCGTGCTGTACAAACTGGGCGACGCCTTCGCCGGAGCGCTGTCCACCACCTTCCTGCTGCGGGGCGCCGGCTTCAGCACCGAAGAAGTCGGCATGGTCAACAAGATATTCGGCCTGGCCGCCACGATAGTGGGCGCGCTGGCGGGCGGGGCCCTGATGTCGCGCATGGGGCTTTATCGCTCGCTGATGTGCTTCGGCCTGCTGCAGGCCGTGTCCAACTTCGGCTATTGGGTGCTGGCGGTCACACCGCCCCATCTGTATTCCATGGCCGTGGTGGTGGGCGTCGAGAACATCTGCGGCGGGCTGGGCACGGCCGCCTTCGTGGCGCTGCTGATGGCTCTGTGCAATCAGCGTTTTTCCGCCACCCAGTTCGCCTTGCTGTCCGCCCTGTCGGCGGTGGGCCGCACTTATCTGGCGGGCCCGCTGACCCCGCCCCTGGTCGAGAATCTGGGGTGGCCCACGTTCTTCATTCTGACGGTGCTGATCGCCGTGCCCGGCCTGGTGCTGTTATGGTGGAAGCGCCGCGATATCCGCGGCCTCGATAGCACCGGCGAGGCGGCTGCCTGAGCCGCGGTGCACGGCGGGCGGCAAGAGCGGCTCGCCAGCACGGTCCTGCGCGGCCGCTACGATATACCGGAATTCCGGCGTTATTTTGTCTGTCTTTAAAGTTTGGGTGATGTCATGCGTGTAATTTCCGCCAATCTGAATGGAATCCGTTCCGCGACCAGCAAGGGTTTCCTGCCCTGGGCGGCCGAGCAGAACGCCGATTTCATCTGCCTTCAAGAACTCAAGGCCCAGGCGGCCAACATGACTCCCGACATGCTGGCGCTGCCGGATTGCAAGGGCTACTTTCATTACGCCGAGAAAAAGGGCTACAGCGGAGTCGGCGTCTACGCCCGTCACGAACCCAACGACGTGATCGAAGGGCTGGGCGTGCCGGAAATCGATGCCGAAGGCCGCTATCTGGAGCTGGTCTACGACAAGCTGGCGCTGATTTCCGTCTACCTGCCTTCGGGCTCCAGCGGCGAACATCGCCAGACCGCCAAATTCGCCTTCATGGAACATTTCTTCGGCCACCTGCACGATCTGGCCCGGCGCGGCTGCCAGGTAATCCTGTGCGGCGACTGGAACATCGCCCACAAGGAAATCGACCTGAAGAACTGGAAAGGCAATCTCAAGAACAGCGGTTTCCTGCCCGAGGAGCGCGCCTGGCTGACGCGGGTCTTCGACGAGCTGGGCTGGGTGGACGTGTATCGGTCGCTGTATCCCGAGGCGACGGGCGACGCCTATACGTGGTGGAGCAATCGCGGCCAGGCCAGGGCAAAGAACGTCGGCTGGCGCATCGACTACCAGATCGCCACGCGCGACATCGCGTCGGCGGCAAGGCAGGCCTCCATCTACAAAGAGCAATGGTTCAGCGACCACGCTCCCCTCACGATCGACTACGACTGGAAGCTTTAGGCCTGTCCTTTTAGCATCAATAGGCCTTTTGATGCCCATCAAGGCGGGCAGCCATCGTTTATGCTGACAATAGCTTGAACGTTCCGCTGCGGACATTGTCTGTATCGGACGTAGTTTTCCCCCGCATATTGAACAGGAGCCATCATGAAGATTGTTGCCAGCGTCCTTGCCGCGGCGGCCATTGCCGCGGCCGGCAGCGCCCACGCCGCGCCCTTGCGCTACGAGGTCGACCCCGACCACACCTTCGTCACGTTCGAAGTGACGCACTTCAACACGTCGACCGTGCGCGCGCGCTTCGACACCATCAAGGGATTCGTGGAGCTCGACAGGCAGGCCGGCCAGGGCCGCGCCGAAATGGCCATCGATGCGTCCTCCATCAGTTCAGGGGTGCCCGACTTCGACAAGCACCTGAAGAGCGCGGATTTCTTCGACGTGGCCAAGCATCCCGAGGCCACCTTCGTCAGCAAGTCGTTCAAGTTCGAGGGCGATGAGCTCAAATCGATCGAGGGCGAATTGACGCTGCTGGGCCAGACTCATCCGGTCACGCTCGAGGGCAAGCGCTTCAACTGCTACGACCAGCCGGTCCTGAAGGCGCCGGTGTGCGGCGGAGACTTCGAAACCACCATCAAGCGCAGCCAATGGGGCATGAACTGGGGCATCGACATGGGCGTGCCCGACGACGTGCGGCTGCTGATACAGATCGAGGCCGTCCAGCAGCAGTAACCGGACGGCCCCGAAGAAAGCCCGGCGGCGGGCTTATGCCGTCGCGGGGCTTTCGTTGTGCTGGCCCGCGGGTGCGGCGCCGCTTCGGGGTTCGCACACGCAGCGATACAAGACGCCGCCCAGGATGCCGCCTACGATGGGGGCAAGCCAGAACAGCCACAGCTGGTCCAGCGCCCAGTCGCCGACGATCAGGGCCGGCCCCGTGCTTCGCGCCGGGTTGACCGAGGTGTTGGTGACGGGAATGGAAATCAGGTGGATCAGGGTCAGGCACAGGCCGATGGCGATGGGCGCGAACCCGGCCGGGGCGCGCCTGTCGGTCGCTCCCATGATGACGAACAGAAAAGCCGCGGTCAGCACGATCTCGATGACCAGGCCCGCCCACAGGGAGTACTGCCCGGGCGAGTGCTCGCCGTAGCCGTTCGAGGCCAGGCCGCCGGCAAGGCTGAAGCCTTCCTGGCCGCTGGCAACGACATAGAGCACGGCGGCGGCGATGGTGGCGCCGATCACCTGCGCGATGATGTAGGCGGGCAGCTCCCTGGCGTCGAAGCGCCCTCCGGCCGCCAGGCCGATGGATACGGCGGGGTTCAGGTGGCAGCCCGATATATGGCCGATTGCGTAGGCCATGGTGAGTACGGTCAGGCCGAATGCCAGGGCCACTCCGGCAAAGCCGATGCCCAGTTCGGGAAATCCGGCGGCCAGCACGGCGCTGCCGCAGCCGCCCAATACCAGCCAGAATGTGCCGATGAGTTCGGCCAGCGTGCGTTTCGTCAAGCTCATGATTGTCTCGCGTGTGGTGGTTGGTGTGAAAAGGCCGCGGCCTGCAGGGCTTCCTGCGGCTCGGTCGAAGCGATTCTATCCACGCGATGGGGGCGGACCGCTCTTGCGGCCCCTGAAATTGACACTTGTTGACATGAAGGCCGCGGCGGGCCGGGTGACCGGCGGAGACTTTGCCTTCCGTGGTGCGCCGGCTCAGCGAACCGGCAGGAAGTTGAAGAACAGCAGGCCCTGCATGTAGTTGATGCCCACGCGGCGCACGTTCTCGTCCAACAGGTTGGCCACCAGGTCGAGCCTGCCGACCAGCTGGCCGAATTCACGCTCGAAGCTCAGGTTGGTGGCTTCGTCGGACATCTCGTTGGCCAGCAGCAGGGGGTTGCCGTGTTCGTCGCGGCGGCTGGCCAGCAGCCATGCGGCGATCTCCACGTTGCGGGCGGCGTTGTAGACATGCCGGGCGTCGAGCACGTCCGACACGTAGAAGCGCGTCTTGCCGCCGTGCGACTGGATGACCATGTCGGCCAGGCCCAGCACGAAGGCTGCGACCCGGTCGCCTTGATATTGCGGATCGAGCGACACCGACAGTATCTGGATATCGCGCAGGCCCTGCAGGTCGGCGGGAGTGTGGCCCGACTCGATGGCCTTGCGGCCCTGCCGGACGGCGGCATCCAGGTCGGGCGCGCCGGTCTTGCGCCATTCCCGCGGGTTGCGGCGATATAATTTTTCCAGCAGACGCGCCAGGCTGTCCAGGTTGTCGCGCATGGCGATGGTGACCGTCCGGTTGAAGTCGGTCTGGGCCAATTGGTCGAACGACATGTCCTCCGCGGCCGGGCCTTCGCCATGGGTGACAGGCGCGGGGCTCGTGCAGGCGGCCAATCCCATCCCCGCAGTCAAGATCATCAGCGCAATCCGGCTATGATTCATTCTGTCCTGTTGTACATTCCATGCTTTTACTTTGCGAGCGCCAGGCTGGACGTCGTCCGGTCCTGCCGCTCATGACTTTATCAGAAAACCGGTAGCGGACCGCAGCCGGCGCCGGTCGTGCGTCGCCGGACGGCGGCGCGGATGCCGGTCTGGCCCATCAACCAGGAATCGATCTATGTTCAGCTTTTCCACCGAGCAGCTTGCCCTTGAATGGCGGGGGCTGCTTCAGCGTTTTCCGCTCGACCTCGTCGAGCGGGTGGGAGGGCTGGCCATTCGCCACCAGGTTGCGCTGGCCGACCATTTTTACGCCTGTCTGCTGAGCGACGCGGCGGCGTCCAAGCTGATCTCGCATGAGCAGGTCAAGACCCAGCTGCACAGCTCGCTGTGCGGCTGGATCGCCAAGGTGTTCGCCGCGCGCGACGGCGACGATCTCAAGCCGCTCGTGGCGCAGCAAAAGCACGTCGGCCAGGTGCACGCGCGCATCGATGTGCCGATCCATCTCGTGTTGCGCGGCGCCCGGCACCTGAAAGAACGATTCGCGCAATTCGTCCACGACGATGGCGCCTTCAGCGAAGCGGAACAACTGGAGGCCGCCAGGCTGATCCAGCTGGTGGTGGACCTGACCATGGAAATCATGGGCCAGACCTATTCCAGTTCCCATGATCGCTACAGCCGGACCCAGGAGGCCTACAGGCTGTTCGCGGTGGTGCAGAACGTCGCGACCGAAAGGCAGCGCCAGCGCGCCGCCTTGCTCGACTGGGAGAACAAGCTGATGTTCGATCTGGCCGTGGGCCAGACGGCCGCGCTGTTGCCGCGCATAGGCGCGAGCGAATTCGGCCTGTGGTTCCGGCACAAGGGCGCGCACGCGTTCGGAGGCATGGACGAGGTGGCGGAGATTCTCAAATCCATGCGGACGATCGACGAAGTGCTGATACCCGGTTTCAGCCGCGAAGACGCGACGCCTCTGGAGCGTTCAACGCGTTTGCGCGAGCTGCGCAGCCTTGCGCAGGCCATAGGCCTCGGGCTGGAGGCGATGTTTCGCCAGACCAATGAGCTCGAGGCGGGACGCGATGCGCTTACCCGCTTGCTGAACCGCAAGTTCCTGCCCGTGGTGCTGTCCAAAGAGCTGGCCTACGCCCGCCAGCACGACACCAACTTTGCCGTCCTGGCGCTGGACGTCGACCATTTCAAAAGCATCAACGACACCCATGGCCACGAAGCCGGAGACCTGGTGTTGCAGCAGCTGGCCGTCCTGCTCAGCAATAACAGCCGGGCGGGCGACTACATATTCAGGCTGGGCGGCGAAGAATTCATGTTGCTGCTGGTCGACCTGGACGAAGAGGCGGCGCTGCGCGTGGCCGAAAACATGCGCCAGGTGGTGGAGAACGAGCAGTTCGACCTGCCGGGCGAACACAAGCTGTCGCTTACGCTGAGCATAGGCGTGGCCATGTACGACGGCCATCCCGATTACCAGCATGTCATGCGGCGAGCCGACCGCGCCTTGTACAGGGCCAAGCAAGGCGGCCGCAACCGCGTGGCGGCCGCCCGGGACTGAGCCGGCGGCTCGACCTGCCGGCGGGTATCGCCGTCATCGGCTCACGGGCTCGAGGGGCGGAATCTAGCGGCTGTCCACCTGCAGCACCACGGCCGCTATTCTTTCCGCGTCCCGGTAGGCCGGGCTGTCCAGTTCCTCGCCGAACACGTCGGGGTCCATTTCCCGATAGCTCCATCGCCGGTTGTGCGAGCCATCGTCCAGCACGCGCCTGGCCGCTTCCAAGAAGGTGTCGCGGCCGTCGACGAAGGCCGTGCCGGTATAGAGCAGCATCGTGCCGCCCGGAGCCAGGCGCGGCAGCGCCGCCGCGAGCATGGCCGCGGCAAGCTCCTGGCCATGGCTGCCTCCGCCGTGCCGGTAGGCGCGTTGCATCGAATCATTGAGATAGGGCGGGTTGGCGACGATGAGGTCGAAAGCGCCCGTCGCCCCGCCGAGCATGTCGCTATGGCGGACAATCATATTGTCCGCCCCCGCTACCGCGGCATTTATTCGGGCTAGCCGCAGGGCCGAGGCGTTGATGTCTCCGGCCCATATTTGCGCGGCGGGCTGTGCCAGGGCGATGCTCAGCGCCCCGGCGCCCGTGCCGCAGCCGATGTCGAAGGCGCGGGTGATCGGCGTCTTGCAGCTGCCCAGATAATGCCCGATGGCCTGGACGAAGCGGTAGGTGTCGGGCCCGAAGAAGACCGCGTCCGCTTCTGTGGTCGGATAGGCGGAATGCCAGTAGAGTTGACCGTCGAGCGAGGAAAGGCGCAGGCGGCTTCGCCAGCCGCCCTCGGCGGGGTCGAGGATTTGGGCCTGCTGCATCAGTGCGAAAAGCTCGCCGGGCAGATTCTCTGCCTTGAAGGGACGGCTCCAGCCCAGTATGCCGCGCAGATCGCCGGCCCACCGATTGCCTGGGCGAGAATTGACGCGCTCGTGCGTGGCGGGCGTGGGGGTGACGAAGCGGTAGCCCCGCTCGCGCGCGGCAAGCGCCAGGCGAACCAGGGCGCGCTCGGTGTCGTCGAGTGGCGGGCTGGACTGAGCGTGCATGGTACGGCTCGATCACGATGAAGAGCCGACAACATAGCACGCCGATGGATGCGGCGACAAACCGCCTTGCCTGCCGCCGCATGGGCATGCCGATTGCTGAACTTCGCCACGGCCCATGAGGCGAGCGGAGTTTGGAATGATGTCAGCCCTACCGATGTATCGAGCCGAGCAGGACGGCATGAAAGCGGCTCTGGAAGACGCCAGAGTGCGCAATTTGTACGAAGAACTATACCGGAGCATTCCGGACACCCGCGCGGGCGAAACGGGCCGCGCTTATCTGGACGAATGCCTGGAGCAGGCCGGCGGCCTGCCCTGCGACTTGCCCGAAGACTGGGACCGGCTGGAAGAATGGATGGCGCAACGGCACGAGGCCGTGGGCCGGCAGTATCTCGATTATCTGGCCGAACGAGAGGCGGGCGCGCCGCGGCGCTATTTCGGCAGCCGGTCCCACGCGCTGTATTTCCTTCAGGGCGTGGCGCCGACCAAGTTCGTCGACGGCTCATGGCTCTATGGCCTGCTGCCGCAATGGCGGGACGACCGTTACCGAAACCTGATCCGCATCTACCTGGAAGAGCTGGGTGAAGGCAGGGTGGAGGACAACCACGTTTCCATGTATCGCAAGCTGCTGGCGACCAACGGATGCGAACACGGCATGCCTCTGTCCGACGGGCACTACGTGCAGGGGGCCATACAGTTGAGCCTGGCGGGGAATGCGGCGCACTACCTGCCCGAAGTGGTGGGATTCAACCTGGGCTACGAGCAGTTGCCCCTGCATCTTCTGATCACGACGCACGAATTGAAAGAGCTCGGCATCGATCCCTATTACTTCCAGGTCCACGTCACGGTCGACAATGCGGGAACCG
>Ga0180220_1001368_pt1 | contig 18287 bp, 20 predicted proteins | sample eDN5th37CBELigBY_FD_151335 | JGI IMG/M metagenome (GOLD analysis project Ga0180220, IMG submission 151335) | Enriched backyard soil microbial communities from Emeryville, California, USA - eDNA 5th pass 37_C BE-Lig BY (version 2) (version 2) | ecosystem: Environmental > Terrestrial > Soil >...
GCGTGGTGCAGCAGAATGCGGCGCTGGTGGAAGAGGCGGCGGCTGCGGCCGGTTCGCTGCAGGAGCAGGCGGCGCGCCTGGCCGAGGCGGTGGCGGTGTTCAAGATCAACACCAGCGAGGTCATCGATATGCCGGCGAAGTCGATGGAGGTGGCAGGGCCGGAGCCTGGGCCGATGAATGCCCTGGAAGGGGCGTATTCCTGATGGGCTGGCGGTTGTTGAAGAATGCATGATTCAGTGATGTAGTGGTGCAGTGCTGCGGGCCTCCCTCGGGAGGCTTGTATCCTTTCTTGCTTTGTTCTTCTGGCGCGTGCCGGGTGGTTTGCGGTGCTGCTTTGGTTTCTTTGACGCGTGCCGGGTGGCGGGGCCGGGCCTTGCTCCTCGTGACCGGTCCGGCGCCCTGCGCGCCGGACTGCGGCTGCGCTCCTCTCGTCCGCACATTCGTGCTTCCTTCGAGTCCGCTCGCCCGGCCCCGAAAGTCGCCGCGACCCGGCCCCGCCACCCGTCCCGCTGCGTTGAATTGTGTTCGAAGCGCCGCGGGGACGGTCTGCGTGCTTGGCCTCTTTCTGAGTTGTTGGTACGGCTGGAAGAGCTCTTGCGCCGTCCCCGCCTCGCGCGCCTGCCGCGCGGGCCGGGACATTCGGGATGGTAGCAGTGCCAGGCTGTTTGCGTTCCACGGATGGTCAAGGGCCGACTGCGCCGGTTAAGGGACCCAAAGTCCGTACGTTCACAAGTTGCGTCGGTTAAAAAAACCAAAAGGTCGTGCGCTTACAAGCCGTGGCTGTTAAAAACCGGGATCGTAAGCACTAAGCTTGCTACATCCCCGCCAAGGCCTGCGCCAGCTTTGCCATCGTGCTGTAGCCGGCTTCGAAGAAGCGGGAAAGGAAGGGTGCGGTTTGCGGCAGAACTACGGCCAGCAGCAGCAAGCCCGTCGTCAGGCTGATCGGAAAGCCGACGGCGAACACCGATAGCTGCTGTGCCGTGCGGTTCAGGATGCCGAGGGCCAGGTTGATCGTCAGCAGCACGATGATCAAGGGCAGCGCCAGCAGCATGCCCGACACCATGATCTCGGAACTCCACTCGAACAGCACGCCCCAGCCGTTGGTGTCCAGCGCGCCTTCCCGTATCGGCAGCACCTCGAAGCTGCGCAGTATGCCGCCCAGCATCATCAGATGGCCATTCAATGCAAGGAAAAGCAGCATGGCGACCGTATTCATGAAGCGCGATAGCACAGCCGTGTTGGCGCCCGTGCTGGGATCGAAGAAGGAGGCAAAGGACAGGCCCATTTGCAGGCCGATGAATTCCCCCGCGGTCTGCACCGCCGCGAAGACGATCCTCATCACCAGGCCCAGGGCCATGCCGATCAGCACTTGCTGCACGGCGATCCACAGGCTGGCGAACGAGCCCGTGGGCAGATCGGGCATAGGGTCCAACGCCGGGGTGATGGCCACAGAAATCAGCACGCCGAAGCCTACCTTCACTTTGACCGGAATGGAGGATTCACTCAGCAGCGGCGCCGTGCGCATCAAGCCCAGGATGCGGCAGCAGGGCCAAAGAAAGGCATTGATCCAGGCATACAGCTGGTCAATATCAACCGATATCATTGTCGACCGATATCATGCTTGCCCCATGTTCTCGCGCCGCGCGCCATGCTCCACGTCACTCGCTCCACGGCCCACGCCACTTGCCAGCCATCACTCGTCATTCGCGATCCGCCGTTCGCCGTTTGCCGTTCACCGCCCGCCCACGGTCCGCGCCACTCACTCCATAACCCATGATCCATGCCATCCGCCTAATGCCACTGAAATCGTGACGCTGACCATTATGGTGCTGGCTACTACGACACCGGCCATTACGCCCCGCGCCGTCACGACACCAGGCCTGGTATCTGGGCGAACAGGCTTTGTATGTAATCCACCATGGTGGTGATCAGCCACGGCCCGAGCAGGACGAGCGCCGCGCCTACGGCCAGCAGCTTGGGGATGAAGGACAGTGTCATTTCATTGATCTGCGTGGCCGCCTGGAAGATGCTGATGATCAGGCCCACCACCAGGGTCACCAGCAAGAGCGGCCCCGCCATGATCAGCGCCACTTTCATGGCCATATAGGTCATGGACATGACGGTTTCGGAATTCATGCGCGTCTCCTCACTGATAGAAACTGCGGGCCAGCGAGCCCAGCAGCAGATGCCAGCCGTCGGCCAGGACGAACAGCATCAGCTTGAAGGGCAGGGAAATGGTCACCGGAGGCACCATCATCATCCCCAGAGACATGAGCACGCTGGCCACCACCAGGTCGATGATCAAGAAGGGAATGAAAATGGTGAAGCCGATCTGGAAAGCCGTCTTCAGTTCGCTCGCCACGAAGGCCGGCACCAGCACCCGCAAGGGGACCTGGTCGGGGCTTTCGATATCCTGCATATTCGCCATGTTGGCGAACAGGCTCAGGTCGGTTTCGCGGGTCTGGTTCAGCATGAAGGCATGCAAGGGCTGGACGCCGCGCTGCAAGGCTTCCTCGAACACGATGGCGCCCTTGCTCAAAGGCTGGTAGGCCTCGGCATAGATGCGGTCGAACACCGGCGACATGGCGAAAAAGGTCAGGAAAAGAGCCAGGCCGATCAGCACGGAATTGGGCGGCGAGGCGCCTGTGCCCAAGGCGTTGCGCAGCAGCCCGAGCACGATGATGATGCGCGTGAAGCCCGTCATCATCATCAGCATGGCCGGCAGGAAAGACATCATGGTCAGCAGGACCAGCGTCTGTATGCTCAGCGACCATGTCTGGCTGCCGTCCGCATTGGAAGTGGATGTGATGGCCGGCAGGGCGGCCTGGGCGAAGGCGGAAGCCGGCAGGAACAGGGCGATCAGCAGCAGAGCCGCCAGGGCCGGTCCCGCCTGCGGCAGGGCGCGCACACGCGTGCTGTGGCGGAATAATGCGGCGAAAAAATTCATGAGGAAAGCCGGTGGATGGTGTTCAGCGGCCCTTCAGGACCTTGCGCAGCGCCAGGGCGAACGCCGGCGATTCGGCGGAGCCGCCGGACGGCGGCGCAGCGGGCTCGGCCGGCATGCCGGGCGCGAGCGGCGGCAGCGTATGAAGCAGGGAAATCTGCTGAGCCGTGACGCCCAGCACCAGGCGAGCGTCCTCGACCTGCACCACGCTGACGAAGCTGCGCCCGCCCAGGCTCTGGCTGCCCAGCACCTTGATGGCTTGCGGGTTGGCCGAGCGCAGCCAGCCGGACCTGCGCATGGCCCAGGCGCAGGCCAGGATCATGGCGACGATGAATATCAGACTGATGATCAGGCGCAGGACGGCGGCTTCACTCATGGCGCGCTCAGCGGCGGCTGTTCAGCCGGTTGATGCGGTCGGAAGGCGTGATGATGTCGGTGACGCGTATGCCGTATTTTTCATCCACCACCACGACTTCCCCTTGCGCGATCAGGTAGCCGTTCACGTAGATATCCATCGGTTCGCCGGCCAGCCCGTCCAGTTCCACGACCGACCCCTGGCCCAATTGCAGAATGTTCTTGATCGTCAACCGCGTGCGCCCCAGTTCCACGGACAGTTGCACGGGAATGTCCATGATCATGTCGATGTCGCTGTCGCCGTCCATCGATGCGTTCTGGGACAGCGGCTGGAATACTTGGGCCGCCGCGGGCACGGCGGCCCCCGGATCGGATGCCGCCGCCGGCGGCGCGGCGTTCTGGGCGGCGGTCTGTTCCGCCAGAGCGCTGGCCCAGTCGTCGGCGGCCTGGGTCAAGCCGTCGGCCTGGGTCGCCTGCTGGCGGGTATGGGCCGCCTGCTCGGACAGCGCGGCGGCCCAATCGATGCCCATGTCGTCGGGCGTTTCGTTTTCTTTGGCGAAATCGTTGTCGGATTCAGTCATTTCGGTGTGCTCAAGAGAAGTCGTTTTCGGAGTTCGCCAGTATTTTTTTCACGCGCAGGGCATAGCGTCCATTGAAAGTGCCGTAGCCGCATTCCATGACCGGGACGCCGTCCACATGCGCCGTAATGGTGGCGGGAATCTCGATCGGCAGGATATCGTTGACCTTCAGCTTCATGAGCTGGGCGACGGTGGTGTCGACGCGCGCGAATTCCGCCGACAGCTCCACGTCGGCGTTGCGCACCTGGCGGGATAGCTGATTCATCCAGCGCTGGTCTATGGCTTCGACATTGGCATCCTGCAAGGGCCGGGTAAGCAGGTCGCGCACCGGCTCTATCATGGAATAGGGCAGGCAGATGCTCAGATTGCCGCCGCTCGCGCCCAGTTCGATATTGAAGGAGCTGACCACCACGATTTCATTGCCGCTGGTCACGCTGGCGAACTTGGTATGCATTTCCGAGCGTATGTACTCGAACTCCACCGGATAGACCCGTTCCCATCCCCTGCCGTAGCTGCTCAGCGTGATATTCAGCAGGCGGCGGATGATGCGCTGCTCGGTGATGGTGAAGTCGCGTCCCTCCACCCGCGTGTTGTAGCGCCCATGGCCGCCGAACATGCTGTCTATCACCAGAAACACCAGGTTGGGGTCGAAAGTGAAAAGGGCCACGCCGCGCAGCGGCTTCATGGCGACCATGTTCAGGTTGCTGGGAACAGGCAGATTGCGTTCGAAGTCCGAGTACTTCTGTATGCGTATCGAGCCCACCGTAATATCGGCGTTGCGGCGCATGAAGGACAGCAGGGAGGAGCGCAGGCGGCGCGCGAAGCGTTCATTGATGAGCTCCAGGGTCTGCATCCTGTGGCGCACCACCCGGTCGGGAGAGCTCAAGTCATAAGGACGTACGCCGCTGGTATCTTGCTCGACCGGCGCCTTTTCGGTGTTCTCGCCCGTTACGCCCGCCAGCAGGGCATCGACTTCGTCCTGAGACAGTAAGCTTTGGTATGACATTACTGGATCACGAAAGCTGTGAACAATACGGCATTGATTCCGGGGCCCTGGGGCTGCGGCAGGTAAGGCTCTTCGATCTTCTCCTTGATCAGGGCGACCAGGCTGGCGCGGCCCTCGGGCGTCTGCACATGGTCCGCTTTCTGCTCCGACAGCACGCGCAGTATGCGGTCGCGCACTTCGGGCATGTATTCGACGATCAGCCTGCGCGAGGGTTCGTCCTCCAGGCGCAGCGTGATGGCGACATACAAGATGCGGTTGTTGCGCTCCGTGCGCAAGGTGACCGTGAAGGGCTCCAGCGGGGTGAAGATGGGCTTGGCCGCGGTCTCGGGCTTCGGTTCGGGCGCCGCCTTATCGCTGGATGCCGTCTGCCCGGCCCTGGTCGAATAGAACAAGGTGCCGCCCACGCTGGCGGCGACGATAAGGAAGATCGCCGCTAACGATTTGACTAGCTTGGCGATCTTTTGGGGTTCATTCTTGGCCATGGCGTTTGGCGAGCGGGAATCGAGGGAATACTTTGTTGGGTAAGGGATGAGCCGCTACATTGTGCCGCAAGGCGGCCAGGGCGATGGACTCGAATAGGGGACTGAAAACTCGCTAGCTTGGCAATTTGGCGGCCAATCGCTGGGCATGGTCAGGCAAAGGTGTCGACCAGGGCATTGGGCGCCGCTGTGCGGGCGCGCGGCGCGGGCGCGGCGGCGCCGGCGATGCCGCCGGCATAGTCCGGCCCGCCTTCGCTCCCCCGGCGATCGCCGCTGCCGGACGACGGGTCGCCAAAAGCCTGGCCCGCCTGCCCGTGGTCGCTGACGCTGGCCTGCCCCAGCGACAGGCCCGACTGCGCCAGCAATTGCTGCAATTGGGGCAGGGCATTCTCCACGGCTTGACGGACTGCCGCATGGGGCGACACAAAAGCAGCATTGGCGACGCTGTCCTGAATATTGATGGAAATGCGCAAAGGCCCGAATTCGGGCGGATCAAGGCGCAATTCGGCGGTATGCGGCGTCTTGCCATCCGCGGACTGGACGATGGACAGAAACTGCCGTCCGAATTCCATGCCCCATTGCGGGCTTTGCAGCGGCGAGGCCATGGCCGGTGGCGCCGATGGCGCGGCCAGGCTTGCAGGACCCTGAAGCATCGGGCTCAGCGCCGGCGACAACTGCGCGGCGGCGGCTGCGCCCGAAGATGCGTTCGCTTCGGCCGCCGTGGGAAGCAGGCCCGCTTCCGCAACCAGGCCGGAAGCCGCTACGCTGGCGGCGCGGCTTGTGCCGGCGGTGATGAAGTCGGGCATGGATACCAGCCTGGCCTGGCCCTGCTCGGCGGCCTGCATGCGCGCCTGCATGGCCAGAACGGCCTGACGGGCGCCGGCCAGGCTGGCGGCCTTGCCCGGCGCCGCGGAGAAACGCGGCGAGGGAAGGCGGGCCTGCGCATCGTCCCGGCCGGTGGGGGCGGATGCCTTGAGCCCCGCCATTGCGCCCACGAGCGCGTCCGATTCAGCTGCGGCCTGTCCGGGTGATTTCAGGCTGCCCGAATCCGCTTCTGCCCTTCCATGAATGGCGGCGTTTTCCAGCGCATCCAGCGCGGCGCCCTGGGCCGGCAGGCCGGAGGGGCCGCGATCGGCGCCGGCCGTCCGCCCTGGCGCCGGTCCGTGGGCGCCGGGGGATTGCTGCACGGCCGCGGCTTCGGCCGCGATATTCAGCGCGATCTGCGGCAGGTTGGCGCCCGTCGCAGCGCCGTCCGGCGCTGCGTCCGCATCGCTTGCGGCGTCGGCATTGTTTTTGGCGGTTGTGTTCGCGCGCCGGCCCGCAGGGCTTTGCCCTGGCAAAGCCGCGTCGTCCGCGCCGCCCTGCGCCGATGAAGGGCGGGCGGCATCTTTGCCCGCCGGTGTTTTTTCACGGGTTTGCGTGTGAATGGCGTGCTGGCGGTTCAATACGCTGGAGAAGCCGCTATCCGCCTGATCGCTTTGGTTGCGGCCGGAAGGGATGTTCGAGGGCAGGGCGGCGGATATCATGGCGGTATTCATTGCGAGTTCCTAGTGTGCCGGCCGCAAGCGGCGGTACATGGCGGCGGAATTCTCGTCGGCCGCCAGTTGTTCGGCCCGGTTTTCCTGAGCCAGCCGCTGCTGCACCTGGCGGGTTTGCAGCGCCTCGTACGAGTTCAGGCGCCGCTTTTCCGCATACCAGCTTCGGCGCCCATCTTCGAGTCTGCTGTCGATTTGCGCCACGATCCTATTTTGCTGTGAAATGGCTTCATCCAAAGTGGCGATAAACTGCCTAAAGTTATGGTAATTCGACGCCGACAGCCCCGCTTCCGTCGCTTTTTGCAGGCGCTCCGCATAATCCTGGCGGTAGGTTTGCAGGGCGGATAGCTGCGATTCGGCGTTGTTGCGTTCGGCGGTCAATTGCTGCAGCATCCTGCCCGCTTTGTCGGCATTGTCCTTGGCCAGATCTATCAAGATGGGCAAAGAGGAAGACTCGGCTTTAGCCATGGTTCACTCCGTTGAATGGCAAACTGCCGGCTGCGCCGCCGCCTTTGCCCAGCACCGCCGCCAGGTCGGAAGCCGCCGATGGATAATCGATGCGGGTTTCTATGCCTTGCTGTAGATAGGCTTCGAGCCAGGGGTATTTATCGATGGCCTCGTCGATCTGCGGGTCGTTGCCCGGCGTGTACGCGCCCACCGCGATCAGATCGCGGTTGCGCTGGTAGCGCGACAGCATTTTCTTGAACTGATGCACCAGGGTGAATTGCTCGCGCGGGACAATGGCGGACATCACCCGCGAGATGGATGCCTCGATGTCGATGGCGGGATAGTGTCCCGATTCGGCCAGGCTGCGCGACAGCACGACGTGGCCGTCGAGAATGGCGCGCGCCGAATCGGCGATGGGATCCTGCTGGTCGTCGCCTTCCGTCAGCACGGTATAAAAGGCGGTAATGGAGCCGGCCGGCCGGTTGCCGACAGGCGCGCCATTGCCGGCGCGCTCCACCAGCGCCGGCAGCTTCGCGAAAACCGATGGCGGATAGCCTTTGGTGGCGGGCGGCTCGCCGATGGCCAGGGCGATTTCGCGCTGAGCCATGGCATAGCGGGTCAGCGAGTCCATGATCAGCAACACATGCTTGCCCTGGTCCCGGAAGTATTCGGCGAGCTTGGTCGCATAGACGGCGCCCTGCAGGCGCAGCAAAGGCGAGACATCGGCCGGCGCCGCCACCACCACCGAGCGCATCAGCCCTTCGGGGCCCAGATTATGCTCGATGAATTCCTTCACTTCGCGTCCGCGCTCGCCGATCAGGCCCACGACGATGATATCGGCCTGGGTGTAGCGCGCCATCATGCCCAGCAGCACGCTTTTGCCCACGCCGGATCCCGCGAACAGGCCCATGCGCTGGCCGCGCCCCACGGTCAGCAAGCCATTGATGGCGCGCACCCCGACATCCAGCACGGTATCGATGGGCGCGCGCGCCAGAGGATTGATGACCGGCGCCGTCAGCCGGGCGGATTGCACGCCTTCCAGCGGCCGTCCGTCCAGCGGCCGGCCGGCTCCGTCCAGCACGCGGCCCAGCAAGGCATCGCCCACCGGCAGGTGGCGCGACAGGACCGGAGGCGGCCCGGCGCCCTCGTCGGCATGCACGGGCAGCGGGATGCGGCTCTGCACCGAAGGCTCGATCGGCACGACGCGGGCGCCGGGCGGCAGGCCGGAAATATCGCTTTGCGGCATCAGGTACAGCGTATGGCCATGGAAGCCGACCACTTCGGCTTCCGCCCAATGGTTCTGGCCGGGGGCTATCTCTATGCGGCAGGCGGCGCCCACCGCCAGCCGCAAGCCGGTCGCCTCCAGCACCAGGCCGGTCGCCCGCGTGATACGCCCGCTGGCATGCCAGGATTCCGTGGCCGCTACGCGCCGCGCCCCGGCTTCGAGCAGGGCGCGCCAGCGGGCGGCCGGAGTCGATAGCAGTTCGGGCGCGCCCATGGTCAGACCCGGCCCGCCAGCGCGGTTTGGTGACCCAGGGCGGAAGTGACCCGCTGCCAGCGTGTTTGCAAGGTGGCGTCTATGCTGCCCAGTGCGGTTTCGGCGATGCAGCCGCCGCGCTCGATGGCCGTGTCCGGCAGCAGGCGATAGCGCCGCGCGCCGGCCTCTTCGCGTAAGTAATTGCGCGCCAGCTCGAGATCGGCCGGATGCATGCGCAGCGTAAGCGTGGCGTCGTCGCCGCTGTCCACCTGCAGCACATCGCGCAGCAGGTCCAGTATCTTCTCGGGATGCGCATCCAGCGCGCTGCGCAAGACCTGTTCGGCGATGCTTATGGACAGGCCGATCAGGGCCTGCCCCATTTCGGCCTCGAACGAGGCGATCGACCCGGCGCAGGCTTCGGCCAGGGCGCGCAACTGCGCCGCCTCCTGCTGCGCCTGTTCACGTCCGGCCGCCATGCCCGCCGCCATGCCCGCGTCATAGCCATCGCGGCGTCCGGCGGCCAGGCCTTCCTCCCGGCCCTCGCGCAGGCCCTGCTCGCGGCCCGCCGCATAGCCTTCGGCGTGGCCGCCTTCCCGGGCGGCATCCCGCAGGCGCTGGATTTCCCTGCGCAGGATGTCGGGCGCGGGCGGAAGGCCGGCGCCGGTCTTGTCCGGGGATGGCGCATCGAAGGACGCCATTTCCCAGCGCCGCCAGTCCTGCGCGTCGCGATAGAGCGTGGCTTTTCTCTCAGACATATTCGTCTTTTCCCATGCCCCCCAGCGAGAACTGTCCCGCTTCGGCCAGCTTGCGGGCGACCTGCAGGATATTCTTCTGCTCTTGCTCGACCTTGGACATGCGCACCGGCCCTTGCGCGTCCAGGTCGTCGCGCAGCATTTCGGCGGCGCGGTTCGACATGTTCTTGAAGAATTTTTCGCGCAATTCCTCGGGCGCGCCTTTCAGCGCGACGGTCAGCGAGGTGGTCTCGATTTCCTTGAGTATGAGCTGTATGGCCGTGTCCTCGACATCCACCAGGTTCTCGAACACGAACATCTCGTCGACGATGCGCTGGGCCAGGTCGGCGTCCAGTTCCCGCAGGCTGGCGACGACTGCTTCCTCCTCGGCGGAACTCATGAAGTTCAGGATTTCGGCGGCCGTGCGCACCCCTCCCATCTTGCTGCGCTTGGCACCCTGGCCCGAGAGCATATTGTTCAGCACGTCGGTCAGCTCATGCAGGGCCGCCGGCTGCACCCCGCCAAAGGTGGCGATGCGCAGCATGACGTCATTGCGCAGCCTGTCGTTCAGCAGCGCCAGCACCGCCGATGCGCGGTCGCGCTCCAGATGCACCAGTATGGTGGCGATGATCTGAGGATGTTCGTCGCAGATGAGCTCGGCCACGCTGTTCGGATCCAGCCAGTTCAGGGCGTCTATGCCGTTGCCGCTGTCCCCGGCTTCCAGGATGTCTTCGATCAGCCCCGCGGCGCGGTCGGTGCCCAGCGCTTTGGTCAGCACCGAGCGTATGTATTCGTCCGAGCCCAGGGTGACGGCCATGAACTGATCCGCTTCCTGCCGAAAGTCTTCCAGCACCTTGTCCACGTCGGCGCGGGTGATTTGCTTCAGGTTGGCCATCGCCCCGCCGATCTGCTGCACCTCGCGGGCCGACAGATACTTGAAGACTTCCGCCGCGGCGTCCTCGCCCAGGGACATTACCAGGATCGCGCAGCGGCCCAGATCGGCGTCAACGATTGGCATCTTTCTTTTCCATCCAGGAGCGCAGCACCATGGCGACGGCGCGAGGGTCTTTCTCGGCCATGTTGCGGGCTGTGTTCAGGTTTTCTTCGTAGCGGCTCATTTCCGCGGCCAGTTTTTCCGCCGCGGCCAGTTGTTCGCGATTCTTTTCCTTTTCCTGCGCCTCTTCCTGGCGTTTGAGCTTGAGCTGGGCATTGTCCGCCACCAAAGGCTTGATGATGCCGCGCCACAGGAACAAGGCGGCCAGTGCGATCAACAGGTATTTGACCAGGCGTATGGCGTAATCCAGGTAGACCGGGTTTTCCCAAATGGGCGTCTTGGCGGCGCGCTCGTCGCTGAACCGGCTGTTGATCACGCTCAGCGTGTCGCCCCGTTCCGCCGAATATCCCATGGCCTGTTTGACCAGATCGTTCAGTTTTTCCAGCTCGGCGGCCGGCAAGGCTTCCGGCGTGCCGTCGTTGTCACGGTAGTTCACCACGACGGCGACCGACAGGCGCCGCAGGGTGCCCAAGGGATCCTTGATATGGCTGATGGTGCGGTCGACTTCGTAATTGATGGTCGCATCGCTGCGCGAACTGCCCGAGGGCGTCGCGGCCGGGTTCTGGCCCGTTTGGGCTGTGCTCAAATTATTCTGGGGCGCGGCGCCCTGGGCCTGGTTCGCCTGATTGGCGGCATTGGGAGCGGCCGGATTCTGGTTGGCGTTGGCCGGCGCGGCGACGATGGGCGCCGTAGCGTTCAAGGGAGGCTGATTGGTGAGCGCGCCGGGCACGCCTTCGGGGGGCAGGACATTGTTCTGCACCGATGAGCTGGTCTGTTCGCTGCGCACGGCGGCTTCGCCGGGCTTGCGATTGGGACGGTAGACTTCGGATGTCTGTTCGCGCTGGGCGAAATCCACATCCGCGCTGACCTGGGCGCGGACATTGCCGGCGCCGACCAGCGGATTCAATAAGGTCAGTATGCGCTGCACCGTCCGCTGTTCGATGTCGTCCACCAGGCTGCGGCGGCTGCCGTCGGCTCCGGCTTCGCCCGTGGGCGCCGTCAGCAGGCGCCCGTTCTGGTCCACCACCGATACTTTGTCGGCGGTCAAGTGCGGCACGCTGGACGATACCAGCCAGGTAATGGCCGAAACCTGGGATTCGCTCAGGCTGCGTCCTGGGTAGAGCGTCAGCAGCACAGACGCCGTGGGCGGCTGGCGGTCCCGCACGAACAGGGACTCGCGCGGAATGGCCAGATGCACACGGGCGTGCTGCACGGCGTGCAGGCCTTGTATGGAGCTGACCAGCTCGCCTTCCAGCGCCCGCTGGTAATTGATCTGCTCGGTAAACTGGCTGGCGCCGAAACGCGTCTGGTCCATCAGTTCGAAGCCGGCTTCGCCGCTGCGCGGCAGGCCCTGCTGCGCCAATTGCAGGCGGGCTTCGTGCACCTTGTCGCTGGGCACCAGAATGGCGTTGCCCGAGTCCGACAGCTTGTATGGAACATTCATCTGCGTCAGCGCGGCCACGATGGCGCCGCCGTCGCGGTCTTCCAGATTGGCGAACAGGGTGCGGTATTCCGGCGTGCGCGCCCATAGCAGCAGGGCGACAAACACGGCAACGGCGGCGGCCGCTGCGGCCAGCTGCACGGGTTTGGGCCAGGCCGCGATTTTTCCCGCGGCCGGAAAGCGCTCCGCCAGTTGGGCCATTTGGCTCATTGACGGCCTCTGTGGCAAGGGCGGCTTGCGCTTGGTCCGGCGGTCGGGCAATCAGGAAGCAAGGTGTACATGCGGCGAGACTAGGGAAACAGTGCGTGAATTATTGCGCGTATGGCCCGGAGGGCAAGCCTCGAAAAGCGCGGCTTTTGGGCGCCACTTAGGTCTTATGCAAGACAGCGGCGCCGCAGTTTGCGCCGTGGGACTATAGCCCCTGGAGGCGGGCCCCGTATCGTTGGAAAAGAAGGGTCATTTGGGGCTAGATGCGCCGCTTGCCCGCGGTGGGAATTCAGTACATTACTGCTCGTGAGTTCCACGATGCGCATGATGCGCGACGACAACCATGGCCATACAACATCTATCCGCGATCGAGAACATGCTGGCGCAGATGCGCGCCGTCGCCCAGGCGGCCTCGGCGGGGCCGTCCCGCATTCAGGAGGGCGCCGCCACGCAAAACGGCGGCTTCGCGGCCGAGCTGTCCCGCTCGCTGGAGCGTGTGTCCGCCCTGCAAACCAATTCGGCGTCCCAGGCGCGCGCTTTCCAGTTGGGCGCGCCGGATGTGTCGCTGAACGATGTCATGATAGACATGCAAAAAGCCGGCATCGCCTTCCAGGCCACGGTGCAGATGCGCAACCGCCTGGTGGCGGCCTATCAGGAAATCGCCAGCATGCCGGTGTAGAAGAAGCTCTATCTCTATATTACAGTGCTGATTTGAAGTATCTACAAAGTAGATATCTATTTAATTGGCCGGCGCCGCATTAAGGATACCGCGTTGAGTTCAAGCTATGCGCCATCAACGGGCCGGCCCTGGCGCAGGCGCAAGTCCCGCCCCTTGCTTTCGCCTTCCAGCGCATACAGCCAGGCCAGCAGCTCGGCGATGGCCAGATAAAGCTGCGGCGGAATGTGGGCGTCCAGATCCACCTGCATCAGCAGGCCGACCAGTTCGGGTGATTCATGCACATACAGCCCATGGTCTTGCGCCATGCGTATGATGTTTTCCGCCACGGTGCCATAGCCTTTGGCCACGACGCGCGGAGCGCTGTCCTGCTTGTCGTAGGCGATGGCGACTGCGCTGGCGCGCTCGTCCGGTGTGGACAGGGGCGCCGTCATGTCGGCTCAGTCCGGTCCGTGGTTTCAGCCGCATCCGCTTCCTGGGCGGCGAGCGATAGCCGGCTCAGTTGCAGCCCGCTGGCCGCATAGCGGGCGCGCAAAGCCTCCGTATGCTCTTTGAGCAGGGGAGCCGCGTCCGGCGCTACCAGGTGCATGACGATTTCCTGTCCTGATAGCGTCAGCCGCGCCCGGACCTGGCCCAGAGCCGGCAACTGGATCGCGATCTGCGTCGCCCAGTGCTCCGGCTCGCCAGGCTGGCCGTCCCCTTGCCAGGCGGGATGCCGGCTGACTTCCCATTCCATGGGAGCTTCCGGCCATGCTTCTCCGCGCCATGAAAAGGCCTGGTGGGCCAGCACATCCAGTTGCTGCCTGACCAGCATGCCGGCCTGAGGATCGATGCCGCTGCCGGGCGGGCTCCAAGCCTGCATGCCATGCAGACTGGCAGGCTGCCCGGCAGCTTCGCCGCCGCTGCGCGCGGCGGAAGCCGCTTGCTGGGGCGTGTTCGGGTTCGTCCGCGTGCCGGCGGCATCGCCAGCTTCGGCATGGGGTCCGGCGCCGGCCGGGGAAGAATGGGCCTCCATGCGGCCGAGCTGCGCCTGAGGCTCCTGCATCAGTTGCGCCACGCCGAGCCTGCCCTGCATCATCAGGTCCAGGTGCGACTCATAGAACAGGCCGCTGCCTTGCAGGGCCTGAGCCAAGGCTTGGGTCAATGCCTGGACCACAGGCGTGCCGCCTCCCGGCGAAAAGGAAGCGCCCGCGAGCGCTGGCCGTTCCGTTGCCGCCGACGCGGGATTGTGGCCGGCGGCAGGGCCGCCGCCTGCTGCATTGCCCTGGCCGGCAGGGCTCGGGGAGGCTCCCGCCGGGCCGGATGCGGCCGCCGGCTGGCCGGCGTATTCAGTGGATTGGACCGGGCTTTGCGGGTTCAGCAAGGCTTGCCGGCCGAGCACAGGAGGGGCGTGGTCGGGGTGGTTGGCCAGCAAGGCCAGTATGGTTCTGGCCGCATGGCCCAAGGTCGTGGGAGCGGATGGGGTGGCGGAGGTGTCGGCAGCCGCGCTCGAGGTCAGCCATGCCGCGGTCCTGGCGTCCAGGCGAGCCTTGTCGATTGCGCCGCGTCCCTGTCTATCGCCCTGCGCCGCGCGGTCGACCGCCTCGCGGGGATGGGAATGAGTATCGAGGCGCGGGGCCTCGGCGCGTTCGGGGTGGCCCGGCTGCGTGACTGCATGAGGATGAGCGCCTGAAACGATATTGGCCTGCTGCGATAGCGTCACACCCAGGGCGGCGTCGACCCGCTGCAGCAGCAGGGTGCCCAGCGGCGAGGAACCACCTACGCTCATAACGTCAGGGTGGGCGTGCAGTAGGCCTGCAGCACGGTGTGCTGGCGTTTCATGTCGCCCAGCAGTGCGCCCAACCGGGTCAGTTCCGGAGCGGCTAGATGCCGTATGCGGGCGTCGTCATCCAGGATTTGGGTAAGCAGCGCGAGCCGGGCCTGGCGGTCTTCGGTGGATAGCGTATCTATGCCGCGCAGGGCTTCGACCGCCTGCTGGTAGTCCCGGCCCAGCATCACGACCTGATCCCAGTTGTTGGCGCGCGCCTCAACCAGCATGCGGCGGGTTATGCCGGCAATGGCTTCGTATTGGCGCAGGATGGATGAGGGTTCGCTCATGATAGGGTCGTTTGGCAGCAAGGCCTGTTGCTTGATTTCCGGCGGCGCCACCGTGTCAGTCGATTGAGCCAGTATACGGCAGGCGCCTGAAAATCATTAATAAAATCCTGTATTTACCACCTGGTTGAATAGCCTGGGCCATTCAGCCTACCGCTTCGGCGCGGACGGGGTCCACCGCCTCGCGCCAGGCCTGCGCCACGGTGCCCAGCAGTTGCTCGGCCAGCGCCAGCTTTTCCATATCCGCATGCAGATTGGCCAGCAGCAGGTTGCGTATCACCAGTTCATAGGTGGCGACCAGGTTCCTGGCCAGCTCGCCCCCTGTTTCCTGATCGACGCTGGCCTTCAGGCCCGAGTCGACGATGTCGATGGCTTTGGACAAGGCCATGCCGCGCCCTTCGATATTGCCGTTTTCCATATGCAGGCGGGCTTTCATCATGGCGGCGCGCGCGCCGTCGAAGAGCAGCGTGATCAGATGTTCGGGGCTGGCGCTGAGTACCTGGGTTTCCAGGCCGATATTGGCGTAGGCTTGAACCGATAGACGGCGGCGGGCGCCTTGCGAAAGAGAGTAGCTCATTTTTCCTTGCCTATATTGCTTAGCATGGACAGTTGCTGGGTCAGGTAGGAGCTGACGGAATTCATCTGGACCATCATGGTGTCCAGTTGAACAAATTGCTGGCGGTAGCTTTCCATCTTGGCGTCGATGCGTTCCGACATCGCGGTGTACTGGCTTTGCAGATCCTTGAGGGTGTCGGTCATGCTGTCGGAAGCATGGCTGATCAGGCCGCCGCTTTTGACGTAGCGGTCCGCCACCGCGGCGATGTTGGCGCTGATGCCTTGCTCGCCGGCGAAGAGCTTCTGCACGTTCGCCATATTGTCTTTCAGGGCGGCGGCGAGCTTGTCGTTGTCGACCTTCAGGATGCCGTCGCTGGGATTGGTGCTGATGCCCATTTGAGACAGGCTGCGCAATGCGCCGGATGATTCCACTGTGTTCAACGCGGCGCGCACCTGGGTCTGCACGCTGCGCGCCAGGTTGTCGCCGGTCAGGGCGCTGCCCTTCTGGTTGTCGACATCATAAGAGGTCAGAGTCTTGATGATGTTCTGAAGATTGTTGTAGGCCGTGACGAAGGTGTTGATGGCTTTGGACGTGACTTCGTCATTGCGTGTCAGCGTCAGCGTGCCGGCCTTGCCGTCTTCGTTTTCCTTGGCCAGGGTCAGCGTGACGCCTTCGATGGCGTTTTCCACCGTATTGCTTGAGCTTTCGACTTCGATGCCGTTGATGGACAGCTTGGCCATTTTGGCCGGATCTTCAGTGAAGTTGCCGCCGGGATGTTCCGCGTCGTAGCCGAGCAGGTTCTGCACGGCGCCTGCATCGGCGCCGCTGACCGTGATGGACGCCACCGCGGCTTGCGTACCGGTTTGCTTTGCGGTCAGCAGCATGTGATGGGGCGTATCGCCCTTGCCGCTGTTGACCAGCGTGGCGCTGATGCCCAGCCCCGTTTCCGCATTGATGGCTTTGACGATGCCTTCCATGCTGGTGTCGGCCTTGCCCAGTGTGATGGTCTTGGACGAGCCGTTTTCCAGCGTAACGGTGATGTCCACCGTATCGCTGGACAGCGCGGTCTTGCGGTCGGCCTGGCCGACGGTGGTCAGTGTCTGCGCCGTGGCGAGCTGTTCCACCTTGATGCTGTATTGACCGGCAATGGCCTTGCTGGTCGCGGTGGCGGTGAAGGCGTCGCCTCCGACGCTCGCTTTCAACGCACCGAAGGTCTCGGCCTTGCCCAGCGCGTCGCCGGCGGTTTTGAGCGCTTCGATGGAGCTTTTGATGGTTCCATAGGCCGATAAGCGGCTTTGAACCGTATTGGCGCGCGACTCGATCAGAGTCAGCGACTGGTTCTCGCTTGCGCGCAGCTTTGCCAGCAGGTCATCCAGAGGAAGGCCCGATCCGACGCCGATAGATGAAATAGCCATTTTTCTATACTCCTGTGGGGGGCATTGTCCCGCAATCCCGTCCCTTTCAATGCCTGTGTAAACGCCTGTTCGCCTTGATAGTTCATGGGTTTGGCCTGGGCGGTCTTGCCCGGGGCGGCGTTTTTCGGCCGGCCGTCATGCACGGGTATCCACACTCTTGCCCTGCAGCTGGACTATCATCCTGGCGACGCGGATGACGGCGTCGGTGGGCACTGTGCGCAGCACTTCGCCGCTTTCGCTGTCCACGATGGACACGACAATGCGCTGCGCTTCGGGGTCGACATCGAAACGCATGCCTGTGGACCACGCCTTCATGCTGGCATTGACGGCTTCCAGTGCCTTGTCCAGAGGATGCTCGACCTCCCATGGCCCGCCGGCCCGGGTCCGCGCCGCGGCATCGCGCCCGACGCCTGTTTCTGCGGCGGCCGTGACCTGTACGGCCGGCTCGGGCAGGGATGCCGGCCGTTCGACGTCCACTGCAATCAGGCCGAATGGCGCTGCCGCGGGATTGGATGTGATCGGGTTTACCATTTTGCTGCGGCTCCTGAGATGTATTTCTTGGGCATGGCGCCTCGCTGGTACTTTAACGGCCGGTTGGCGCAAATCTTTAATTCGGCGAATAAGCGATGAAATGCCGGGCTGATCGGCCCAACGGCGCATCCCTCGGAGCGCCAAAATAAGCATGTGGGCCAGTCCCCGCCGGGCGGGTCCCGGCTGGGCGCCTCGGGCCGAGTACCAGCCCCGGACGCAGGGCCCGGTTGCCTTGGACTCCGCGTCGGTGGGCCGCGCGGCTTGCGGCTCGCGGGCCGGATTCCCTCGGACGCAAAAAGTTCTTCCTGTATACATAAATGCTCGCATGCTGAGTTCCGAAGACCGTCTTGTCGGGCAGTACGCCCCCCTGGTTCGCCGCCTGGCCCTGCAAATGGTCGCCAAGCTGCCTGCCAGCGTGGAGCTGGACGATCTGCTGCAGGCCGGCATGATGGGCTTGCTGGATGCGGTCCGGCGCTATCAGCAGACGGCGGCCGCCCAATTCGAGACCTATGCCATCACGCGCATACGCGGAGCGATGCTGGACGAGCTGCGCAGCCAGGACTGGCTGCCGCGCAGCGTGCGCAGCAAAACGAAAAGCATAGAGCAGGCCATGCACAAGCTGAGTCATCGTCTGTTGCGGCCCGCCACCGAAGCCGAGATCGCGGAAGAGCTGGGCATGACCCTGGCCGAATATCGCGAACTGCTGGAAGAGGCCCGCGGCGTCCAGGTCATTCACTATGAAGACCTGATTCGCCATGGCGG
>Ga0180220_1001369_pt1 | contig 18283 bp, 13 predicted proteins | sample eDN5th37CBELigBY_FD_151335 | JGI IMG/M metagenome (GOLD analysis project Ga0180220, IMG submission 151335) | Enriched backyard soil microbial communities from Emeryville, California, USA - eDNA 5th pass 37_C BE-Lig BY (version 2) (version 2) | ecosystem: Environmental > Terrestrial > Soil >...
CACCGGGCCCGAGCGTCGTCGACGTCGTCGTCACCCGCGACCCTGCGAAGATGCTGCCGGGCGTGGATAACCGGACGGTGACGGTGAAGAAGGGCGATCGGGTGGCCTGACGGTCTGCCGCGACCTCCGATCTAGCTCGAGATCGATATCAACCGGCGTAAACCCCGCATGAGCGGCGGCGTTTGCGCCGGTTTTCTTTTGCCAATGGACCCCTGGGTGGGTGTGGCGTTAAGCGTCGTGGTTGCTGAGCCGCCCACTACATACGAGCCGCGATTCCTCACAATTTGACGACATGCACGCGGAACCTGCGGAAACGCCAGCAGGCTGACCTGCCGCATACTGCAAAACAACCCTAGGTTGTGTCTTAAAGGTCACCACAATTAACTCAGAACACGTCATAAGTGCGGCGTTCCCTGGAGGGAGGGGGCATTGCGAAACCTGCCGAAGATTGGATCAAGCTATGACGAAATTCGGATCAGAGCATTCCGGCTTTGCGAGCCGGACCCTGTTGCTTAGTGCGGCAAGTGCCTTAGCACTTACTGTGGTGGGATCGGGTTCGGCTTGGGCGCAGGCAACTTGTTTGACGGGGCTGAACGTCGAGAAGAATGCTGTTAATACGCAGGAAGCGGGTGCGCATACCCATACTGTTACTGGCACGGCAGCAACGGACGGAGCCCACACGCACTCGGTTACCGGTACGGCGGAAACATCCGGGGCCCACAATCATAGTGTGCCCATTCAGTTCACGATAAATCTGCCTAATCCATTCCCTGACATTCCCGTAAATTTGGGCAGCTTGGGTACGACAACCAATGGCGCTCATACGCACAATGTCGCCGGACAGACGAACGAGGCAGGCGCGCATACTCATGCTGTAACCGGACAGACGAGTGAGGCCGGCGATCACTTGCACGCGATTGCTGCCGGGATCGTGGTAACCAATGTAACCGGCCTCAACTCGGGTGCGACCGCCGCCCAAGCTGGAGATTTCGGCTGCGGCCCGAACGCAAGCGCCAATGGGCCGAACGCAACGGCGGTGGGCGACTCGGCGAACGCAACGGGGGCTGGGGCTTCAGCCTTCGGTCAAGGTGCTAGCGCAGACGGCGTAGGAACATCTGCGGTCGGAAGCGGTGCGACTGCGACGAACACCGGAGCCTCCGCTTTTGGGAATGGTGCCATAGCCAACGGTGTTGGAGCTTCGGCAGTTGGAAACGGCGCCGTCGCCACAGGTACCGGGGCATCCGCGATCGGAAACGGGGCTAACGCAGATGGCGCCGGAGCCACTGCCGTCGGCAATGCGGCTAGTGCAATTGGAGACGACTCTATTTCGGTCGGACGCGCAGCTGGAACAAACTCGAGCGGTAGCAACAATATCTTCGTTGGCGGAGGCAGCGGTACTAACACCGAAGGCCTAAGGAACACCATTATTGGTGACAATTCAGGTACGAACGTTACCGGCAATCGAAACTCGGCGTTAGGCGCCAATTCCGGAAACAACGTAACCGGAGATCTTAATACCGCTTTGGGGACTAGGTCCGGAAACCGCATCGGTCTGTTTGCCAATCCGGATTTTGACCCGAATAACCCGGACGATCCTGAAAATCCCGAGTTTCTACCTTCGTCCGGCAATACGGCAGTTGGCGCCGATTCGGGAAACGACATCTCCGGATTTAACAATGCCGCATTCGGCCGTAACGCGGGGAACTGGGTCACCGGTGTCCATAACCTTGCCATTGGAACCAATGCCGGTAACGGGACGGAGGATAATCCTCTAGCGGTGAATAACACCATTGCGATAGGTCGTGACTCTCTGGCGACGTCCGACAATGCCACGGCCATTGGCCGCGATTCGTTTGCCTCTTCAAATAGCGCATTGGCTGTTGGTCGGGCTTCATCGGCGACCGGTGATAACTCTTCGGCGTTCGGCAGAGACTCATCGGCTTCGGGAAATGGTTCGCTCGCAGCTGGTACGGGGGCTCTGGCCGCCGGTGACGGATCGGCGGCTGTCGGGCGCAGTGCGTCTGCCTGGGGCCAGAACTCGACGGCGGTTGGCCGTAACACGCAAGCCAATTCGAATGGTTCCGTCGCCATAGGCTCCGATTCAACTGGCGGTGGCGCCATTGCCAATCGTGAGAACCAGTTCGTTTTGGGTACCCAGAACCACACTTACACCGCTCCTGGCATCACCTCCGGTCAGAGTCGGGCACGCCAGCAGGGGCCGCTTGAAGTCGTAACCTCAGATCGGTTCGGCAATCTTGCAACAGATGGCGGTTTGCTGTTCGATGAGCTCAGCAAGCTCGGCGGCGGCGTTGCGATCGCCATGGCTCTGGAGAACCCGGATCTCGTCGGTAATGAGCGGTTCGGTCTCGCAGGTAACGTCGCCTTCTGGGAAGATAACGTTGCCCTCGGCTTCACCGTCATGGGCGTGCTCGGGCACAACTTTGTAGGCTACGGCGAACGCTGGGCATTGAGCGGGGGCGTGGGCTTCACCGTGAAGGAAGATTCCCACGGCGGCCGCAGCAGCGAGAGCAGTGTTGGCGGTCGAGCTGGCCTGCAGGTGAGCTGGTAGTCAGCGACTGACTTCTTGGCAGGGCGCATCCGGTATCGCCGGATGCGTCCGACCTTTTTCTTTGCCCTTTGCGACCACGAAGCGGGGGCCAGCATCATGGCACATACTGCCGTAGGCACGCTGATCAAGGGCGTAGTTGCTTTCATGGTACTGATCCTGGCATTGCCCCATGTGGCGTTCGGCCAGGTCAAGCCCAGAGAGAATCAGACAGCGGCAGCGCAGGCACCAGCCCTACCGGACGCCTACAAGATGGACATGCTGATCAGAACGACTCTGATCGCTCTGTCCCAAGCCAATCTGACCGGCAACTACACGGTCCTGCGGGACCTTGGGAGCCCGTCGTTCCAGTCGGCCAACACGGCGGCGCGGCTGACGGAAGCGTTTGCCGAGCTCCGACAGCGCAAACTCGATTTATCTCCCATATTGTTTTTCAACCCCAAGCTCGTGCGCCAGCCGGCCATAGATGATGCCGGCCGCCTTCGTTTGACGGGCTTCATGGACACTCGGCCCGAGCAGATCAATTTCGACATGATGTTCGAACGGGTCGACGGCGATTGGCGCCTGTTCGGCGTCGCCGTTCAGATGCAACCAGTGCCCGCCGCTACCGCTGCGAGTGGTCAAACGAATCCGCCTGCAGCCAAAGAGAAGGCGGCTTTGGCAAAAGAGAGGACTGCCACTAAGACTTCGGCGCCTGCAAAGAAATAGGCCGGACGGCTAACGTTCAGGGTGATTCGAGACGGGCCTTCTGGCCCGTTTTTATTTGTGGATGTCGTGACTTCGAGCGCACCAATGTGCGGTTGCAGGCTTGTTCCACGATAAGACAACTGTTGTCAGACAGTCCGCAAAATAATGACAAATATGAAAATTGAAAATAACAAAGTGTTAGAGCGATCTGTGCAAAGATTATCTTCATGCGGAACCGTGGCAAAAATGCCACCACAGTTTGATCCGAGCACGTCATAACTCTTCCCGCTTCTCTGGATGGGAGGGGGGCATTGCAATGTCCTGTCTAGGATTGGATAGAGCTATGTCTATTTTCAGATCGAAAGTTTTGAGCAGTGCGAGCGGGGCCGTGCTGCTCGGCTCCGTGCTCGCCACCGCATTGACAATGGCTGGCGCCGATTCGGCGTGGGCGCAAAAGACGTGTCAAGTTATGGGTGTTGGGGCGCGCCGGTAGCTGTCCAGCCAAATGATTTCGCATGCGGCAATGACGCTTATGCCGACGGCAATGGCGCAACAGCGATCGGATCTGATGCCACGGCCCAGGGTGAGTGGGCAACTGCGGTTGGTCGTCAGTCCAACGCCAATGGCAAAGGTGCGATCGCCGTGGGTCGGGAAGCAATCGCAAAGGGCGAGCGCTCAATTTCAGTGGGTGCTATGTCAGGAAAGGACTCAAAGGGGTCCAGAAATATATTTATTGGCGCGGAGTCTGGTCAGAACACGGAGGGCGACAATAATACCGCTGTTGGTGACTTGTCAGGCACTAATGTCTTCGGTGACGAAAATACTGCTTTCGGCTCCAATTCGGGTAATGACATTGGCACATTCCCTGATCCTCAAAATCAAGCGGATCAAGGAACCAAGGGCAGCCGCAATAGCGTCCTTGGGGTGAATTCCGGTAACCACGTTACGGGTAACGAGAACTCAGCATTCGGTTACAACTCTGGAAACTGGGTTTCCGGCGACGGTAATATTGCGTTTGGACGCGGTGCGGGCAATGGCTCTTCGGAGATTCCCCTGTCGGCCAATCATACAGTGGCGATTGGCACAGGCTCCCTCGCTACCGGGAACCACGGCATCGCAATTGGCACTCAGAGCAGAGCGCGCGGAGGGAACTCTATGGCGCTTGGGCACGGGACGGCAACCAACGGGCCAGGTGGGGTCGCGATCGGTGCTGACTCCCAAGGTAACGGTGCGCAGTCATTGCGCGAAAACCACTTCGTGCTTGGCACTCAAAATCACACTTACTCCGCGCCTGGCATCACCTCAGATGAAAGCAGGTCGTTCCAGCAAGGTCCGCTTCAGGTTCTTACGACCGACGCAGCCGGCAATCTGGCCAGCGACGGTGGTCTCCTGTTCGAGGAACTCAGCAAAATGGGTGGCGGTGTTGCCATCGCCATGGCTCTTGAGAACCCCGACCTCGTCGGCAACGAGAGGTTCGGTCTGGCCGGCAACGTGGCCTTCTGGGAAGACAACGTTGCACTTGGCTTCACCGCCATGGGTGTGCTTGGCCACAACTTCCTCGGTACGGGCGAGCGCTGGGCTCTGAGCGGTGGTGTCGGCTTCACCGTCCAGGAGGAGTCGTACGGCGGCCGCAAGAGCCAGAGCAGCGTCGGTGGGCGCGCTGGCCTGCAGGTTACTTGGTAACGGATAGGCTTGTACTCCTCGGAGGACGCATTCGGCTTCGGCCGGGTGCGTCCTTCTTTTTCATTGGGTTGTTCCCTGACAAGAGCTGTCATTATCTGACCGCCTCGCTTGCTCAACCTCTCCATCAATGCGAATACTGCCTAAAGAGCCTTGCCTTGAGCTTGCGAGAGACTGAGGTGCACCGTATGGACATCCCCGCCATTGTGCGTGTGGCGATTGCTGCTGCGGCACTCGTCTTTACGGCATCTATTCAGCACGATGCAGCGCAAGCTCAGGCGGTCAAAGCTGAAGAGAAACAAGCGACGGTCCAACAGCCTACCCTGCCGGACGCCTACAAAATGGACATGCTGATCAGAACAACCCTGATCGCTCTGTCCCAGGCCAATCTGACGGGCAATTACACAGTGCTGCGTGATCTCGGCAGTCCGTCGTTCCAGTCGGCCAACACGGCTGCGCGGCTTGCGGAAGCGTTTACCGATTTGCGGCAGCGCAAACTCGACTTCGCGCCAATTTTGTTTTTTAGCCCAAAACTCGTACGTCAGCCGGGCATTGATACCGCTGGCCGCCTGCGGTTGACCGGCTTTTTGGACACTCAGCCCGAACGCATCAACTTCGATCTGATGTTTGAACAAGGCGGAGGCGAGTGGCGTCTGTTCGGCCTTGCCGTCCAGATGCAGCCGGCGCCAAGCCCCACGGCTTCCACCGACCAGAAGAATGCGCCCGCGCCCAAGGAAAGGGCAGCCACAAAGACAGCTTCGCCTGCCAAGAAGTAGGGCTGCCCTGAGAAGTTCGGCGGCTGGCTTACTCCACCCCCGCAACCGCGATAATCCGCGTCCGTGATGCACCGTCACGGACCTTCCGCGCCTCGACGTATTCGGGCGACTCGTACCAGGCGCGAGCCTGCTCCAGAGTGTCGAATTCGAGTATCGCAATCCGTTGCGAGGTCCAGCCGCCCTCGAGGCTGGCGGTTTCGCCGCCGCGGGCCAGATAGCGGCCGCCGTATCTCTGGACGGCTGCGGCGCCGAACGGGCGATAGGCGTTCAGCTTCTCCGCGTCGATGATTTCTTGCAGATCCACGATGACGTATGCGGGCATGTTCGCTCCTCGTTCTGTATCGCGTTATGAGACGGGAAGGCCCTCAGGACCCGTAGAGCTCCTTGTAGGCACCTTGCTCGATCTCATGGAGCAGCGACGGACCCTTCGGCTCCCAGCCCAGAACTCTGCGGGCTTTGTCAGCCTTCACCCGACTGTTGGAGCCGAAGCTGAGGTGCGCGCCAGGCCCCAGAACCGTCACGGCGTCCTCGATCGGCCAATCCGCCGTTCCGCCGCCAAGTCCCAGCATTCGGCTGATGGCCTCTACCGCCGTTTTCATCGAGGCCTCGCCGTTTTCTGCGTAGAAGAGAGAGCCGGCCGGGGCCCGCGCGAGCGCCAGCAGATAGAGGTCGACGACATCCGTGATGTGCACGTGGGACCAGACGTTGAGGCCGCGGCCAATGTGTCGCGCGACCCCAGTCTGTTTCGCCTGCTCGATGAGCTTTGGGATCTGAACGCTGCTCGAGTTGACGCCAATGCCGCGACCGTAGATCAGCGTCGGACGGATCACCACCGAGCGGATGTCGTCCAGTGCTGTGCGCAGCACCTGCTCATCGATGGCGACGCGCATCGACTTCTCGGGCATCGGCGTGAACGGCGTATCCTCGTTGAACACGCGATCGACATACTCGCCCTTGTCATAGGTGCTGATGACGCTCGACCCGCTCGTCTGGATGAAGACCTTTCCGGTCCCGCGAAACTCTTCGAGAAACGGCAGGACAGCGAAGGGATTGTCGGCCTGGGCGGCATTGATGACGCCGTCGACGGAACGGGCGACCTCCTTCAGCATGCCGTAGTCGTTGAGGGTCCCGGTAATCGGCGTGATGCCACGCTGCTGGAGGCTCGCCGCAGCCTCCGGGCTACGAGCCAGCCCAAGGACCTCGTAGCCTTCCGCCAGCAGCCGGGTGGCCACTGAGCCGCCGATATATCCTGTCGCCCCGGTCACGAATATCTTCATCGACCTGCGTATCCTTCTCTTTGGCGTTGAGCAGATTTCTCGTTGTCAGGAGCTTGCGGCTGCAGTCTGCTGAAGGGAAGGATCAGGTGCCAGTGTGAAGACGGGAATAAAGACCATGAACAGAATTCATGGTGATCGGACGCGGGCCGCGGAGAGAGACCAGGACCGCACATCGCGCATGGAGGCTTTCGTCCGAGTGGTGAATGCGGGCAGTTTCTCCGCGGCCGCGCGCGCGATGAAGCTCACGCCTTCAGCCGTCAGCAAGCTCGTGTCCCGCATCGAGAACCACTTCGGCGTGCGGCTCGTCGACAGATCGACACGCCAGTTCAGGCTGACGCCGGAGGGGGAACTCTACTACAATCGCTGCCTCAAAATCGTTGCGGAGATCGAGGAAGCCGAGCGGGCAGTTGCTGAATTCACCTCAGAGCCGCGCGGCCGGCTCAGCGTCAACGCGACCATGGGGATCGGCATCCATCGTATTGCACCGCTGATCCCGGAATTCCTGAGCCGCTACCCGCAGATCGAGCTGGACCTTTCGTTGAGCGACCATCTGGTCGATCTCGTCGAGAAGCAGGCTGAGGTCGCCATTCGCGTCGGTCCGCTGGAGGACAGCACGCTTGTGGCGCGTAAGATCTGCGACAGCCGGCGCGTCATCGTGGCGTCGCCGGATTACCTGGCTCGCCACGGCGTGCCGCGGCATCCCGAGGATCTCCTCTCGCACAACTGCCTCACCTACAACATGCGGGCGACCTTGAACGAATGGCCGTTTCTGATCGACGGGACTTTCCGCAAGGTCGCGGTAAGCGGAACTGTCCGCGGCGATAGCGGGGAAACCTTGCGTCACATGGCTCTCGCCGGCGCCGGTATTGCCCGCTTGGGATGGTTCCAGGTTGGGCAGAATGTTCGCGAGGGGCGGCTGGTGCCGCTGCTCGAGGAGTATCACGCAGGCGAGTTGCAGGGCGTCTATGCCGTGTTTTTCGGGATGCGGCACACGTCCGTGCGCGTGAAATGCTTCGTGAACTTCCTGGTGGAGAAGCTGGGCAGGGAGCAGCCCTGGCTGGCAGCCGAATACGCGATGCCGGTTGCGGCCTGATGCCCAATCCGTCGTAATTGGAACAATTCGGACCGCAAGTGTGAACGCGCGGCAAAGGTTCTGTGACACCTCTACGGTGTGCTCGCGGTTATCGCAAATTGCCGCTCGCCTGTAATAGTGACGGTCTGGGGCGGATAGCCAACTAGGCAGTCCCAATCCTTTTCGGGGAGGAACTGGAGGATGCATATGGCTTCAAGGAGATGGTTAGGCTTCCTGGCGAGCGTATTCGCCGTGATATTCGGTGCGGCCGCAGGAGCTCAGGCGGCATTTCCGGATCGGCCGATTACGCTGATCGTCCCATGGGCAGCGGGAGGTGGCACCGACGCCGTCGCGAGATACATTGCCGCTGGCTTGCAGGAAGAGCTCGGCCAGCCTGTCAATGTGGTCAACCGAACGGGCGGAAATGGCGTCGTGGGTCACTCCGCCGTGGCAACGGCTGCGCCCGATGGCTACACCATCGGTCTGATCACGCTTGAAATCAACATGATGCACTGGATGGGGCTCACTGACCTCACGTATGAGGCTTATACCCCCCTGGCGCTCATGAACGCCGATCCTGCCGCCATTCACGTACGGGCGGATTCGGAGTACAAGACGCTCCAGGATCTCGTGGACGCGATCAAAGCCAATCCAGGAAAGTTGAAGTCTTCGGGCACCGGCCAGGGCGGAAGCTGGCATCTCGCGCTCGCCGGCATGCTGAATTCGCTCGGGGCCGACCCCAACGCCACGCGCTGGGTTCCCAGCACAGGAGCCGCGACCGCGATGACGGATCTCGCGGCCGGGGGTGTCGATTTCGTCTCCTGCTCGTTGCCGGAGGCTCGCGCTCTGATTGAGGCTGGGCGCGTGCGCAGCCTTGCGCTCATGGCTGACAAGCGGGCAGCGTTGTTCCCGGACGTTCCGACGTTGAAGGAAGCGAGCGGCTCGACCTGGACCAAGGGCGTGTGGCGCGGCATGGTCGGCCCCAAAGGCATGCCGGAGGACATCGCCAAGCGCTACGAGACTCTTCTGCAGAAGATCTACGACAGCGACGGCTTCAAGAAGTTCATGGCCGACCGTGGCTTTGAGATGGTTTGGGCCAACGCGGAGGAGTTCGCGGCTTTCATGAAGCGCGACAACGCCGAGATCGGCGAGATGATGAAGCTCATGGGGCTCACGAAGTAATAGGGCGGTGACGAGCGCGAGACATCGCGCTCGTCACCGATCAAGTTCATGTCAGAGCACGGTCCTGCGCTCAGAGAGACCAGGGGCCCTTGCAACCGTCGGCGAGAGTTTTCGGCGGGGCACGGCGACTGAGACCATTACCGCATCATGGCCGCAACCTTTCATTGCAGTTTGCGTGCGAACGGCTCATCTTCAACAACTCTGCGCCAACTCTTCAAGTCGCTTATCGGGCACGCGCATATCGGGCAGGTCGTGACGACGTTCCGATGGGGCCGATAATGCCGCTGCAGTCGCTATCGCGGGTTTTGCGACAATCGCTCTGGTGCTCAACCACGGCGAGCGGGTGAGAACGCATCGCGGTGGGCACAGTTTGGACACACGTGCAACATCTAATCTAGTGTTAACGCACAAACATCGATAATTAAGATGATTTTTTGCGGTAAGTAGATTTTCTTAGCTGAATTAATATCCGTTCTGAGTGAAACCGTTGCATTTTTGTCACCAGCATTCTGTTCGAATCAATGCACGGATCCTCCATCCAAATCGGGACAGGGGGAGACCATATGACTATTTCTCGGCGGAGTACCTTCGCGCGTACCAATGCAGCACTCTTGTCGAGTGCAGCAGCTTTGTTCGCGGTAACGATGGCAGGAGCGCCGGAGCCCGCATTCGCCCAATCAACCTGTGAGTTAAACCCTGGCTGGGGCGACGGCGGTGCAGATGCGTATGGCGATCGCGCCTTCGCCTGTGGCCGGTACGCTGACGCGCATGGATATGGCGCAACAGCTCTCGGCAATAGAGCGGATGCATACGGGCGATTCAGTTTTGCTGCCGGCTATCAAGCTTACGCTTTAGGCCGCGGTGCAACAGCTACCGGCGCGTTCTCCGATGCTGTCGGCTGGTATTCAACTGCAAACGGCTTCGGGGCTGATGCCTACGGACCCGGCGCCACAGCATTTGGTGCACAATCTGAGGCCAATGGCTGGGACGCCACGGCAGTTGGCCACGAAGCTTATGCCGATGGCCGCGGCGCGACGGCTACGGGCGCTCATTCGACAGCTGATGGGTGGTATGCGACTGCGAACGGCTATTCGTCTGTGGCTGATGGCCCGGGCGCGACGGCTACGGGCGCGCACTCTGAGGCCTATGGCTGGGATGCGACGGCGAATGGCCACTCGGCTTATGCCGATGGTCGTGGCGCGACGGCTACGGGCGCTCATTCGACAGCTGATGGGTGGTATGCGACTGCGAACGGCTACGCCTCCGAAGCTGATGGCCGTGGCGCGACGGCTACGGGCGCTTATTCGGAAGCCGATGGGCGGTATGCGACTGCGAACGGCTACGCCTCGGAGGCTTATGGCACTGGCGCAACGGCTACGGGCGCGTACTCGGAGGCCTACGGCCGGCACTCCACCGCCTATGGGTATGGCTCCGAAGCCCATGGACGGCACTCGACGGCCGTGGGTGCACATACCCACGCGGACGGGCAGGGCTCTGTCGCGATCGGAACCGATTCTTACGGGAATGGTGCCGAGGCCACCCGCGACAACCAGTTCGTGCTCGGCACAAGCAATCACACGTATACCGCACCGGGTATTACGTCTGCAGCAAGCAGGGCTGCGCAATCCGGGCCTCTCGAGGTCGTAACATCCGACGCCAATGGCAATCTGGCAACCGACGGTGGTCTCCTGTTCGAGGAGATCAGCAAGGTCGGCGGTGGTGTGGCGATCGCGCTTGCCCTGGAGAATCCGGACCTTGTTGCTGGTGAGCGCTTCGCCTTGGCCGGAAATGTTGGCTTCTGGGAAGGCAACGTGGCTCTCGGATTTTCGGGCGCCGGAGTTCTGGGGCATAATTTTGCCGGACACGGTGAGCGTTGGACGCTGAGTGCCGGTGTGGGCTTCACTCTCCGAGAGGACTCCTTCGGGGGCCGAAAGAGCGAAAACAGCGTCGGCGGCCGCGCTGGCCTGCAGGTGAGCTGGTAATAAACGGCCAGTCAGCTCCGAGGGGCGCGTTCGGCATAGCTGGGCGCGTCCCTTCGCCGTCACGAGTTGCTGTTCTATTCTCAACGGGTGCATTGCTTAAAGCAGTCACCGTCGGTCCAAATGAAGCGCTAAAAAATGAACCATCCTGAGCTTGCACGGAGCTTTCCGTGCGAAGGACGATGAACGAATGGCAGCGCTCTCCTCCCGCTTGGTCCTCGTGGCTTCAGCCTGCGCGTTGGTCTTCAGCATTTCGAACCAGATATCAGCTCAAACATCTCCGTCTGGGCCTTCTGATCGGGCAAGACAGGCGGCACCTTCGCCAGCAGCTCCAGACCCCTACCGGGTCGATATCCTGATTAGGACCACGTTGATTGCACTTTCTCAGGCAAACCACACGGGCAACTATACAGTCTTGCGGGATCTTGGCAGCCCCGCGTTTCAAGCCGCCAATTCTGCTGCTCGTCTTGGAGAAATTTTCTCAGAGCTGCGCCGCCGTAAACTCGATTTTTCTCCTGTATTGTTCTTTAATCCGAAACTTGTTCGAGAACCAAAGTTTGACAGTGCGGGGCGGCTACAGATTACCGGCTTCATCGAGACGCGGCCGGAACAGATCAACTTCGACCTGATTTTCGAGAATGTCGCTGGCGATTGGCGGATATTCGGCCTCGCCGTCAGGATGCAACATATGCCACCTGAAGCGGCTGCAACGTCCCAACCCAAAGTGCGGCCGACCGCAAAGCAAAACCACGCTGCTCCCAAGAAGCCGGCTGGCGAAAAGGCCAATTAAGTCATCTGGCGTGGTTTCTTCGCGCGCTTCGGGATTGGTAACTCGCGGCCAGTCAGTTCTGAGCCAGAACGGCTTGGCCGGCGTCCGAACACGATTGCAAAATGCGGAGGGAGGCGCGCCGTTGGCGCGCTTCTCGCCAAGGGAGCTTGTTGGGACTGCAGTGGTATGCGCCAATGCTAGCTAGGCCCGCCCACCTGCTTTCGGATTAGTTATCCAAAAAGCTCCTGAGCTTCCGGCTCCGGCTCGGATGCTTCAGCTTCCGCAGTGCCTTCGCCTCGATCTGGCGGATGCGCTCGCGGGTGACGGAGAACTGTTGGCCGACCTCTTCGAGGGTGTGGTCGGTGTTCATGCCGATGCCGAAGCGCATACGGAGCACGCGTTCCTCACGCGGGGTGAGGGAGGCGAGAACGCGGGTCGTCGTCTCGCGCAGGTTCGATTGAATAGCCGCGTCGATCGGCAGGATCGCGTTCTTATCCTCGATGAAATCGCCGAGGTGGCTGTCCTCCTCGTCGCCGATGGGCGTCTCGAGGCTGATCGGCTCCTTGGCGATCTTCAGCACCTTCCGCACTTTCTCAAGCGGCATGGCGAGCTTCTCGGCCAGCTCCTCCGGCGTCGGCTCGCGGCCGATCTCGTGCAGCATCTGCCGGCTCGTGCGCACGATCTTGTTGATCGTCTCGATCATGTGCACGGGGATGCGGATCGTGCGTGCCTGGTCTGCGATTGAGCGCGTGATCGCCTGCCGGATCCACCACGTGGCGTAGGTGGAAAACTTATAGCCGCGGCGGTACTCGAATTTGTCGACCGCCTTCATCAGGCCGATATTTCCTTCCTGAATAAGATCCAGGAACTGCAGGCCGCGATTCGTGTATTTCTTGGCAATGGAAATGACGAGGCGCAGGTTGGCCTCCACCATCTCCTTCTTCGCTTGCCGAGCCTCGCGCTCGCCCTTCTGCACGGTCTGGACGATACGGCGGAACTCAGGGATCTCGAGACCGGTCTCCGTCGCCAGATTGTGGATCTCGGCGCGGATATCCTCGATTCGGGCCCGCTCGTTGTTGATGAACTTCGCCCAGCTCTTCTTGCCGGCCTGGGCCATGCGGTCGAGCCACGTCTGATCGAGCTCGTTGCCGAAATACTCGTCCCGGAAGTCGACACGAGACACGCCGTGGTTCTCGGCGAGCCGCATGAGCTGCCCTTCAAGGCTCACCAGGCGCTTGTTGATCGCGTAAAGCTGCTCGACCAAGCTCTCAATACGGTTGTTGTTGAGCTGCAGGCTCTTGACGTCCGCGATGATTTCCTCGCGGAGCTTGGCGTAAGCCTTCTGCTGCTGCCGCGTGCCTTGCTCACCCGCTACCTGCATCTCGAGATTGCGGTCCTGCTGCTTGCGCAGCTTCTTGTAGTTGGCCGCGATGCGGTCGAACGTTTCGAGGACCTTGGGCTTGAGCTCCGCCTCCATCGCGGCGAGCGACATGGCGCTCTCGTAGTCGTCCTCGTCGTCCATCTCTGGCGGACGGCCAGCGCCGTTGGCCCGATCCTCGGGCTCGTCCTCAGGCTCTTCCTCGGCCTCGACCGGCGCAGCCTTGGCGTCAGGACCTTCATAAGTGGCCTCGAGGTCGATGATGTCCCGAAGCAGAACCTTGCCCTCGTTGAGCTCGTCGCGCCAGATGATGATGGCCTGGAAGGTGAGGGGGCTCTCGCACAGGCCGGCAATCATGGCCTCGCGGCCGGCCTCGATCCGCTTGGCGATGGCGATCTCGCCCTCGCGCGACAGCAGCTCGACGGAACCCATCTCCCGCAGATACATGCGGACAGGGTCGTCAGTGCGCTCGACCGGCTCGGGGCGTGACTCCGACTTTGAGGGCAAACTCTGGGTGGTGAGGGCGCGGCTGCCTTCGTCGTCGTCCAGGCCGTCCTCGTCCTGCTCGATCTCCTCGCTTTCCTCGCTCTCGATGACGTTAATGCCCATGTCGGAGAACATGGCCATGACGTCCTCGATCTGCTCCGAGGACACCTCCTCGGAAGGCAGAACGGCATTCAACTCGTCATACGTGACGTAGCCGCGGGCCTTGGCGGACTTGATCAGCCGTTTGACCGCCTGGTCCGACAGATCGAGTACCGGGCTGTCACGCTCCGGCATCTCTACCTGCGGTGGCGTCTGCTCTTCGGTTTTCTGTGTCATCTGCATGCGAGGCTCAGCGGAAGAAACTGCGTTCGACATGGGCAGCGAAGTGCTCCCGTGCTATCGGTGGGGCGGAAAAGTCGCGGACATGCGCCGGGCCCGAAGCAAAGCGTAAGGGGCTGACTTGCGAGTGCGTGTGCAACCAAGACACGGCGTAAAGGGGCGTGAGATAGCCATATCTATCGGGCAACTCTCTTAAGTTTCTCACTCCGGACACGCTCACGCCCGCCGAGATATTCTTCCAAACAGCAACACGGCCGCACCCTCGCGGATGCTGCCTGCTGCTCGTAAGAACAGCTTTCAATCCAGCGATGTCTCAACATCTAAGCTCGCAACTAGGCGTTGCACCTCGCATAGTCTAGCCAACGACTCCTCGCTCCCCTCCTCGAGGAATTCACGCTCAGCGTTCTGGAGGGCTCTCTTCAGGCCTTTCTGGCGCTCGTGGAGCGCGAGGGCATGGCAAAAGCCAGCCTCCACCTCGGCACTGTCTGCATCAGCCTCCGCGAATTTGTCGCTTCGATGGGTAATCGCCCGCTCGACGAGATCGATCACCTGCTGCAAGCTCTGCGCCTCCAATTGGGTTCGCAAGCCGCCGCTGTCAAGTGAAATATCGTTGCTTTTCAGTGACAGTATGGTGTCACGAAGTTTTTCCAGCGCAGGAAGGCTGAATTCGATCGCCGCAATTTTCTCGGCGTGGTCGTCGACAAGCCAGGGATGGTTGAGCAAGGTGCGCAGCAGCAACGCCTCCCTGTAAGGCGCATGCCCGGGTCCAACCATCGCACTCCGCCTCAAGCTCGAGCTGGCTTGCGGCTTTGGCGCCGCGAACGGCAGACGGCCCCCGCTACGGGCCGGGCTGCCGAACGATCTACCCATTCCGCCGAAGCGGCCGGGCATGGCCGATCTCTGGCCCCAGTCCGTTCGGCGTGGTGCGAACCTGGCTCGGTAACCGGTGGGCCAGGCTTCCGTCAGCTTGGTCCGCAGCTCGCGCTCGTAGTGTTGGCGCACGCTCATATCGCTGATGCGACCGAGCAGCGTCGCAACTCGCCTTTCCAGGAAGGCGCGCCGCTCAGGGGTAGACCATTCGCCGGATTTCCACTCGCGTTCCCAGAGAACCTCGACGAGCGGCTGGGCCTTGTCCAGAACCCGCCGCATGGCTTCGGGGCCGTGCTGGCGCACGAGATCATCCGGATCTGCCCCGTCCGGCAGGAAAGCGAACCGCAAGCTCCGGCCCGGTTGCAGCAGACCGAGCGCCACGTCGATGGCCCGATAGGCTGCCCGCCGGCCAGCGGAGTCGCCGTCGAAACACAGGATCGGCTCGGAGGCCATCCGCCATAGGAGGCGAATTTGTTCGTCCGTGAGGGCCGTGCCGAGCGGGGCGACGGTGTTGGCGAATCCCGCCTGGCAGAGCGAGATCACGTCCATGTAGCCTTCCACGACGATGATCTCGTCGCGGTCGTGGGCGACGCCGCGGGCGCCGGCAGCGTTGAACAGAATGCTGCCCTTATGAAAAAGCGGCGTTTCGGGTGAGTTCAGGTACTTGGCAGGGGCATCGGGACCGAGAGCGCGACCGCCGAAGGCAATGATGCGGTCTTTGAAATCCGTGATCGGGAACATCACCCGGTGTCGGAACCGGTCGTAGGACAACGGGATATCCTCTCCGGCCACGACCATTCCGGAAAGCGTCATCTCCTCTGCGGAGAAGCCAAGCTGGACCAGATGCTCTTTCAGCACGGCGCGACCTCCCGGGGCATATCCGAGCCGGAATCGGGCGATCGTTTCCGTGCTGAGGCCACGCCGCTCCAGATATCGGCGCGCTTCAGCTCCTGCATTCCCCCTCAGTTGCGCCTCGAAAAAGTCGGCAGCGGCCGCCACGACCGCTTGAAGGCGTGCCCGCTGGTCCTCTTTACGTGATTCGGCATCGCTCACGCGGGGGATCGGCAGACCGGCTTCGGCAGCCAGCCGCTCGACGGCTTCCGGGAACGACAGGCCCTCGGTCTTCATCACGAACGTGAAGATGTCCCCGTGTTCGCCGGAGGCGAAGCAGTGGTAGAAGCCCTTCTGATCATTGACGAAAAACGATGGCGTCTTCTCCGCCTTGAATGGCGAGAGACCGGCGTACTCACGGCCCTTCCGCTTCAGCGCCACCTTTCGCGCCACCACCTGGCTGACCGGAAGCCGGGAGCGGATTTCATCCAGAAAGGCGGGGGGATAGCGCATCGAAACCCGTGTCCCGTGTTGCGACGCGACCTCGATAAGTGATTCGCGACAAGAGTGCTGCCCCGCCAAGGCCTTGGTGGGGCAGCAATACCCGCTTTCCACAGTTCTGCTTGAGCGTTCCGAGCCTTAGGAAATTACTTGAGGAGTTCCTTCACCAGGCTGCTGGCCTTGGCGAAGTCCATGCGGCCGGAATACCGCTCCTTCAGCAGGGCCATGGCGCGCCCCATGTCCTTGAGGCCGGCGCAGTTGAGCTCACGCATGACCTCCTCGACCGCGGCCCGTGTTTCCTCCGGGTCGAGCTGCTTGGGAAGGAATTCCTCGATGATGGCGATTTCGGCCATCTCCTGATCGGCGAGGTCCTGCCGGCCACCCTGCCGATAGGTCTCCGCCGCATCCCGGCGCTGCTTCACCATCTTCTGCAGCAGTTGCAGCACCTCGGTTTCGGAAATCTTAGCCCGGCCGCTGGGCTGGCCGGCTCCGTCGATCTGAGCGGCGATATCGCGATCCTTGATGGCGGCGGAAACGAGGCGCAAGGTTGCCAGACGGCGCTTGTCGCCCGACTTCATTGCATCCTTGATCGCCTGGCTGATTTGATCGCGCATGGCATCTCCTTACGCATTCGAGGGGGCGTCATGTACGCCCGGTAGATGATTGTCGCAAGCCGGAGGCCCATTGATTGACGGGCGAAGCGACCTCAAATAGGTTGCCGATCCGCAGATTCATATTGCGGTGCAACGAAGCGGCGTCCCCGACCCGATCCGGCGCCGCGTGGAGCCACTCATGACAGCGATCGACGCCAGCGGTTTAGCTGCTCGCCGGAGCACGCCAGCACCTTGGACCGATTCACCTATGACCGCACGCCTGGTGTTGGCGGATGGAACCGTGATCAGTGGTCACGGCCTCGGCGCTGTCGGATCGGCGGTTGGCGAGGTGTGCTTCAACACCGCCATGACCGGCTATCAGGAGATCCTCACGGACCCCAGTTACGCCGGCCAGATCATAACATTCACCTTTCCTCATATAGGTAATGTCGGCACCAATCCCGAGGATAGCGAAACATCGAACCTCGCCATGCGGTCCGGTGCGCGCGGCTGCGTTCTTCGCGCCGACGTGACAGCTCCGTCGAACTACAGGGCAGTAGAGCACCTGGACGCTTGGCTTAAAGCCCGCGGCATCATCGCCATCACGGGCGTCGATACACGCGCGTTAACGGCGCGTATCCGCAAGGGCGGCACGCCGAACGCGGTCATCGCGCACGAGCCTTCCGGCAAGTTCGACATTGAGAAACTCAAGGCCGATGCGCAAGCTTGGCCTGGGCTCGTCGGGCTCGATCTGGTGCCCGAGGTCACCACCGGGCAAAGCTATACCTGGGACGAGCTGCACTGGGTTTGGGGGAAAGGCTATTCCCGCAATCTCAATCCCGAGTTCCACGTGGTTGCCGTCGATTATGGTTTGAAACGCAACATTCTGCGGTCGCTTGTCAGCGCCGGCTGTAAGGTGACGGTTGTTCCCGCAACCACCACGGCCGAAGAGATCTTGGAGCGGAAGCCGGACGGAGTGTTCTTGTCCAACGGCCCTGGCGACCCAGCTGCGACGGGCAAGTACGCCGTGCCGGAAATCCGGAAGCTCGTGGACAGCGATCTCCCGGTGTTCGGGATCTGCCTTGGCCACCAGATGCTTGGGTTGGCGCTTGGCGCGCGCACCGAGAAAATGCATCAGGGCCATCACGGCGCCAATCATCCCGTGAAGGATTTCGTGACCGGCAAAGTCGAGATTACGTCCATGAATCACGGCTTTGCGGTGGATCGGGCTTCGCTGCCGAGCGACGTGGAAGAGACGCACGTATCCCTTTTCGACGGCAGCAACTGCGGGCTGCGT
>Ga0180220_1001371_pt1 | contig 18268 bp, 21 predicted proteins | sample eDN5th37CBELigBY_FD_151335 | JGI IMG/M metagenome (GOLD analysis project Ga0180220, IMG submission 151335) | Enriched backyard soil microbial communities from Emeryville, California, USA - eDNA 5th pass 37_C BE-Lig BY (version 2) (version 2) | ecosystem: Environmental > Terrestrial > Soil >...
CTTTAGATGTGATCACGGGCGGGATTTTAGGAAGCATCGTTGGATACATAACCGGAACTATTTTTCTCACATTTTTTAGTGAAAAGATATGGAAGCCTGGATACTGATACTGCTTTTTAGCAGCTGTTTCCTAGGCGGAATGGCTGTTTTCCTGTTTAAAAACGACAACAAACAGCAGCTGAAGCTGATACTTTCTTTCAGCGGGGCGTATCTGTTCGCGATTACTATCCTCCACTTGATCCCCGAAGTTTATCATGACGGCAGCCACAGCATCGGCATGTTTGTTCTAGGAGGATTTATTTTTCAGATTATACTGGAACAGTTTTCTCAGGGAATTGAGCACGGCCATATTCATAAGCACCCGCACGAAAGTCTCGCGTTCCCCTATGGGATTATGATCAGCTTATGTCTGCATGCTTTTCTGGAAGGGATGCCGCTTGTCCGCGATCCGCATCACCAATTGGTTTATGGTATCGGGCTGCACCATATTCCCGCGGCGTTTGCCCTCGGCAGTGTGTTGCTGCAGAGCCGCGTAAACAAAAACACGATCATATTCCTGCTGGCAGTTTTTGCACTGATGACTCCATTAGGATATTTATTCAGTTATGAATTAAGCAGCGGCGCTATTGCAGATTTAACGGCTTACTTTGACAGGATTATGGCTATCGTTATCGGGATATTCCTGCATATTTCTACCACAATATTGTTTGAATCGAGTGTAGATCATCATTTTAACCTTAAAAAATCAATTGCCGTGATCGCGGGAATTGCAACCGCCTTATTATTGGGATTATAATAAAAGCTGCACGAATAAAGGAATTGCACAGACTGCGAAGATTAAAAAGCTTCATCAGCCTTTATTCCTGCTTCTCCCGGCTCTTTATTCTTTTCCTCTCATTTGATCCAGAAGCCTGTTCAATTGATCTGTTTCTTCCGGACTAAGATTTTTCCGTAACACATCAGTTCCTAAATCCATCTTATCCAGTTTTTTTAAAAGTTCAAGGCCTTTTTCTGTAATATAAATATCCACTGCCCGGCGGTCTTTCTGGTTGATTTCACGCACTACTAATTTCTTTTTTATCAACCGCTCTACAATCCGGGACGCATCAGACATCTTATCCAGCATACGCTCTTTTAAAAGATTAACGGTGGCAGGCCGGGGATGCTGGCCGCGTAGTATCCGCAGAATATTAAACTGCTGTGTTGTAAGGTTCTGGCTCTTTAGCTGTTTTCGAAGAATAGTATTTGCCCAGCTGTAGCTGTAAACAATATTTACCAGTAATTTATGATAGTTATCTTTAAATTTACTTTGAATCTCTTCCTCTAATTTCATAAATAAGATAATTTCATACAAAATAATAAATTATCTTATTTGTTTTTAAAAATTTTCTTTTCATCCCGCTTTTTAAAGTTCCAGGGGCAATGGAAACATCCATTTTTACAGCATTTACCCCGTTTCAGGTGATATTTTTGGGTAAAAACTACATTACCGTCGCTGTTTATATAATAATCCTCTCCTGAAAGCAGCATTTTTTATAAGATTTTTACCGTAAGCCTTCCCTCGAAATGCTGTTTCAAAAACTTACCGCTTCCATGCAGAGTCCACACTTCACTGGGCTGTACCTGTTCGATAGTATATAAAATATCATTCCAGTCAGCATGATCTGAAACAAACAGTTCTAACCCTCCCGCTTCCTGGCGGTGCTGCCACCCGCTGGCAAAAACCCTTACTACATTTTTTGCACGAAAATAGCTGTTGAAGGTCATGGGAGGAACGATATACACAAGCCCTTGATCTGTATCTTTCATCAACCTTCGATTGTATGGCTCGTAAACAGGCCGAAGGAAAGAAAAGGATTCGTAAATTTTATTTAGCGGGAGGATAGAATGGTGCACCAAAATCTTCCTTTGAGGGCAATGCTGATAAATCAGGTGAATTAAGCGCTGGCTTTTCCCCAACGCATAAGCGCCTAATAAAACATTATGAGGAAATTCATTTAGTTTTTTAATTTCTTCAACCGGATCGGGATGCTGCACTTTGGGATCGGCGAATGTAGTTTCGGTAATTAACACATCGGCTTTTACAAATTCTATCGGTTCACAGGCCTCATCATGCTGGAGTTTATAATCTCCGGTATAAAGATATTTTACTCCCTGATATTCCATTAAAACCTGGGCCGAACCAAGAATATGCCCCGCGGGAATAAATGTTAAGTGCACATCTCCTATTGTAAAGGGTTGATGAAAGGGAATAAGATGAAAATCTTTAGCAGCGTTTTTCTTAAAACGATGCTGCATAACAACAGCTGTGGGCCTGGTAGCATAAACCTGCGAATTCCCTCTTCGTGCATGGTCGCCATGGGCATGAGAAATGACAGCATGCATTACCGGCTGCTGGGGATCAAGGTAAAAGTCTCCCGCCCTGCAATACAGCCCAGATTCATTGAACTTTAAAAAATCAGGTAATATCATACTTTTTTTCAGGCCTTTTTCAAAAACAGCTCGTGCAGTTTCAGCACCTGGGGGATGATAAGCTGTTGTTCATCATTTATAATTACAAAATCAGCCAGTTTTTCTTTTTCTTCATCAGGCAGCTGGCGCTTTATTCGCAGTTTAACCTGCTCGGCGGAAACATTGTCCCGACGCATGACCCGCTGGATCCGAAGTTCTTGTGAAGATTTAACGAGTATAGTATGGTCGAATGTTTTGTATGAACCGCTTTCAAACAACAGGGCTGCTTCTTTTAGAACATACGGAGCTTCTTTATGGGCTTCCGCCCAAACGTCAAAGGCACGAAATACCGCCGGATGAACCAGGGAGTTGAGCATCCGGAGCTGCTGGTCATCATTAAAAACAATCGCCGATATAAACTTCCTGTTTAATGTCCCATCTTCGAAAAATGCCTGTGCACCAAATGAATTAATTAAACTGCTGCGAAGTTCAGGATCAGTATTCATAGCCAGCTTAGCGGCGGCATCCGCATAAAAAACTGGAACGCCAAGCACTTCAAAAACTTTGGCAATCGTACTTTTTCCAGTCCCGATCCCCCCGGTAATTCCAACTTTCAAATTATTCATGAATTATAAAGTCAACTGTCTGCGGTTCTTGTTTCACTAACTTACAGAATGGTGGAAATTCAAGAAGCTGTACCGGAAGCTGATTGTATGACTGGCTGCTCCATTTTTTCAAATCTACTGCTGCTTCAAACGACTCCTTATCAATCTTAGTGTAAGTGCTCAACGGAGTCAGCACCGTAAGTTTCACCCTTCCCGGAAGCAGTTTTACATCATAATGATTATTATTAATAACTCTGATGGGCAGGTCGATAAGCTTTTCTGTAAACTCTTCAATTGGCAGAACAACTTCTACCTTATCAGGATAAGTATTAATATTGGCTTTATCACTTTTTAGCAGATTGACCGTGCGCTTCAGGGTGCCATCCGCGTTTTTAACTTTCAAACTATCTGTAAGCCAATACTCCACATCTCCGATTATTTCCTTCGGCCCGCTTATAGTGACTTCATCCGGAAAAACCTTTATAGGTGCTGAAATTCCATAAGATTTTTTAAACTGAACATTATACTGAAGTTTCACCGGTACCTTTTTTACAGCACGGGTTGAGAAATCAAAATACAAAGTATCTGGCGAAATGGAGACTACACGCTGCGGCTCCAGCTGTTGACTAATCTGACTGAACTGCTCGGAAAGCACGACATAGTGCTGTTTGTTTAAACTTTCCAGGTCCACTTCGATATGAGAAGTATTGAACGGAAGCCGCGAAAACAACAGCTGCCAGCCGGAACCTTCAATCTGCATCTTTACTGAGTCCTGCTGTAATGGGTGAAAGGCTTTATTTTCAGGAAGATTTTTATACTGTATCTGCGAAATAACAGAATAGACATATTTATTCGACAGAGCGAAAAAAAGCCAAAACACAACAGCAATAACCAGGCAGGTTATAAAAATAGACAGGCGGTGCCTTTCGGTTCTGCTTAGTTTGATAAGTGCCATTGCTTAGTGTTCCAAAATTAGTAAAACTATTTCAGCTAAGGCCGCTCCCGGGGCTGAAGAAAAAAGCCCGGCCTAAAAGAACCGGGCTCTGGAGTAAAAATTCTTTGAAAAACTTAAGCTTTCGCGTTGAGCGCTTTAGAAGCGTCGAGAGAAACAGCGGATTTCTCAAATCGGATTTTTGTTCCGCCTTCCACTTCGATTAAAAAAGTAGTATCGGTGATATCTACAATTTTACCGTGTATACCGGCATTGGTAATCACCTTGTCGCCTCTTTTAAGTTCCTCTATGAATTTCTTATGATCTTTCGCTTTTTTCATCTGCGGACGGATCATGAAGAAATAAAACACTACAATAATAAGGATCATCGGAAGAAAACTCATTATTCCGCCGCTTGCTGCTTGTAATAAAATCGCTGCTGTCATTTTCTATTTTATTGAATTATTAATTTTTGAATGTTGATTTGATGATTTGTTAATTTGTTGATCTGAATGCAGTTCATTAAAACTTACCTATTTACCACTCAGAACTTAAAGCGTACAACTTACTACTTATTTCTTCTCCAGCACTTCCCCTGTCAGGTACAATTCAGTTGTTGATGGATCGGCATTTGAAGAGATAGTAATTACTTTGCTTTGTTTTCCAAAACGGCCTGCACTGTTGAATACCACTTGAATTTCACCTTCACCTCCCGGGGCTATCGGTTCTTTAGGATATTCCGGAATGGTACATCCGCAGCTTGCTTCGGCATCGTTAATGATCAGTGGGGCTGTTCCGGTGTTTTTAAATTTAAAACTGTGTGTTACTTTTTCGCCCTCTTTTACTTTTCCAAAATCATAGGAACTGCTTTCAAAGGAAAAAACGGCTGCACCGCTGCTCTCGCTGCCAGAGACTTCCGACTGCATTGTTGTTTTATCAGCATTTCCCTGATTTGTACAGCTGCTAAGTATCACAGCTGCGGAGATGAGAAAAAATAGTTTTTTCATTTTTAATAGTTAATTATTCAACCAGCCCCCGGCCTGATTTACGAAGCCGGCCTGCAGCTTTCAGATCTGTTAAAATTTTGTCTAAAATACCGTTTATAAACGAATTGCTCTTAGGTGTACTAAATTCTTTTGCGATTTCTATATACTCGTTGATCGTTACTTTAACAGGAATAGAGGAAAACTGTGTCAGCTCTGTAATGGCCATTTTCATCAGTAAAGTATCCATCAGGGCAATACGCTCAGCTTCCCAGTTCTTTGTTTTCTGAGAGATCATCTCCTGCCACTGACTGTCAAAGGCCACTGTTTTAGTTAATAATTCGATAGCGAATTGACGGTCTTCGGCCCAGGCGGGGCTGAGCGGCGCCAGCTTATTATCAGTAAAATCTTCACTGCTGAAGTTCTTAAATGTTTTGGCGATCAAAGCGGTAAGAACTTCCTTGTCCACAGTCCAGCCAATAAACTTATCATCAAATGTCTGTTCTACCGCAGGAGATTTTAAAATTATCTTTTTGAAAATAAACTTGATGATGTCTTTGTCCTTACCAATACTGTCATCTTCCTCACTCAGATACTGCTCGTATTCTTCGGCATTCTTTAAAGCACTGAAAACATTCCGCACGATCTCGGGGTCAAAATTCCAGGAAACCTTATACTTTTTTATGGCAGCCAGAAAATCAGGATTTACCCGTAGTGATTCAATAAACTTATTCCGGTGAAGCTTAGTGTTTACATTCAGATCTTTTTCTGTAGGCAGATAGCGGTTTGCTCTTTCTTCGGCATCAACAAGTGTATAATCTGCTGTTTCCACTAATAAAGAAAGCACCCAGATGTATAATTCATAAACCTTATCCACGTTTGCCAGCAGACTCTTTTCAAATACCGCTATAGTTTTAACATCAGAGATGTGATAAGAGTACAGCGCCTGCAATACTTTCACCCGGAGGTGCCTTCTGTTTAACATATTATTATAAGAACGATTGTATAAAAAATTAAAAAGTAATATTTAAAAAGCATTAAAAACCGCTTGTTACATGATCGGCATTGCTGCACATTTTCCACCTATGCATTAATAAGACGCCTTCAAAAGTTTCATACTGCGAATGCGCTGCTCTGCAAGCTCATCAGCTGCTTTTATGGTAGATATATTTTCAGCTTTGGATTTTTTCAAAACCATACGTGTGGCATCATAAATATTTTCAGCCAGCTGCATCGTTCTCTTTTTATTGTAGCCCGCAATTTCAGAGTAACAATTGATCAACCCGCCCGCGTTGATGAGATAATCAGGCGCATAAAGAATTCCTTTTTGGAGCAGCATTTCTCCGTGAAGCTGTTCATCCGCCAGCTGATTATTGGCCGAGCCGGCTATAATAGAACATTTCAGTTTATCAATCGTATCCGAATTTACTGTACCGCCAAGTGCGCAGGGTGCATAAATATCATATTCCAGATCAAGAATATTATTATTTGCAACTGCTTCCGCACCATATTTTTTGGCAGTCTGCCTCGCACGCTCCTCAGCTATATCACTGATATAAACCTTAGCATTTTCCTGTCTGAGCAGCCTCACCAGGTTTTCTCCCACATGCCCTATACCCTGAACCATAACCGTTTTTCCAGCCAATCCATCATTACCGAACAGTTCTTTTGCACAAGCCTTGATTCCCATCAGTACACCCAAGGCTGTTGTAGGTGAAGGATCGCCGCTGCCGCCCATGGATTCTGGAATACCTGTTACATGCCGCGTTTCCATACGGATATATTCCATATCACGTGTATTGGTTCCAAGTTCTTCGGCAGTAATGAATGTACCATTGAGATTATCGATAAAACGTCCGAAACGGCGCATCATCACTTCAGTCTTATCGGTCAGGCTGTCCCCTATAATAACCGCCTTACCACCTCCCAGGTTTAAACCAGTGATAGCGGCTTTATAAGTCATGGTTTTTGATAAGCGCAGTACATCTTTCAACGCTGAGATCTCTGAGCGGTATGGCCACATTCTGGTCCCGCCCAAGGCAGGCCCGAGAGTAGTATCATGAATCGCGATGATTGCTTTTAACCCAGTGTCTTTATCATTACAGAAAACAACATTCTGGTGCCCCTGTAAATCCATCTGATCAAAAACCGAATTGTCCTCCTGATGTACTGCCATTTATTGAGAGTTTACCCTCGCAAAAGTAGTAAATTTTCGATATTCTTAACTATAAGCTCCCCAAGCAGCGGCTAAAGTTTGTATTTTTGACACTGATATAATGAGAGATCTTGCCCACCTGAATAAATATCTGTACAAATACCGCTGGAGGTTCATTCCAGGTGTATTCTTTGTTATCATTTCGAATATTTTCGGCGTGCTCCCCGCTCAGGTTATCCGCATTGCCTTTGATCTGGTAAAAGAGAATATCGCCCTGTATCATATTTTTAATGGCTTTGAGCGCCAGCAGCTGGTTTACAGTCTCTTTGGCCAGAGCCTGCTGCTCTTTGGATGTGCCGTGCTGGCACTGGCACTGCTCCGCGGGTTATTTCTGTTCTTTATGCGGCAGACTATTATCCTTATGTCACGTCATATTGAATACGACCTGAAAAATGAAATATACCAGCACTACCAGCAGCTTTCGATGGCTTTTTACAGGCGCAGCAATACCGGCGACCTGATGAACCGGGCAACCGAAGATGTCAGCCGGGTGCGTATGTATATCGGCCCTGCAATCATGTATACCATCAACACTACTGTTCTTTTTATTCTGATCATAGCAGCGATGGTGAGTGTAAATTTAAAGCTGGCGATTTACTGTCTTCTTCCGCTTCCGGTGCTTGCCTTAACCATTTATTATGTTCACAGGATAATTAATCAGCGTAGTGAACAAATCCAGGAGCAGCTTTCCAATTTATCAAGCTTTGTTCAGGAAACATTTTCAGGCATTCGGGTAATAAAAGCTTATGTAAGGGAGAAAGAAGTTAGAGAAAGGTTTGCTTCTGAAAGTGTCCGCTATCAGACAAGCGCCATGGGGCTGGCCCGGGTACAGGCTTTATTTTTCCCTGCCATGGTTCTCCTGATCGGCTTAAGCACCATTATCACTATTTATGCCGGAGGCGTAGAGGTAATGAATGGCAGTATTACATCAGGTAATATTGCTGAATTTATAGTTTACGTAAACCAGCTGACTTTCCCTGTAGCCTCCCTGGGCTGGGTAACATCACTTATCCAGCGTGCAGCAGCTTCTCAAAAGCGCATTAATGAGTTTCTGCATACGGAGCCTGAGATCCGATCTGAAAATATGGAAAAAATAGAGCTTGAAGGTGAGATTGAATTCAGGAATGTTTCTTTTGTTTATCCGCAAACGGGGATAAAGGCGCTTCAAAATGTATCTTTTCATGTAAAACCAGATAATTTTCTGGCTATTATTGGAAAAACCGGCTCGGGAAAATCGACTATCGCCAATCTGATCATGCGCATGTATGATGTTTCAGATGGCGAAATACTGATTGACGGCCGACCGATAAAAGAGCTTAATCTCTATAACTACCGCAGTCAGATCGGCTTTGTACCGCAGGAAGTTTTTCTTTTTTCTGATACGATTGCCAATAACATCGCCTTTGGCGAAACAAAGACCGAAATGGAAAAAGTAAAGCAGGCAGCGAAAGACGCCGCTATTTACGATAACATCATGGCTTTTGATCAAGGTTTTGAAACGACCATAGGTGAACGCGGGATTACCTTATCGGGAGGACAGAAACAGCGTACTTCCATAGCACGTGCACTGGTTAAAAACCCTAAAGTGCTGTTGTTTGATGACTGTCTTTCGGCTGTAGATACAAAAACTGAAGAAGAAATTTTAAGTAATCTGGGCAGAAATCTTTATGGCCGGACAACTATCCTTATCGCACACCGGGTTTCTACGATCAAAAATGCGGATCATATTCTCGTTCTTGACGGGGGCAGGATCATTGAACAGGGGAACCACGAAAAACTAATGGAAAAAAAAGGAAACTACTACGAACTATATCAGCGGCAGCTGCTTGAAGAGCAAAACGCTGAAACCCCGAATGTTTAACTGATTCGTTTATTCGGAAAGCAGTTCCCGAAATTGTTGATCGAGATGATCTTCAATGCAGGAAATTACCAAACATGTACCCTTGTCATTGCTGATATACTGATACCACTTTAATATGGAGAAGAGATAATCAACACCCCAGATAAGCAGAATATTCTGATAGTCATCGTCCAGCAGCATCGTTTGAAATCTTCTCTCTTCTGCTTCGTTTTTAAAAATAATGTTTTCCATCGATCAATTAAGTTTCGGCCTTTTTTACGCTTTCCATCATCCAGGGTTACAAAGTTTTATTTAATATAATAACACTAACGCTGATGCGACGCCTCTCGTACCTTCTGCTTTGAAATGTATACCTTTTAGAGATATGCTTCAGAGTTTCACAGATAGTTTTTACACACTCTGGAGAAAATAAGGTCAGATTTTTTTTACATTACTTATTTTCATACCCAGGCAAAAATCAGCACTTTTGCAGCAGTGAGTTTTTGGAAACTGAAATGTGTATGAGGATAATAAAACTTTTTCTGATAAGCTGTTTTTTTACCGCTTCTGCGGCAGCAAGCAACCAATCGCCCAACTTCCACAACCCCGGATACCAGAAAAGCTTGGAGGCGCTTGAGAAAACTGTTCCGCTTACATATAATATACATGTCCAAAAGCAGATAAACTCTTTTTTAACTACCGCGGGTAAAAGCCGTTTCGGCCGCATGCTTGGCCTTGCAGAATATTACTTCCCGATCTATGAAAAAATATTCCGTGACCGGGGTGTACCTGAAGAGATCAAATATTTGTCTGTAATTGAATCGGCGCTGAATCCAAATGCCGTATCCAGTTATGGGGCTGCCGGTCTGTGGCAGTTTTTATGGCAGTATGGAAGAATGTATGGGCTTACAATCAACGACACCATTGATGAACGCCGCGATCCGGCGCTCTCCTGTGACGCCGCGGCAAGCTACCTTCTCGATTCGTATGCTTTATATAACGACTGGCTCTTAGCCATCGCGTCGTATAACTGTGGACGGAATAACATTAAATGGGCAATGGAAAAGGCTGATCTTGCCGGCGGCCAGAAAGACTACTGGTCTTTGCGTCAGTATCTGCCGGTTGAAACACAACAGTATGTTCCCACTTATATTGCAACGGTGTATATCATGAATAACTACCGCAGGCATGGTATCCGGCCTGCGGCGCCTTCATTTAATATTCGCACGGAAACGGTAAAAGTAAAGAAAGAAATATCTCTGGAAAATATCGCCAAAGAGGCTGGCATTAATCTGGATGAGCTGCTGGTTTTGAATGCCGCTTATCTGAATGGTGTTATCTATGGAAGTGAAAACAAACCAGCAAAATTAGTCGTGCCGCTGCTTCCAGACTACGCCTATGATACCTTATGCCGCACTCTGGGCATTTCTAATGAACGAACTGCCTCCATAATCGCCGCTGCCCCTGCACCGATCCGGTACTATATCAGCTATCGGGTACAGCCCGGAGATACGCCGGAGGTGATCGCTGAAAAATTTGAAAACACAACAGCTCAGGAGATTATCCGGGTTAATAATCTCCGAAAAGATGAGCCGCTTACAGTTTCACGTTTGTTAAAGATCCCGCAAAGGTAGCTTATCGCAGTTTACCGGCCGATACTCTAAAGTAAAGCCCGAAACGCCGCTTATATACTGCTCTCCCGTTCCAGCATTAACACTATATGGTTTTTGAAACAGCCGGTTGTGGATAAAAAGAAATTCCACAGGCAGACTATCGCTCTGGCCCTCCTGCAGAAAGAACCATTTTGCTTTAATAATATTTTGATGGATACTTCCACTGAATGTTCCTCTTCTGGAGTCTTTTTCCTTAGGAAAAGATAAAAGCCTGCCGGAAGCTTCACTTCTTTTCACAGTTAAATAAACCCAGAAAGTATCTTGTGATGCTATTCCCTCTGTTCTGAAAAAACAGCCTGAATAAGAATTCAAAGAATCTTTTTCAGTGATTCCGGAAGTAATACCTGTATCTGAAACTGGTTTTACAGGGCTGCAGGCAGAAAGAAATATCAAGCTTAAAAACAAAGCCTTTGGTATATTCATTATTATGAAACAGTCTGCCTTTTAAATTAATTTACAATAATATAGTATAAGGCTTTCCTGATTCAGTTTATTGTGATCTCTTTTTAAGAATTATCAAAAACATTAACTTAAACCTGCTTTTAAAAATTCTGTCAAACTGATTATCAATACTTTTATAACTAAAAATCAAATGTCATGAAAACTCTTTATAATATACTGGCAGGAACATTTATCGTATCATTCCTGCTAACGGCTGCTACAGGCTGTGCCTCAAAAAAAATACCGGCATCAGACAAAGCAAAGGCTGTATCAGAAATGATTAACTCTAAAAGCTATGTTTTCAAAGCTGAATATGCCCTTCCGCGTTCGGGAACATCGAGGAACCTTACTCCTGATTACTATCTGACAGTCTCTCCCGATACCATTATCTCTAACCTTCCATTCTTCGGCCGGGCATATACCGCACCGATAGATCCAACCAAAGGAGGTTTTAAATTCACTTCAACCGATTTTGAGTATACTTTTTCAGAAAGAAGAAAGGGCGGCTGGCAGGTCTCTATCAAACCAAATGATACCCGAGATGTTCAGCAGCTGACATTGGATATCAGTGAAAACGGCTATGCCTCGCTGCGGGTTATCAGCAACAGCCGCGAACCGATGGCTTTCAATGGATATATTACTGAAAGGAAAAACCGAAAGTAAGTTTATCAGCGCCATAGTACCCGAAAAAAATGTCTTCATTTGATATCCGCCGAAAAAGTTAATTTTGCCGGCAGATGAATCAGAATATCGTAATTGCCATCGATGGTTATTCGTCGTGCGGAAAAAGCACGGTAGCGAAGGCGCTGGCAAAAAAACTTCATTATATTTATATAGACAGCGGTGCTATGTACAGGGCTGTAACGCTCTACCTGCTTAGAAAAGGCATTGATCCAGGTGATGCAGCGGCTGTAGAAACTGCTTTGGACGACATTCATTTAAATTTTCATTCCGGCGATTACCAGACACACATTACCTTAAATGGCGAAGATGTTTCTGATGAGATCCGTCAGATGCCTGTGTCTGATAAAGTAAGCGAGGTGAGCGCAGTTAAAGCAGTTCGCCTGGAAATGGTAAAACAGCAGCAGCGGATGGGACGCTCGGCTAATATTGTTATGGACGGCCGTGATATTGGGACTACGGTTTTTCCTGAAGCTCAGCTTAAGTTTTTCATGACTGCAGACCCGAAAGTCAGGGCGGAACGGCGATATAAAGAACTGCTTGCTAAAGGAGAAGACATTACTTTAGAAGAGGTTTTTGAGAACCTGGCTCACCGGGACTATCAGGATACTACCAGAAAAGAAAGTCCGCTGACAAGAGCGAAAGACGCGATAATACTAGACAACACCAATTTAACCGAAAAAGAGCAGCTTGAATTTGTACTGCAGAAAGTAAATGAAAAACTAAAACATACCGCCCGTATATAGATCGTTTTAATGGCAGATGTGCAAATTATAAACAGCAGCAAAATACAGATACAAGAACCGGATATTCGCATTGCTGCCAGGCCTAATACTTACAACGTAAACTCTCCTACAAACTTTACTGACTTTATCAGGTTTATTCTACGGATAAAAACCTATGAAGATCACCATATTTACACTCGGCACACGGGGCGATGTACAGCCTTTTGCTGTATTAGGACAAGCTCTGGCCGAAAAGGGACATGAAGTAACCCTTTCCACTGCAAAAAACTTCGAATCGCTCGTAACCGGCTATGGCCTTCATTTTCATCCCGTAAATGCTGATTACGAAGCGATATTAAATTCTGAAGAAGGCCGAAAAATCCTGCAGGTGAACCTCTTTGCCATACAGCGTAATCTCAATAAATTGATTTTTCCGCTTATTGAAAGTTCTTTGAATGAGTTTTACCAATTGGCCAAATGCAGTGATCTGATCATTTACCGCCCTAAAACCTTTGTAGATGTTTTTGTAGACCAGCTGAATGTAAAAGCAGTGCGTGCGGCTGTTATTCCTGCAGTGGAAGAAACCGCAGCCTTTCTCAATCCCATGTATTATGCCCTAAAGCTGCCCGGCTTCATGAACCGGCTGAGCTATAAACTGAACGATCTGCGGTTCAGGTTTTTCAGCAAACCACTCCGGCAGTTTTATTTACAAAACGGACTTCAGATTGTAAAACAGCCCAAGCCGGACACTCCTTTAATATATGGTATCAGTCCGCATTTCCTGGCAAAACCTGATGACTGGCCTGAAGATAATTATTTAACAGGATTCTGGTTCCCAAAAAAGAAAGAGCAGGAATTAGCTCCCGAGATCCAGCAGTTTATCGACGAAGGCCAGCAGCCGCTGCTCCTCACATTCGGCAGCATGCCTATAAAAAACGAAATTAAATCACTGATCATTGAAACGGTAAAAAAATCAGACAGCCGCTTCATTATTGTTAAAGGCTGGGCCGATTGGGATACAGATAAATTAAATGACAAGAGTAAATTTCTTGTTATTTCAGAAGCTTCTTTTGCCGATCTGATCCCTAAAGTCAAAGCTGTCATTCATCATGGCGGGATAGGGACCATGTCGGAATGCCTGCGGGCCGGGAAGCCTATGCTGCTCTGTCCGGTGCTTTACCCCGTAGGCGACCAAACATTCTGGGCTGATCTGGCTTACCAGAAAGGCTTAGCGGTAAAACCTATCCCCCTTATCAAATTAAGCGCTTCTGTATTCGCAAAAAAAATTGAAGAACTTATAGAAAATAAGGAACTATACTTAAACAGCGCCGTAATGGCTGAAAAACTAAGAAAAGAAGATGGCCCGAAGAGAGCCGCAGACATTATTGAATGTATCTGGAAGAGCAATGCCGCAGCTACTCCTGGTTTTTAAGGTCTTCATCACCGTCTTCCTGCTTGTGCTCTGGTGCACCCCGCTGTTCTTCGTCTTCGCTGAAACCGCCATACATCTGCTCGTCAAAGGGCTTATCGTGATACTTTCCCTGCTTCTTATCGCCGGTTTTAAAACTGTCCATTAAATTCGGGTTTTTGGCGTTCTTATCGCTGATCTGAGCATCAATTTCGTCCTCACCGCCTTTTCTTTGCTTGTTTTTATTTTCTGGATCTCTCATCGCTTTATCTTTTATTTCTAAAATTAGAACAGCAGCGTTTCACGAAAGTTTGCCATTTTCAGCTGCACGACATCCTATCTCACTGAAAATCAAAATTACAATAGAAACAAAACATCAGATTTCTTTCTGTTATAACTTTTTTTCTTCATACCTTTGCAGTCCTGATTAAAAAATCGGGAAAAGGAGAAAAATGTATTAATGGCCAAAAAACAAGAAGCAGAAAAGGAGCTTCGTGCTAAAGAAGCAGAACTCCACGACGAAGACACCAAGACGGTAAAAGAAAGAGAAAACATTGAATCAGAAGCTGATGCAAGGTTAATCGAAGACATTAAGTCTAAAAACTTAGCCGCCCCATCCGATGATTTCGACTGGGACGAAGGTAACCAAAAAGGATTTGGCAGCTACAGCGATGAAGAGCGTGCAAAGCTTGAAGAACTGTATGCCGGAACTTTCAATTCGATCAGCAAAGGCGAGATCATTTCGGGCACTGTTGTATCGATCAACAACAAAGATGTGGTATTAAACATCGGCTTTAAATCTGATGGTATGGTATCCCTTTCTGAGTTCCGTGACATGCCTGATTTAAAGGTAGGCGATCAGGTTGACGTCTATGTTGAATCTCAGGAAGACGCGAACGGCCAGCTGGTGCTTTCACGTAAACGTGCTAAGACTCAGAAGTCGTGGGAGCTTATCAACGAAGCTCTGGAAAATGACGAAATCATTAATGGTTTTGTTAAAAGCCGTACTAAAGGCGGGCTTATTGTTGACATCATGGGTGTTGAGGCCTTCCTTCCCGGTTCACAGATTGACATTAAGCCAATCCGTGACTACGATATCTATGTAGGAAAAACAATGGAATTCAAGGTTGTGAAGATTAATCACGAGTTTAAAAACGTGGTTGTATCCCACAAAGTCCTTATTGAAGACGACCTTGAAAACCAGAAAACAGAGATCGTTGCTAAGCTTGAAAAAGGACAAGTTCTGGAAGGAACTGTTAAAAACATCACCGACTTCGGTGTGTTTATCGACCTCGGCGGTGTTGACGGTTTGTTACACATCACTGATATTTCCTGGGGACGTATCGATCATCCGAAAGAAGTACTGGCGCTTGACCAAAAGATCAATGTGGTTGTACTCGACTTTGACGATGAGAAAAAACGTATCGCCCTTGGTTTAAAACAGCTTACACCGCATCCTTGGGAATCTCTTGATGCTAATCTCGAAGTAGGTTCTAAAGTAAAAGGTAAGATCGTAACTGTTGCAGATTACGGAGCATTCCTCGAAATCACTCCAGGCGTAGAAGGACTGATCCACGTTTCTGAAATGTCATGGTCACAGAACCTCCGCAATCCACAGGAATTCATGAAAGTTGGTGACGAAGTTGAGGCACAGGTATTAACATTAGACCGCGAAGAGCGTAAAATGAGCCTGGGTATTAAACAGCTTACACCTGATCCGTGGCAGAACATTGCTGAAAAATATCCTGTTGGAAGCAAGCACAAAGCTGTTGTTAAAAACATGACCAACTTTGGTGTGTTTGTGGAAATTGAAGAAGGAATTGACGGACTGATCCACATTTCAGATCTCTCCTGGTCTAAAAAGATCAACCACCCGAACGAATTTACAAAGGTTGGTGAAGAGTTAGACGTAGTAGTACTGGAACTGGATGAAGAAAGCCGCAAGCTGAGCTTAGGCCACAAGCAGCTGGAAGAAAACCCTTGGGATACTTTCGAAACTATCTTTACTTTGGATTCTATCCACGAAGGAACTGTTCTGAAAGTTGGCGACAAAGGCGATATCATTGCGCTTCCGTATGGAGTTGAAGGTTTTGCACCAAGCAAACACACCATCAAAGAAGACGGACAGCCATTGAAAGCTGAAGAAACTGCTGATTTCAAAATCATCGAGTTTAATAAAGACGCTAAGCGTATCGTTGTATCACATTCACGCATTTGGGAAGAAGCAAAAGCCGAAGCCCGCTCTGCTGAAGTGAGCCAGCGTAAGTCTGACCAGAAAGCAGCGGCCAGTGCCGTTAAAAAAGTGAAAGAGTCGGTTGAAAAATCAACTTTAGGTGACTTAGGCGTACTGGCACAGCTTAAAGAACAGATGGAAGGCGCTGAAAACAAAGCGAAAAAATCCAAAAAATCTGAAGAAGAGACGCAATAAGCCCTTTTCGAATAACTTCACAATCCCGCCCCAACAGGCGGGATTTTTTTATTTAAGGAATTATCGTCGCCAGCCCTCTTTTATCAATATCGGCTTCTCTTTAAATCTGATGATGAATATATGGTTTACAAATTTCAAATCCACACCTTTCTTTTCTATCTTTGTCAAAATCTAAGCTGATGCAGAACCTTACTTTGTTAGACGGCCAGAAATTCCAGATAACCATCCAGCGCCTTTGTCATCAGTTAATCGAAAATCACAACGATTTTTCCAATTCGGTAATTCTTGGCATACAGCCCAGAGGTATTTTCCTCTCCCAACGGATTGTTGAAGAACTGAAACAAATCCTGCCGGGCGCTGAAATTCAAAATGGCAACCTGGATATAACTTTCTACCGCGATGATATCCGCCGCCGGGATAATCCGATCATTCCTAGCAGCACGGAAATTGACTTTATTATTGAGGGCAGAAAAGTGATCCTGATGGACGACGTACTTTGGACAGGAAGAACCATCCGGGCCGCGATGGACGCGATGCTGGCCTTCGGCCGGCCGGAAAAAGTAGAACTGATGGTCCTGGTTGACCGGCGTTTTTCACGCCACCTTCCTATTGAACCGGACTATATCGGTATACAAGTTGACAGTATTAACTCACAAAAAGTAAAGGTGAGCTGGAATGAAACAGATGGAGAAGATAAAATCACGCTTCTATCAGAATAAATTAAGCTTTATACACTTATCCAGCATATAATCCATGCAAAAATTAAGCACAAGGCATTTACTAGGCATTAAAGATTTAAACGAACAGGACATTGCGCTTATTTTTGAAACAGCCGATACATTTAAGGATGTCTTGAACCGGCCCATAAAAAAAGTCCCTTCTCTGCGGGATATTACTATAGCCAATGTGTTTTTTGAAAACTCTACACGGACACGGCTTTCTTTCGAACTTGCCCAGAAAAGGCTTTCGGCTGATGTTGTAAACTTTTCAGCGTCATCCTCCTCGGTGAGCAAAGGAGAAACACTAATCGATACAGTAAATAATATCCTGGCCATGAAAGTGGACATGGTAGTAATGCGACATCCCTATCCCGGTGCGGGTGTTTTCCTCAGTAAAAAAGTAAACGCACAAATTGTAAACGCGGGTGACGGCGCTCACGAACATCCAACTCAGGCCCTTCTTGATGCGTATTCAATTCGGGAAAAGTATGGCGATGTGACAGGAAAAAAAATAGCGATCATCGGTGATATCCTGCATTCGCGGGTAGCGCTTTCAAATATTTTATGTCTGCATAAACTGGGAGCCGAAGTGATGGTGTGCGGCCCCACAACGCTGATTCCCAAGTACATCCATACACTAGGCGTTAAAGTTGAATACGACCTGATGAAAGCGCTGAACTGGTGTGATGTTGCCAATATGCTGCGTATCCAGCTGGAACGCCAGGACATTAAATATTTTCCTTCACTTCGGGAGTATGCCATGCTTTACGGCTTGAACAAACAGCTGCTTGATTCGCTTGATAAAGAGATCACGGTCATGCATCCCGGTCCGATAAACCGCGGTGTGGAGATCACAAGTGATGTGGCGGACAGCAGACAGTCTATTATTCTGAATCAGGTTGAAAACGGAGTAGCCATTAGAATGGCAGTGCTCTATTTGTTAGCAGGATAATTAAACTTAACACGACAAATGATCGATGATATCTCAGAATAAGATTATTGATGAGGTTTTTACACTATGAACTACTTTTCAACATATTATACCAATATTCGTTCTTCTTCGTTAAATTCAGGATTTTAACAATTGTTAATTTCAGCTGTGATTAACGCTTTAACGGTTAATTATTGACTAATGCTTTTTAAGACTGCTATGCGCTTTAGATATATA
>Ga0180220_1001374_pt1 | contig 18233 bp, 9 predicted proteins | sample eDN5th37CBELigBY_FD_151335 | JGI IMG/M metagenome (GOLD analysis project Ga0180220, IMG submission 151335) | Enriched backyard soil microbial communities from Emeryville, California, USA - eDNA 5th pass 37_C BE-Lig BY (version 2) (version 2) | ecosystem: Environmental > Terrestrial > Soil >...
GTACAGGTTGAAGGCGTTCCGAACGTTCAAAAGCTGTTAGACAGCATTCGCGTAGACAAACCGCTTCCAATGGCTCCTGTTTCAATAATTCCTGCAAAAGAAGCATATGAATATGTTTTAAATAATGTAGGTGCTTCACTTCCCAAGCGGGATGCGGTGGATAACCGTATTGTCCGTCAGGTTCGTACCGGAAAAATATTTTATACCGAAGGCGGCAAAACAGGCGTGGGCAGTGAATATGTAAAGCGCCGGCTTCCCGAAGATTCATATAAGCAGGGAATCATCACCCACGTGAGTCAGGTAGGAGGCTATCCCGAATATAAAGGAACTCCATATAAAGATTCCGACAATGATGGTATGCCAGACAGCTGGGAAATTAAAAATGGATTAAATCCCAATGATCCTGCAGATGCCTCAATTATCACCAAAAATGGTTATAGCAATATCGAAAACTATCTGAACAGCGTAGTTCCTGTTAAAGCGGTTACACCCAAACAGTAAGATAAGTAAGCTGTAGATTAAATGATAGAAAGTTTAAATAGGATAAAAAGAACGGGTTTGCGTATGCTGCCCGTTTTAATGCTTGCCGGCATACCCGGGCTGCTCTGTGCTCAGACAGAGAAATCTCCTCTTTCAGTTGATAAATCAGGAAAGCTGGTTTATGCTTCTGATGAAAGAGGGAACAGAATTCCTGACTTTTCATATAGCGGCTATATGGCAGGAGAAAAACCTATACCGGATGTACCAGTGCGGGTGGTAGTTCCTGTTAAGTCTGGCGACGCTGCAAAACGTATACAGGCCGCCTTAGACTATGTATCTTCACTTCCTCCAGATTCCGAAGGGATAAGAGGCGCCGTTCTGCTGGAAAAAGGGACTTACGAAATTTCCGGAAGTCTTCTGATCAATACTTCAGGTGTAATTCTTCGCGGCAGCGGTATTGGAGAAGACGGTACCATATTGTACGGAGCCGGGAAAGACCGGGAAACACTGATCAGGATTGCGGGAAAAAACGATAGAAGGACTGAACCAGCAGTTAAAATTACAGATACTTATGTGCCGGTTAATGCCATGCAGCTTCAGGTAGCTTCACCGGATCGATTTAAAGCAGGAGATAAAATATTAATACATAGGCCTTCTGTTAAAAAATGGATTGATACGCTTCAAACAGCACATTTTGGTGGTGGTATTACTTATTTAGGCTGGAAACCCGGCGAAAGGGATATTTATTGGGATAGGACTATTACTGCAGTTAAAGGTTCAGTCCTTTTGTTTGATGCACCGGTCACGACAGCGCTTGATACCGCTTTTGGCGGAGGCAGCGTGACAAAATACTCCTGGCAGGGAAGAATTTCACAAACCGGACTTGAAAATCTGAGATTGATATCTGCCTATGATAAAGAAAACCTTAAAGATGAAGCTCATCGCTGGATGGCGGTAACAATAGAAAATGCCGCTGATGCCTGGGTGAGACAAGTGGTTTTTCAGCATTTCGCGGGTTCTGCCGTAAATGTTCAGGAGACGGCTAAACGGATAACTGTGGAAGACTGCAAGTCTCTTGCTCCGGTTTCAGAAATTGGAGGCCAGCGCCGTTATACCTTTTTCACTTCCGGCCAGCAGGTGCTGTTTCAACGTATCTATGCCGAATATGGTTATCATGATTTTGCCGTAGGCTTCTGTGCACCGGGGCCGAATGCTTTTGTTCAATGTGAATCGCATCTGCCTTACAGCTTCAGCGGCACTATCGATAGCTGGGCTTCGGGCGTTTTATTTGATGTTGTTAATGTTGATGGTAATGCGCTTCGCTTCGGAAACCGCGGGCAGGATAATGTGGGAGCAGGATGGAGCGCAGCCAACAGCGTTTTCTGGCAGTGCAGTGCCGCCAGAATTGACTGCTATAAGCCGCCAGCAGCTCAAAACTGGGCATTTGGCTGCTGGGCGCAATTTTCGGGAAACGGTTATTGGGAAAGTTCTAACGAGCATATCAGGCCGAGAAGTCTGTATTATGCACAGCTTCGCGACCGTCTGGGGAATAAAGTTTTATCGCGTGCTTTCCTGCTTGATATCGGAACGGAAGCATCTAGCAGTCCAAGTGTTGAAAAAGCCGCAGAATTGACCGCTCTGGCACAGAATCCGCCAGTAACTTTAGCTCAATGGATCAATTCGGCGTCAGACAGAAACCCTATACCAACAGCCGGCAGGAATGTAAAGACAATTGAACAGACCGGCTATAAGGATAAAACAGAAAAAGTAAAATTATCAGATCCAATGCAGGTCCAGAATGGATGGCTTGTGCGTGGAGATAAAATAGTAACAGGAAGCCGTCATCAGGTTCCTTGGTGGAGCGGTACTGTACAGCCGGCAGATCTTAAAAAAGCTAAACCAGCTGTTACACGTTTTGTCCCGGGGCGTATCGGAAACGGCCTGACAGATGATTTGAACGAAGTCACGGACTGGATGAAACAGATGCATATCGCTGCCCTTGAGCAGAATTACGGCTTGTGGTACGACAGGCGCAGAGACGATCATGAACGCATCCGCCGTATGGATGGCGAAGTGTGGCCGCCTTTCTATGAACTTCCTTTTGCACGAAGTGGAGAAGGAACGGCCTGGGATGGTTTAAGCAAATACGACCTCACAAAATATAATACCTGGTACTGGCATCGCCTGAAACAGTTCGCGGACCTGGCCGATCAGAAAGGATTAGTACTGGTACATCATAATTATTTTCAGCATAATATTATTGAAGCGGGTGCGCATTATGCTGATTTTCCCTGGCGCACTGCCAATAATATCAACGATACGGGTTTCCCCGAACCGGTTCCTTATGCCGGTGATAAACGGATTTTCCTTGCCGAGCAGTTTTATGATATTTCTAATCCGGTCCGCCGTGAGCTGCATCGAAAATATATCCGCCAGTGCCTAAATAATTTTATCGGAAATACAGGTGTGATTCAGTTTATCAGCGCAGAATATACCGGTCCGCTGCATTTTGTTGAGTTTTGGCTGGATGTAGTAAAGGAATGGGAACAAGAAAATAATACGAAAGTTATTGTTGGTTTGAGTACAACTAAAGATGTGCAGGATGCTGTTCTTGCCGATCCAGCACGTTCAAAAACTGTAAACCTGATCGATATACGTTACTGGCACTATCAGGCCGATGGTTCTGCTTACGCTCCAAAAGGCGGCCAGAACTTGGCACCACGTCAGCACGCACGGCTGATGAAGCCTAAAAAGACATCGTTTGAACAGGTTTATCGTGCCGTAAGCGAGTACCGCTTAAAATATCCTGATAAGGCTGTAATGTACTCTTCAGATAATTTGGATGCGTTTGCCTGGGCCGCTTTTATGGCCGGCGGATCTCTCGCCAGTGTTCCTCAAGGCCTTCCGGCCGGGTTTTTAAAAGCTGCTTCGGTTATGGCTCCTGTTAATCCCGAGGGAAAGCCGGAAGGACAATGGACTTTAAAAGATAACAAAGGCAGTTATATTATTTATAATGCAAGCAGCGCTCCTGTTATTCCCGATGCTAAAAATCTTTCGGGCAGAACCGTACAGTGGATAAACCCCGCAAATGGACGTGTCCTGAAAGAGGAAAAATTAAAAGGTGGAAAAATTGAAAAATACTCGCGGAACGCGGAAATTATCTGGATAAAAAATAAGTAATAATGAATAAGATCTCCTACAGTTTAATTGCAATTGTTTTGTTTCTGGCCGCCTGCGCCGCGGTTAAGGAAAATGAACTTCCGTCGCTGAAAGTATATGAAAACGGCCGTTATCTGGCAACAGAAGATGGAAAACCGTTTTTCTGGCTGGGCGACACCGGCTGGCTTCTTTTTAATAAATTGGATAGGGAAGAAGCGGAAACTTATCTCGAGAACCGTCGGGAGAAAGGTTATAATGTAATTCAGGCCATGGTGCTGCATACCGTTCCGGCGGTAAACGTATATGGCGATTCAGCAATGGTTAACGGAGACGTAGCACAACCTCTGGTTACCGAAGGAAATTCATTTTCAGATTCCGTACAATATGATTTCTGGGACCATGTTGATTTTATTATTGATAGAGCAGGTGAAAAAGGAATCTACATGGCTTTGGTTCCCGTGTGGGGATCGAATGTCAAGAATGGCGCTGTAAATCAGCAGCAGGCCGAAAAGTACGCGTCGTTCCTTGCCGAACGTTATAAAGACAGAAAAAATATAATCTGGCTGAATGGGGGTGATATTAAAGGAAGCGATTCAACTGAGGTGTGGCAGGTTATCGGGAAAACACTGAACGAAAAGGATCCTAATCATCTGATTACTTTCCATCCAAGAGGCAGAACCACATCCACAGAATGGTTCCACAACGAAGACTGGCTGGATTTTAATATGTTCCAGTCCGGTCATCGCCGTTACGATCAGGATACCTCTTCCAATGAAAAACTTCATTACGGTGAAGATAACTGGCGTTATGTTGAAGGCGATTACAAAATGCAGCCTGCAAAACCAACTGTAGATGGCGAGCCTTCCTACGAAGGAATTCCGCAGGGACTGCACGATACATTACAGCCACGCTGGACCGACAGCGATGTGCGGCGTTATGCTTACTGGTCTGTTTTTGCCGGAGCCTTCGGTTTTACCTATGGCAACAACGCGGTGATGCAGATGCACAAAGCCAATGATAAAGGAAGCGCTTACGGCTCTAATGAATTATGGTCGGACGCGATCAATGCACCTGGTGCCGGCCAAATGGTTTACTTAAAAGAATTGATGCTTTCCCGTCCGTTTTTTGAACGCGTGCCGGATCAATCGCTTGTAGCCGGAGAGCAAGGTGAAAAATATAACCGGCTGCTGGCAACCCGGGGCGATAATTACGCTTTTGTTTATACGTATACGGGTAGAAATATTCCGGTGAATATGGGTAAGATAAAGGGTGATAAGGTAAAGGCTTCCTGGTTTGACCCGCGTACCGGAAAAACTACAGAGATCGGCGAGTTTGAAAATACCGGCGTTCATGAATTTGACCCGCCCGGTGAAGAAAAAAACGGTAACGACTGGGTGCTGATACTGGATAGTATTTAGCTGGTTTAAACGTTAAAATATAAATATGTACCCAGAGAGCGGACGGTTAAATACCTTGCCGCTTTTTGGGTATCTCATATAATCCTGAAAAAATGAAACGATATTTTTATCTGCTGTTTATTGTTATCACCACACTGGCTTCCTGCTCGAAGCCTGTTTATATGTTCACTTCCTTTCATGAACCTGCCGACGAAGGGCTGCGGCTTCTTTATAGTCATGATGGTTACCACTGGAAAGGTTTAAACCACGTTTTTCTAAAGCCTGAAATTGGAAATCAGAAAGTGATGCGTGACCCTTCAATTGTTCAGGGCCCCGACGGAACTTACCATCTGGTATGGACCAGCAGCTGGAAAGGGGACAAAGGTTTTGGTTATTCCAGCTCCAAGGATCTTATCAACTGGACAGAACAGCGTTTTATTAATGTGATGGAGCACGAGCCTTCTACGGTGAACGTATGGGCGCCCGAACTGTTTTATGACGATGAAGCGGACCAGTTTATCATTATCTGGGCTTCCACCATTCCTCATCGCTTTCCCCGTGGAATAGAAGAAGAGGAAAACAACCACAGGATGTATTATACCACAACCAAGGATTTTAAAACATTCAGCCCTGCAAAACTATTCATTGATCCCGGTTTCAGCGTGATCGATGCGGTGATTGTGAAAGAGGACAAAGGAAAATATGTACTTGTTTTAAAAGATAATACCCGTCCAAACAGGAATTTAAAAGTCGCTTTCGCGGATAATGCACTGGGGCCTTATACCGGCGTTTCTGAACCATTTACTCCTGATTTTACCGAAGGGCCCACCGTGTTGAAACTGGATAATAAATACCTGATCTATTATGACTCTTACCGGGATAAAACATATAACGCGATGATGACTGAAGACTTTAAAACCTTTAAGGATGTATCCAGTCAAATTTCTATCCCCGAAGGGCATAAACATGGAACAATTTTCAAAACAACAGAAAAAATACTGAGGAAACTTCAACAGGAAGCTTCCGCTGAAAAGAAGTGAGAACAATTATGATTAAATTTAAATCAATACTTTCTGCCGGTGTTTTACTGACTGCAGCATTAAGTCCGCTAAAAGCACAGGATACTGTAAAATATACCGGATCAACTTTATCAAATGTTGATTATCATCACGGACAGCTTAGTCCGGCGGTAGGAGTACATAACATTCAGGTTTTCCGGGCCAACCGCGAACATCCCGAACTTTCGGACGGTATCAGCTGGACTTATAATCATGCGCCGATGCTGGCTTATTGGAACGGAACTTTTTATCTGGAATATCTGAGCAATCCTGTCGGGGAGCATATTCCGCCAGGGCGGACATTACTACAGACCTCTAAGGACGGATATAACTGGACAAAACCTGTCGTGGTTTTTCCTCCTTATAAAATTCCCGACGGCTGGAAAAAAGAAGGATATCCTGGCGTAGCGAAAGACCTTTACGCGGTAATGCACCAGCGGATGGGATTTTTTGTTTCAAAGAACAACCGGCTGCTGATGCTGGCTTATTACGGTATCGCTATGGATGCTAAAGATGACCCGAACGATGGAAAGGGTATTGGCCGGGTAGTGCGGGAAGTACTGCCGGATGGCAAGTTTGGGCCTATTTATTTTATCCGATATAATTCTACATGGGATCAGAAAAAATCTGAATATCCTTTTTATACCAAAAGCCGTGACAAAGGCTTTGTAGCTGCCTGTAACGAATTGCTTTCTAAACCGTTGATGATGCAGCAATGGTCAGAAGAGGCCGACAGGAACGATCCCCTGGTACCCTACAAGCGGCCTATCAAAGCCTTCAGTTATTATCATCTTCCCGACGGACGTGTTGTGGGCCTGTGGAAACACGCCCTCACATCAATCAGTAAGGATGATGGGAAAACCTGGCAGTACGATCCGCTTCGTGCACCGGGATTTGTAAACAGCAATGCCAAAATATGGGGGCAGCGCACTTCCGACGGACGTTATGCCGTAGTATATAATCCATCCGAATTCCGCTGGCCTCTGGCTGTTTCTACAAGCGATAACGGCCTGGAGTATAAAGACCTGCTGCTGGTCAACGGTGAAATATCTTCTATGCGTTATGGCGGTAATTACAAGTCATACGGCCCGCAGTATGTACGTGGAATTCTGGAAGGCAACGGTACACCGCCTGATGGCAATATGTGGGTTACTTACAGTATGAATAAGGAAGACATGTGGGTGAGTTCCATACCTGTTCCCATTACCTCAAAACCCAAAGGGCATGCGGATGAAGTTTTTGCCAGAATGCCTGCCGGACAAGAGCTGAAAGAATGGAATATTTTCAGTCCTCTGTGGGCTCCGGTTAAAATTGAAAACACTGCTGCCGGCAAATCACTGGTACTTCGCGACAAGGATCCTTACGATTACGCGAAAGCGGAACGCGTTATCCCGGCTTCAAAAGATGTGGCAGTTGAATTTTCAATCACTCCCGCTCAGGCGGATAAAGGTTTACTGCATATCGAGTTTGTAGATGAAAAAGGAAATGCGGCTGCAAGGCTGATCTTTGATGCCGACAGCATGATCAAAGCTAAGGCTGGTTACCGCAATTCGGGAGTATTAAAATATGAGGCAGGAAAGCAGTATGACTTCCGGGTAGAACTTCATACAGCCAGCCGTTCCTATAATGTATTTATAAATGGCGAGAAGCGGGGTACACGGATCTTCTTTGCCCCGGTGCATGATATAAACCGGGTAGTTTTCCGTACCGGCGAAGTGCGGCGTTTTCCTGATGCAGACACACCTACGGATCAGGATTACGACCTGAAAAACCCGGGAACACCGGTGCCTGAAGCTGCATACTATATTAAATCATTCAAAACTACAGGATTATAAAAAACGGATATGCTGAGAAAAGCGGCCTTTCTTTTTCTGATGCCACTGCTGTTTATTCAGGCTGAAGCTGAAGTTGTTCTGCCCAGAATTCTGGGACATAACATGGTACTGCAGCGGAATAAACCAGTAGTGATCTGGGGCACGGCCGCGGCGGGAGAACAGGTAAATGTTGAATTTGCGGGGCAGAAAGGTCAAAGTACAGCCGATGCCTTGGGTAATTGGCGGATAACATTAGCGCCTTTAAAGGCCGACAGCCGGCCTGCCGAAATGCTTATCTCAGGAACAAACAGCATTAAACTGCAGAATATACTGGTAGGCGAAGTATGGTTATGTTCAGGGCAGTCGAACATGGAATATACCATGCGCAAGAACAGCAAAATAGAAAAAACAAAGGTTGAAGGGCAGCATCCGGTTGATGAATTAAAATATGCGGATAATCCGGACATCCGTATTTTTCTTGTAAACCGGAAAACGCAGATAAAACCGGATTCCCTGCATAGGGGATGGAGCATTGCCCGTGATTCTGCTTTGCGCTCTTTCTCGGCTGCCGGCTATTTCTTTGCAAAGGAGCTGCAGGCGAAACTAAAAGTTCCTGTTGGAGTAATCTCTGCCGCCATTCCCGGCAGCGCTATCGAGCCCTGGATCCCTGCAAACGCTTTCACTGCTGCTTTTTTTGATAATAAGAAGATTGGCGGCGATCCAGGGAAATTCTATGAGCCGATGATAAGGCCGCTGGAGCCATTTGCATTAAAAGGTTTTTTATGGTATCAGGGCGAAACAAACTGCTTTCAGAATGAAACCATTGAGTATACCTGGAAGATGAATGCGCTGATCAGCAGCTGGCGGAACTTATGGAAAGACAGCAGTCTGCCTTTTTATTATGTGCAGCTTGCGCCGTTCTATTATTCCAAAAGCAAAGGAAAATATTCGCTGACGGAAGAAACACTGCCACGGTTTTGGGAAGCTCAGACACTGGCCCTCCGGATTCCCAATACAGGAATGATTGTTACCACCGATCTGGTTAAATCCCCCGAAGATCTTCATCCGGGATATAAATGGGAGATAGGACGCCGTCTTGCATTATGGGCATTGTCTGATACCTATAGGATGAAAATCACCCCTTCCGGCCCGCTTTATAAAACCATGCAGGTTAAAGGAAATAAAATCCTTTTAACATTTGATCATACAGGCAGCGGGTTAACCAGCAGGGATGGCATGCCGCTGTCTCAATTCACTATTTCCGGGAGTAATGGAAAATTTGTTCCCGCCAATGCGGTAATCCGCGGCAGAAAAGTAGTCGTTTCGTCTTCAAAAGTTACTCATCCGGAAAATGTGCGTTTTGAATGGAATGAAGCTGGCGGAGCCAATTTTTATAATAAGGATGGACTGCCCGCTGTGCCTTTTCGCACGGATAATCCCTTAAAGGAACAGTTTAAACCTTCTGAATTTTAAATACTGCGGCAGGAGCAGGAATGTATTATGATTTTTAGAACTACGAATAGTAAGAACATTGATTATTTACACTTAAAAAATTTCAACTTGAGATCTTTTTCATTAGCTGTTTTTTTTACCCTTTGCGCTGTCTTATCTGCAGGAACAGGTTTGCAAGCGCAGGAAACGCAGCGTCAGTATTTATCAGGAAAAGGAACAGATGACGCTGTAAACTGGCAGTTCTACTGTACTGCCGGAAGTAATTCTGGAAAGTGGACAACTATTCCTGTTCCATCCAACTGGGAGCTTCATGGTTTTGGTGAGTACAAGTACGGCTTCTCTAAAGAAAGCAGCCGCCTGAACGAGAAAGGCCGCTATAAGTACGAATTCCGGGTTCCCTCATCCTGGAAAGGGAAAGTGGTGCAGATCGTCTTTGAAGGCGCCATGACCGATACCGAAGTGAAGATCAATGGTAAGCCGGTAGGCCCAATTCATCAGGGCGGATACTACGCCTTCCGCTATGATATCAGCGATTTACTAAATTATGGATCTCCAAATCTTCTTGAAGCTGAAGTTTCCAAACATTCCGCCAATCAATCGGTCAATGAAGCAGAACGAAAAGGAGATTTCTGGCTTTTCGGGGGCATATTCCGTCCGGTTTATCTCGAAGCTTTACCGCAGCAGCATATTGAACGGGCTTCGCTTGATGCACAGGCCAGCGGACAGTTTAAAGCGAAAGTTTATTTAAATAAAGCTCAACATGCCGATGCTGTTTCGGCACAGTTATATACATCTGATGGTAAAAAAGTAGGAAAAGCGTTTAAAACAGCGATTGGCAGCGGGGACAGCATTGTATGGCTGCAGACAAAAATCACGTCGCCTCATTTATGGACACCTGAATCTCCGAATCTCTACCAGGTAAAAATATCCCTGCTGAAAGGAAAGCAGGTGCTGCATCAGGTAAGCCATAAAATAGGATTTCGCACCGTCGAAGTAAAGCAGCGGGATGGTGTATACGTCAACGGTGTAAAAGTAAAGTTCAAAGGTGTTAACCGGCATTCCTTCTGGCCATCATCCGGACGTGCTTTGAATAAAAATATCAGTATCATGGATGTCAACCTGATGAAAGACATGAACATGAACGCCGTTCGGATGGCCCATTATCCACCTGATAAGCATTTTTTGGAAGTTTGTGATTCACTCGGCCTGTTTGTCATGGATGAACTTGCGGGATGGCATGGACATTACGATACACCGACCGGGAAAAAGCTCGTTAGGGAAATGTTTGCTCATGATGAGAACCACCCCTCAATTGTTTTTTGGGCCAACGGTAATGAAGGGGGGCATAACTATGAACTGGATGCGCTTTTTGCGGAAGAGGATATTCAAAAACGGCCGGTAATTCATGCATGGGAGAACTTTGGAGGTTTCGATACACAGCATTACCGCGAATACAACTATGGTATTGGAAATTATATGCACGGTCACAGTATCGTGATGCCCACAGAGTTTCTGCATGGAATGTTCGACGGCGGGCATGGTGCCGGAATTGAAGATTACTGGGAAGAGATGTGGCATTATCCTTTATCAGCCGGAGGTTTTCTCTGGGATTTTTCAGATGCCGGAGTAGTGCGTACGGATAAGAATGGCGAAATCGATGTCGACGGAAACCGCGGTCCGGATGGTATTTTAGGGCCTTACCGCGAAAAAGAAGGAAGCTATTTTACTATCAAAGAAGTGTGGTCGCCGGTAAGGTTTGAGCATCGTGAAATTACGGATGCCTTTGACGGTACCTTCATTATCGAGAACCGGTATTTCTATACCAATATCAATCAATGTACTTTTTCAGCAAAACTGATAAAAACAGCCGGTCCTTACGGCAATACAAAGCAGGAAGAAAAAAGCTTTAAAGCGTCAGCGCCCAATATCAAACCTTTAGAAAAGGGAACGCTGAAACTGGAGCTTCCGGCCGACTGGAATCAATACGACTTTTTATATATCACCGCTTCCGATCCTTTTGGCCGTGAACTCTTTACCTGGAGCTGGCCCATCTCACTTCCTGTACAGATAGCGGAAGCAAACGTGGTGAAAGAAGGCACAGGGAAAGTAAACCTTACCGAAGCAGAGGGCCTCTACAAAATAAACGCGGGTGGCATTCGTATCAGCATTGATAAGAAAACCGGGCTTTTAAAAAGCGTAGAGAACAGTAGCGGAGGCATTCCTTTCAATAACGGGCCTGTCGTAGAGCAGGCAGTAAATAATTTCAGGAATTTTACTTCAAAATATGATGGAGAAAATCTGGTTATTGAATCAGTCTTCGATAAAAAGGAAAGTTATAACACGCTTCAATGGACTATTTATCCCTCAGGAATAGTGAAAATGAAGGTGCGTTATTTCCCTTCCGATTATTTTACCCGTTTCGTCGGGGTAAATTTCTCTTTTCCTGAAAGCGAAATAAAATCCGTTCAATGGATGGGAAGCGGGCCTTACCGGGTTTGGAAAAACAGGATGAAAGGCACCAGTCTGGGTGTTTGGAAAAAGGAGTATAACAATACCGCGACCGGCGAACCTCCCTTTGTATATCCCGAATTTAAAGGCTATCACTCAAATCTTTACTGGTGTAAATTCAATACCAGCAGCCAGCCTTTCCGTGTTTTCTCTGAAAATGAAGATATATTCCTGAGGCTCTTCACTCCGTTGAAACAGAAAGATACCGAATGGAATAATATGGATCCGGTTTTCCCTTCGGGAGATATTTCCTTTATGAATGGAATTGCCGCCATCGGTACTAAAACCCAGAAACCGGAAACTACCGGGCCTATGGGAATGAAACATATTTTTTATGACTTCGATAAAGACCCGAAAAGGGCATTAGAGATAAGTTTATACTTTGACTTCTCAGGAAAGTGATATATAAACAGTAAATTTTCCAGAACAGGTAATAATTATGAAAGTAAAATATTTAATTACTGTGCTGAGCCTTATCAGCGTCTTGTTTTTCAGTTTCTCTGTAAAAAAGCAGCAGAAAAGCATAACGCTTCAGAACCTTCGTACAGAAATGCTCGTCAATCCGGAAGGGATTGATGCAGTACAGCCGCGTTTGAGCTGGGAAATAAATGCAGCCGCTGGTTTCCGCAATGTAAAACAGGAAGCTTATCGGGTTATCGTTTCCTCATCTCCTCAAAATCTCGCTGCGGATAAAGGTGATTTCTGGGATTCTGGTAAAATAACTTCCGATCAGTCTATTCATGTTATTTATCAGGGTAAGCCTTTAAAAAGCCTCGACCGATGCTTTTGGAAAGTTAAGGTGTGGACCAATAATGGCGAAACAGAATGGAGCGATCAGGCTTACTGGAGTATCGGCTTGAAAAATCCGGTCGACTGGCGTGGGCGCTGGATTGGTTTAGACCGTTCGTTTCCATGGGACAGCGAAACTCAGTGGTCGCGGCTTTCTGCCCGTTATCTTCGTAAGGAATTTGAACTGAAGAAAGAAATTAAGTACGCTTCAGCCCATATTATGGGATTGGGATTGTATGAACTTTACCTGAACGGCCGGAAAGTAGGCGATCAGGTGCTGGCGCCTGTACCAACAGATTATACAGAGGGGGTGAAATACAACACTTTTGATGTAACTGAATTGCTGAAATCAGGTGCAAACGCGGTAGGGACGGTTTTAGGAAACGGGCGCTATTACACCATGCGCCAGGCTTATAAACCGTACAAAATCCAAACGTTTGGTTATCCAAAAATGCTGATCAATATCATCGTGGAATATACCGATGGAAGCAGGGAAGTGATTGCGTCAGACGATACCTGGAAAATCACTGCCGACGGCCCCATCCGTACAAATAACGAGTACGATGGCGAAGAGTATGATGCACGAAAAGAGATGCCCGGCTGGAATAAAATCGGCTTTGATGATAAGGATTGGCTTCAGGCAGAATACGTACAGCCGCCAGGCGGAATGTACGAAGCACAGATGACTGAAAACATGAAGGTTATGAAAACCATCAAACCACTCTCACTAAAGTATTTAAAGCCCGATGTTTATATCATGGATATGGGGCAGAATATGACCGGCTGGATCAGGCTGCGGGTGAAAGGTAATGCCGGCGATAGTGTTAAGCTTCGTTTTGCTGAAACACTGCAAGATAACGGAGAACTTTTTACAGCCAATCTTCGTGATGCACGGGTAACGGATATTTATACGCTGAAAGGCGGAGGTGTAGAAGAATGGGAGCCTTCTTTTATTTATCACGGCTTCCGTTATGTGGAGATCACAGGTTATCCGGGTAAACCCACTGTCGATGATTTCGATGGCCGCGTGGTTTACGATGATATGAATACTATCGGCGAATTCAACACATCGAATGCTACTATCAATCAGGTGTACAGAAATGCTTATTGGGGTATTTTAGGTAACTATAAAGGGATGCCTGTTGACTGCCCGCAGCGGAACGAACGCCAGCCCTGGCTGGGCGACCGTACTACGGGCGCTTATGGCGAAAGCTTCATTTTTGATAATGGCAGATTGTATGCCAAATGGCTGGACGATATTCAGCAGGCTCAGAAAGCGGATGGAAGTATTCCGGATGTGGCGCCGGCTTTCTGGCGTTATTATGGCGATAACGTAACCTGGCCGGGTACTTATATCAGCATTGCGGATATGCTGTATCATCAGTATGCCGATACGGTTTCTGTGAAAAAGCATTACGATTCCATGAAAAAATGGGTGGATTACATGCGGGGCAGATACATGCAGGACTATATTGTTACAAAAGATAAATATGGCGACTGGTGTGTTCCGCCAGAATCTAAAGAACTGATCCATTCGCAGGATCCGGCACGGAAAACAGATGGACAGCTGCTCGCGACCGCTGTTTATTACAAACTTCTTAATACCATGAAAGGCTTCGCGGAAATCTTGAATAAAGATGAAGATGCGGCGGCTTTTGACGCACTCGCTTCGAAAGTCAAAACTGCTTTTAATGATAAATTCCTGAACAGGGAGACGTTTCAATACAGCAATAATACTGTAACAGCAAACATCCTTCCCTTAAATTTTGGGATGGTTCCTGAAGGTGCTGAAGAAAAAGTTTTTAAAAATATCGTGGATAAAATCCTTGTCGAAAACAAAGGCCACATTAGTACCGGTGTTATCGGAACGCAGCAGCTGATGCGTGGACTAAGTAAATATGGTCGTCCGGACGTTGCCTATCGTATCGCATCCAACAGAGATTATCCGAGCTGGGGATACATGGCAGAAAACGGTGCGACTACCATCTGGGAATTATGGAATGGCAATACCGCAAATCCAAGTATGAACTCTCAGAATCACGTTATGCTGCTTGGGGATTTAATCGTTTGGTATTATGAAAATCTTGCCGGCATAAAAGCCGCTTCTCCCGCCTTTAAAAAAATAATCATGAAACCCGAACGGATCGAAGGGCTGAGTTTTGTGAATGCCTCTTACCATTCGATGTACGGAGAAATAAAAAGCAGCTGGAAGAGAAACAAAGGAAATTTCAGCTGGAATATCAGCATCCCGGCTAATACAAGCGCCCTGGTTTATATTCCGGCATCTTCAGCTGATAAAGTGAAAGAAAGCGGAAAAAAAGCCGATAGGATGGGAGGGGCGAAGTTTATAAAAATGGATGGAGGCTATGCTGTTTTCGAAGTGGGTTCAGGTAATTATGCTTTTACTGCAAATTGAGCGGTAGGATACATTGAATAATAAATGATCAGTAAACCTTAAATAGAAAATTATGAAAAGAAAAATTAGTTTCCTTACAATAATCGGAGTGTTTATGCTGGCTTTCGCCGGATATGCCCAGTCATCCGCAAAAGCGAAATCCGATGAAAGCCAGGAGAAAAAAGCGGCTGAATGGGCGGCATCGCTTAATCTTAATGATGCGGCAAAAGAAAAACGGGTCGCTGCCGTTATTGCTGAACATTTAAAAACTATCCGGGACTGGCATAATGAACATCCTTACACTACCGTACCAGCCGGTATCAATCCGGCTACAGGAAATAAATTGAGCGAGCTCGATCGGCAGGTGATCGCGAATTCGGCTATGCCTGCAGCAGTGCATGAGAATTTAATGAACGGCCTTCGCAAAGATCTGACCGAAGAGCAGGTTGAAGCCATCCTGGATAAATATACGGTGGGAAAAGTGGCTTTCACTATGTCAGGATATAAAGCCATTGTTCCCGATCTGACAGCGGAAGAAGAAGCTAAGATATTAGGTTTCTTAAAAGAAGCACGTGAAAGAGCCGTTGATTTCAAAAACATGAACCAGATTTCTGCCATTTTTGAAATCTATAAAACTAAATCAGAGCAGTATCTTAACTCCAACGGCCGCAGCTGGCGGGAGCTTTATAAAAAATATACCGATGCGGTAAAAGCGAAGAAAGCAGCGGAGAAGAAATAGTAGCTGCTTAGTGCCGGGTAATAAGTATCAAGTAGTAAGTATCAAGTATCAAGTAGCAAGTATCAAGTATAGGCAGTTATCTGCTATGAAGTATGAACTATTCCCATAAATCAACCCTTCAACAATTATTAAGTAAATTCATGAATTTAAGTCGAATAACAATAACAACCTCTCTTCTAATTTTTTGTGCAGTCGGTTTTGTTTCCGCCCAGAAGCCCTGGAAGAAAGGTATTCTGGTGGACGAGTTCCTTTATGATAATACCAAAGCTCCTTTTCCTTCCTGCCACTCCGCTACAATTGTTGAGACACCGGCAGGCATGGTAGCGGCTTTCTTCGGCGGCACACGGGAGCGGCATCCTGATGTGGAAATATATGTTTGCAGACAGGTAAATGGAAAGTGGACGGCCCCCGTATCAGCGGCAGATGGAGTTCAGAACGATACGCTTCGCTACCCAACCTGGAACCCGGTGCTGTACCAGGTTCCTGGCGGTGATTTAATCCTCTTTTATAAAGTCGGCCCTAAACCTTCAGAATGGTGGGGAATGATGAAAACCTCGAAAGACGGCGGCATTACCTGGTCCGAAGCAAAAGCGCTTCCTGAAGGGTATATCGGTCCGGTTAAAAACAAGCCGGTTTTACTGAGCAATGGCAATTTATTCTGCCCATCAAGTACCGAAGGGAACAAGACCGGCACAAGCTGGCAGATCCATTTTGAAGTTAGTCCAGATTTCGGTAAAACCTGGCGAAAAGTTGGTCCGGTTGACAGCGGTGAGGGTATTAATGCCATTCAGCCAAGTATTTTAGATCATGGAAATGGAAAACTGCAGATTCTTGCACGTACCAGAAACCGTGCTATCGCGGAAAGCTGGTCACATGATAACGGAGAAACCTGGTCGCCATTAAGCAAAACCAGTCTGCCGAATAACAACTCCGGTACAGACGCCGTAACATTGAAAGACGGCCGTCATGTGCTGGTTTATAATCACGTACTGCCGCCGGGAGACCTGGCAAAAGGTCCACGCACTCCTTTGCATTTGTCGGTTTCAAAAGACGGGAAAACCTGGTATGCCGCTTTGATCCTGGAAGATTCTCCCATAAGTCAGTATTCTTATCCTTCGGTTATTCAAACATCTGATGGCCTTATCCATGTGATTTATACCTGGCGGCGGCAGAATATTAAGCATGTAGTTGTTGATCCGTCAAAACTTAAACTAAAAAAAATTAAAAACGGTAAGTGGCCGAAAATGAGAGGCTATACAGCGCCTAAAATTGAAAATTCAGTAGATGAGGAACCGTAAAAAGGAAATAAATCAATAAACAGATGGAACAGGAGTTGAAAATATATTTTCCGGGAAAACTGGTTTTCGCCAAGGGATGCATTGCCGGCCTCGCTGAAGAAGTGGTTCAGCTGAACTTGAAGAAAGTGCTGCTGATAACTATTCAGCCGCTGCTTGATGAACTTCAGTGTTCTTTAATCGATCAATTAAAGCAGAATGGCGCCGAAGTTTATATCGATACCAGTATTGTGCGTGAACCTTCTTTTGAAGATTTTACTTCGCTTTTAAATAAGGTGTCAAGTTTCAATCCCGATGTCGTAATCGGAATAGGAGGGGGCAGTGTACTGGATGTAGCAAAACTTATCGCGGCACAGCTCGACAATGAACAGCAGCTGGAGGAAATTGTTGGGATAGGGCTGCTGAAAGGCCGGAATATAAAACTGGTCTGCGTACCCACAACTTCCGGAACAGGAAGTGAAGTATCTCCAAATGCTATTCTTGTTGATCCGGAGAATCAGAAAAAAGGAATTATCAGTCCCCATCTCGTGCCGGATATTGTTTATGTTGATCCCCTGCTTACTTTGGGCGTTCCCGCGGAAATAACGGCGGCAACTGGCCTGGATGCACTTACCCACTGTCTGGAAGCGTTTACAAATAAGTTTGCTCTTCCGTTCATAGATATGTATGCTGTGGAGGGAATGAAGCTGATCGCTGCAAATATTGTCAGGGCGGTAAAAAACGGAGCTGACGAAGAAGCCCGCACACAGGTAGCTATGGGAAGTCTGCTGGGCGGTTTTTGTCTGGGGCCGGTCAATACAGCCGGGGTCCATGCATTATCCTATCCTTTGGGAAGTACTTTTCATCTGGCGCATGGACTTTCGAATGCCCTGCTGCTGCCTTATGTTATGGAGTTTAATATGCCTGCGGCTGTAAGGCGTTATGCGGAAACAGCAGTGGCTTTAGGCTGCGAGCGGGCCGGTACGGATGAAGAAACAGCACGGCGTGGTATCGAAAAAATTAAATCACTTATTGCTGAATGCGGGATACCTGCCCGTCTGCGTGATGTGGAAATTCCCGAAACTGCGATCCCGCAAATGACAGCAGACGCGATGAAAGTTACCCGTCTGCTTAAAAATAATCCCCGCACCATGACATTGGAAGACGC
>Ga0180220_1001376_pt1 | contig 18226 bp, 18 predicted proteins | sample eDN5th37CBELigBY_FD_151335 | JGI IMG/M metagenome (GOLD analysis project Ga0180220, IMG submission 151335) | Enriched backyard soil microbial communities from Emeryville, California, USA - eDNA 5th pass 37_C BE-Lig BY (version 2) (version 2) | ecosystem: Environmental > Terrestrial > Soil >...
TTCGTCATTTTCGGACTGATGGCCGTGGGTTCCTTTTCCTCCGGCGGCCTGCTAAGCGCCTATGGATGGGACATGGTGCTGTGGGTCTCCTTCGCGCCCCTTGCGCTGGCGGTCGTGGCGCTTGTGGTGGCATTGCGGAAGGACACGCCTGCCGTGGCCGAGCGGGAAAGCGTTTAGCGCGTGTAGTGACGATCTTGCATGTGTGAGGCCCGCATTCCCCAAGGGCCTTCCCTCTCGGTGCACCCATGCGCCCTGAGAGTTCAGTGCTGCTCGTTCAACTCGATAGGCCAACGACTTAGGCTCGACCGCCTTCCTATTACGCACGCAGGACACGCGCTTCCCGCCAGCGCCGCAACGCAAGTATAAGCGTGCCTTTTCTGTTATTTCGTACTTGACAGGCATTTCGTAATGCTTGATACTGGAACCGAGTTCACAAATTTACATAGAGCTTTGTGAGCCATAGCCTAAGCCAGCCGGAATGCGTCCGCCATGAATCTGACTCATGTCGGGGCGTTCTCGAATTTTGGTCGCGATGACCATGGGTTTCGCGCCTATCCTCGTATTCCGGCTGCGAGAAACCGAAACCAGACTTGAGGCATGAAGAGCATGGCAGCAAAAGGTCGGCGCTTGAGCGGTAAGGTCGCGCTCATTACTGGAGCTAGCGGAGGGCAAGGTCTTGCGGGGGGCCGCCTCTTTGCGCGAGAAGGGGCAACAGTCGTTTTGGCGGATATTGAAGAGCTGGCGGGTAGAAAGCTTGCGGCGGAGATTACAGACGCAGGCGGCTCTGCGGTTTTTATGCCGCTTGATGTCGGCAGCGAGGGCGCGTGGAAGCACGTGATCGATACGATCATGAAGGAGTACGGCGGCTTGCATTGTCTTGTGAACAACGCGGGTGTTGTGAGCCGCTCGGGAATCATGCAGGTCTCATCCGATGAGTGGGAAAGGGTTCATAAAGTCAATCTTGATGGTCCGCTGTATGGCATGCGGGCTGCAGCTCCGGCCATTCGTGCATCAGGAGGAGGAGCAATCGTCAACATCTCTTCGACCGCCGGCCTTATCGCTCATGCAGGCGCAGCTTATTGCTCAAGCAAGTGGGCATTGCGGGGGTTGACAAAGACAGCTGCCCTAGAGTTTGCGGATTGGGGTATCCGAGTTAACTCAGTTCATCCCGGCCAAGTGATCGATACGCGCATCGCGGATGGGGCCACGGCGGCGTATCGCAATATTACGACTCTGATGACGCCCATGGGGCGCGGCGCGCAGTCTGAGGAAATCGCACAGGTCGTACTGTTTCTATGCAGCGACGAAGCGAGCTACATCAATGGGGCGGAGATTCCAGTTGATGCCGGCTATTGTTCAATCGGCTTGCCACGATTACGTCAAAAACTGATTCATGACGAAGAGACGCGAGCAGCTCCCCAGCCCTAGCGATACAGCTTGATAACTTAATGAGGCGGAGGGATTGCGGTTGATTGTTAGATAAAAAATCATCAAAGGAAGAGACAATGAGCAAACTATACAAAGGGTTGTTGATTGCGATAAGCATGATCACCGGCATTGTGATAGGGCCGGCAGCTTGGGCGCAAGGCTGGCCAACTCGTCCCATTTCCCTCATGGTGGGCTTTGCACCTGGAGGAGGGACCGATGTGACAGCACGGCTGTTCGCCCAGAAATTGACTAGTGTATTGGGACAGCCGGTAATAGTAGAGAATCGGCCAGGCGCAGCGGGTAACATTGCCGCGGAAAATGTAGTGAAGGCAGCGCCGGATGGTTATCACATCCTGATGATTGCAAGTGGGACATTCATCAATAATGTACTGACAAGCCGTCCGCGGTACAGCGTCACAAAGGATCTAGCGCCAATCTCTTTCGTAACGATATCTCCACTCGTTTTGGTGGCAGGGCCGACAGTAAAAGCGCGCAGTGTCCCTGAACTTCTCGAGGAAATACGCGCAAAGCCTAAGAAGTTCACATATTCGGGGGATGGTGTAGGAGGCACTCAACAGCTGACGGGAGAACTATTTAGTTCTATGACTGGAGCGAAGCTTCTGTTTGTCCCCTTCAAAGGTTCATCCGATGCTACGGCAGCAGTCGCTGCGGGTCAGGTTGATATTAGTTTCCCAAGTACGACCGCCGCCGCCCCGCTGCTTCAAAGCGGCAAGGTCCGGGCGTTGGCAGTCACCAGTGCGCACAGATCTTCACTTCTGCCGGATGTGCCGACCCTGAGCGAACTAGGACTGAGTGGGTTCGATGTGGTCGGTTGGTTCGCGTTGATGGGACCTAACGGGCTTCCAAGGCCGATTATTGACAAGATTAATAGCGCATTGGCCGAGGTTGCGCGTCAGCCGGACGTCAAGGAGGCGCTTGGCAAGCAAGGTCTTGAAGTACAGCTCAATTCCCCCGAGGAGTTCGCAGTATATCTTCGTGAGCAAGCCTCTATCATTTCCAAGGTGGCGAAAGACGCGAATATCAAGATTGATTGAGCGGCAGTTGAAATCGATCGATATTTATTCTGAAGGAAAGCCCTGCTATGGCTGCTCTTGAAGCTGACATTATTGTGGTGGGGGGTGGCGGAGCCGGCTTAGCTGCGGCGATCGAGGCTGCGATTCAGGGTTGTTCCGTCGCCATCGTGGAGAAAAATCCGGTTTTGGGCGGATCGACGATTATGTCTGTCGGATCGTTTGCGGCGACAGGTACGGTCCATCAGCACCGCAAGGGCATTATAGATAGCCCACAAGATCACTTTGAGGATCTTGGTTTGCTCAATGAGCACGAGATGCAGTCGCGCTGGAGTGGCTATCAGAACGTCGACAATCTTGAATTGCGGCGTATCCTCGTTGAAAACGCCGGAGAGACGCTGGCTTGGCTTGAATCGATGGGGGTTAGATTTTTTGGCCCCGTGCTTGAACCGCCGCATCGCAAACCTCGCATGCACAACGTCTTACCGAACTCGCGTGCTTATGGGTACTGGCTGCTACGCCGCGTCCGTCGCCTTGGGGTATCGATCCGCACAGAACACCGTGTCCGCTCGCTACTTCGCGACGGCAACCGGGTAGCCGGTGTCGAAGCCGAAACCAATGATGGGTGCCGCCAACAATTCATTGCGCATGCCGGGGTCATTCTCGCGTGCGGAGATTGGAGCTCTGGCCGGGAAATGAAGCGCTGTTATGCCAGAGCGGAACTCGCAGATATACGTGCGTCCTGCAATCCGGCGAACACGGGTGATCTCCACGGACCAGTGACGGAGCTTGGTGGAAAGATCTTGAATTCACATATGGCGGTTGCCCGGGTACGCTTCGTTCCGCCGCCGCTTGATGGCCTCGTACATAAGCTTCCACCGTGGCGGCTGCTAACCTGGTTTATGCAATGGGCCATGAAGCACCTCCCTGCCGCCATCCTGCGGCCATTTATCATGAGTTTTCTTACCACTGTGCTGGAAGCGCAGGCGAGCCTATACAGAGACGGGGCAATACTGGTAAATGCACTGGGAGAGCGCTTCTGCAACGAGCTTGACGAACCCGAATTCGCTATCGCCAAGCAACCTCGGCAGCATGCATATATCGTCTTTGATGACCGCTTGGCCAAAATGTACTCGGCATTTCCGCATTTCGTATCCACAGCGCCGGGGATTGCCTATGCGTACGTCCCTGACTACCGTAGAAGCCGGCCTGATCTTTTTCATAGCGCTAAGACAGTCGAAGACCTCGCACGCAGCCTTGGGGCGGACCCGGAAAAACTGCGTGTCGCTGTAGCACAGACACGGTCAACGGATAAACCGCCTATCGAACGTGCGCCATTCTTTGCCCTCGGGCCGGTCAGTTGTTACGTGAGAGGAACAGAGGGAGGTCTTGCGATCGACACGAATTTTCGCATTATCGACGGTGACGGCGCCCCTATCGACGGCTTGTATGGCGCAGGCTTGTTCGGCCAGGGCGGTGTCATGCTGGAAGGCCATGGCCAGCATCTGAGCTGGGCCTTTACATCGGGACGGTTGGCAGGGCGAAGCGCAGCCCAACGAGCCGGGTACTGAGGGTTGTCTCCAAATTTTTATCTTCTATGGACAGTTATCGAATCATGGAACAATTTCCCACGATCAAGCTTTTTGTTGAGCGCGGCACGACGATCGCAGTAATCATTTCCATTCTGCCTATTCTTTTGGCAGGGATCGCGATCTTGCTGTTTTCCATGCATTGGCTCGTGCTGGTGTGCGGGCTCCTGATGAGTCTGGTATTGCTGCTTCTCATGAAGAGCTATGTCGAACTCATACGTGTCATCTCAGAAATGCTTTTGCCGAAGTAAAACCCATGCCCGATATTCAAGAATACGATCTGATCGTGGTCGGAGGCGGTATCGCAGGCCTTGCGGCTGCCAATCGCGCGGCGGAGTTGGGCTTGCGAGTCGCCTTATTGGAGCGAGGTGCTGAAGAGCGTTATTTATGTAATAGCCGCATGTCCGGAGGCGTGTTGCATGTGGCGTTTCATAGTATCAATGACAGCGCCGAGACGCTGATCGAGGCTGTCAACGTCGCAACAAAAGGACACGCCGATCCAGCGCTGGTTAGGGCGCTTGCCCATACCAGCGCACGGGCGGGCGATTGGATAAAGGGTCAGGGCGTTAAATTTGTGCGCATGAGCCTGGTAGTCGATTGGCAAAATCGGGTTATGGCTCCACCGCGCCGGATTATGGCAGGCGCGGATTGGTATGGGCGAGGCCCAGATTACGCACTAAGGACACTGGCGAACAATCTAATCGGGCGAGGAGGACGTATCGTCCAGGGGGCTGAAGCTTTCTCGCTCATGGAATGTGGCGGCGCGTGCGTAGGGGTCTCGGTACGTATGCGAGGAAACGAGCATCATATTTCATCAACTGCGGTAGTGCTCGCCGATGGGGGTTTCCAGGGAAATTTGGCCCTGCTTGATAAATATATTACTTCGGCGCCGGAAAAACTGAAGCAGCGAGGGGCATCAACCGGTGTGGGGGACGGATTGCGGATGGCCCAGGAATTTGGCGCAGCGATTACAGATCTGCGCTATTTCTACGGCCATCTGTTGTCGCGTGATGCTTTCAGCAATCCTAGAGCTTGGCCATATCCGCAGCTTGACGAATTAGCCACTGCCGGCATACTTGTAGACGGAAACGGTAGAAGGTTTGCGGATGAGGGGGCCGGTGGCGTCTATCTCGCTAATGCTGTTGCCAAACTGGAGAACCCGCTGTCGACTTGGGCGGTTTTCGATAAGGCGATATGGGAAGGGCCTGGCAGAAACGCGCGTATTCCTGCAAATCCTCATTTGATTCGAGCCGGAGGTACGATTCTGCAGGCCGATACACTGAATGAACTGGCGAGGCTCATGAATGTTCCCGGCCAAATACTAGAAGACACGGTGATGGCTCACCGGCGCGCAGTGGCGAGCAATGGCTTTGATCAATTGAATCCTCCGCGTTCTCTTCCTAAGGACAAGTCCTGGCTCATCGATCGTCCGCCATACTATGCAGCCCCAGTGTGTGCAGGCATCACATATACGTTTGGGGGCGTGGCGATTGATGCCGACTCACGCGTACAGTCGCTCAGTGGCGCTCCCATAGCGGGCCTATATGCCGCCGGCGCGACAACAGCCGGCTTGGAAGGGCGTAGTGGTGCGACATACGTTGGCGGATTGATGAAAGGGCTCGTGTTCGGGATCAGAGCTGCGGAGCATGTGGCGAGGATAAGACATTAACCGTACCTTGCAGGCACTATCCAGTTTTGGAGGGAGATCGAAAACTATCCGGGCTCACAATATACTCTAGCCATGGAACGCATGTTTTTCTGCGCCGATATGGGCGGAATAGACACCCTGGTAATACCCGAGCTAAGTAAGCAGGGCCCAGTAAATGGATAGGAATTTGAAATGCCTGGAACCGCTATTGGAAAAGGATTGCATACTCTTGATCTGTTGGCGAGTGAGATCAATGGCGTAACGGTCAACGATGTGGCAGCTCACCTGGGGATTCCCAAAGCGGGCGCATATAAGGTACTGAATGCACTGGTCGCATGTAATGTCGTGCGCGAAGACGCGGCTGCCGGCCGCTATTTCCTTACGCTGCAACTGACTCGGCTTGGGTTTCTGTATTTGTCGCGTAGCGGAATTTCCGCGGTTTATCAGCCGATCCTGGATCGCTTAGCCGAATCCACCGGTGAGCTCGTTCGTCTGGCTTTGGCCGAAGGCGATCGCATTACCTGGGTGGGCTTGGCCCAAGGCGCCAAGTCAGGCCTCCGTATTGCGCCTGACACTGGGCGAGATGTCTACTTGCATGTCACGGCGACTGGAAAGGCCTGGCTAGCTACTTTTCCTCTGGAACATGCCGTCAAGCTCGTTCTGGACCGTGGCTTTGGCGAGCCTGATGAGTTCGGACCCAATGCGATACGCTCCATTGAAAGGTTGATCGACGAGCTCAAGACGGCGAGCAAAGATGGCTACGCAATAAGTGTCGATGAGTACATAGCAGGCATGTCGGCAGTTGCCATGGTCATTCCAGGCTATGACGGCGCGCCGCTGGGGACGCTCAGCATTGCTGGCCCGACGGCACGCATGACCCCCTCGCAGATGCGCAAACTGTGTCCGCAATTGAAGACAGCCGCCAACGAACTTTCTGCCCTCTCTCCCATCATCGCCGGGCGCTCCGCTGGTTAACTCCGGGCGTTCAAGGAAGATCTCCGCATTGACGCGGCCATGCAATCGGCCATGATCTTTCACGCATAAATATTTCGAGTTAGGCCGGACAGATACGGCCAATCGACTTTTCCCACAAAGTTCTTGACATGGCTCGACTATTGATAAAAAATGGAACCAAGTTCACAAATATTGAGTTTTGGGATATTCGATGCTCGATCTCAATAACGCTATAGAGAATTTTTCACCATACTTCCAGGAGCGACATGGCAGCCGAAGAGATGATAGGCCGATGCCTCGACACATTGGAAATGCTTGCAATGGAGCCTCGGGGCTTACCCCTGACGACAGTTTCGCAGCGACTCGGGCTGGTCAAGAGCGCTACGCATCGCCTGTTAACGGAATTGCAGGCGGAAGGTTACGTTGCACAAGAGCCGGAATCGCAGCAATACCATCTCACGATGCGGCTTCCGACTTTGGGCTTCCGCCTCTTGTCTGCCACAGGGATCGTGGAAGCCTCCAAGCGGCCATTGGATATGCTTGCGCAGAAGACCGGCGAGCTCGTGCGGATGACTGTTGCCGAGAGCGATCAATTGACATGGGTCGCTCGCGCTCAGGGAGCGCGTACGCGCTTGCGATTCGATCCGGAGACGGGAAAAGAGGTCCAGCTTCACACGACCGCGTCTGCGAGAATTTGGCTGGCATCCCTTTCCGAGGATCGGGCGCTCGCACTGGTGGAGCAAGCGGGATTCGGGTCGCCAGAGGAGTACGGCCCCAATGCGGTCCGTTCGTCTTCTGAAATGAGAAAGCGACTGCGTGCAGCGCGGCGCGATGGTTTTGCCATGGCCATCGACGAAGGCGAGCACGGCATGTCCGCAGTGGCCGTCATCATTCCGCACCCCGATGCGCCGATGGTCGCCTTAGGGACGGTCAGCGTAGCCGGACCGACTTTGAGAATGGACCGGAACAGACTGGAAATGTTCGTTCCGGATCTGTATGCAACGGCAACGAATCTATCGACTTTATGGCCAAAGCAAGCATTGGAGCTCTTTGGCAAGCATTTGGAGCCTGCAGCAGGCCCAAAACATTGATGGAGTCCCCGCGTGACTGCCGCATTTGCGGATTCATCAGCGTAGCCACTGTGCAGTTTTCGTAAGTCGCAATCAAATCGGAGCTAGAACAAATGGGAATTAGCGATCCTTTCCGTGGTACGCCAATGTCAAAAAAAGGCGTCCGGATGCGCGGTGCCAGGGCAATCGTGGAAACGCTTAAAGCGCACGGAACCGAATACTTGTTTGGTGTGCCCGGAAGCACGATTCCATTGTTCGCCGAATTTGCCGGCCGCGATGATGTCAAGGTGATACTGACCCGAGATGAGCGTGGCGCTGCCTGCATGGCCGATGGCTACGCACGTATCTCACACAAGCCTGCCGTTTGTACAGCGATCGAAGGGCCGGGCACGACGAACTTATTGACCGGAATAGGCGAAGCCTGGATGAGCTCCGTTCCCGTCATTGCGATTACTGCGGCCCGTACGCCCACTGAATCGGCAAAGAATCCCATAATGTTTTGCCGGGGGCGCGTATATGACACTTATGAAGTGCTGCGGCCATATACGAAGTGGGGCATTCAGGTGCATCATCCCGCGCGAGTATCGGAGCTCATTACTCGCGCCTATGCCATCGCCACGACGGGTCGCCCCGGCCCGGTGCAGGTTGAACTGTATCCTGATGCAATGTATCAGGAATGGGATATCGATATTCAGGCTGAAGAGCAATACAAGACCTGGCCCGCTCAACGTGTATGGCCCAATCCGGACCGCCTGAAAGAAGCCGCTGAGTTGCTGGTCAAGGCACGCACGCCGGTCATCATCTCGGGCGGTGGAGTGGTTCATTCCGGTGCATGGCCGGAACTCATCGAACTCTCGGAACATTTGTCCATACCCGTCGCAACCTCTTTGTTCGGCAAGGGCTCGATCCCGGAAAAGCATCCTCTCGCCGTAGGCGTATGCGGCATTCACTCTCGGCTTTCGGCGAATCAGACAGTCGAGGACGCCGATCTGGTGCTATTCGTGGGAAGCAATACCGATATGCATACGACGAATAAATGGACCAGCCCTGAGCCTGGCAAAGTGACGGTGATTCATATCGATCTGGATCCTGAAGAGATCGGTCGCAATTATCCGACTGCCGTGGGTATCGTTTCAGATGCCAAGCCGGCGCTGGCCGGTCTTTTGGAGGAAGTACGCAAGCTGGCGCCCGAACGCAGATACCTGAAAGAGGTCTTCGAGAAAGTCGAGCAGCGGGTTTCCGCATGGCGTGCAAAGATCCGCCCCGATCAGCTTTCGGACGCGGTTCCCATCAAACCGCAGCGGTTGATGTATGAAATTTCGGAGTTTCTACGCGAGGATGCCATTGTATTGGGCGATCTCAGTTTTTCGTCGATCTGGGTTGATGTCCATTACGATACGCCCATACCGGGGCCGAACATCACATATGCGAGAGGCTTCGATCTGCTGGGTTGGGGATTGCCGGCATCGCTCGGCGCGCAGCTCGCCGCGCCAGGTCGGCAGGTGTTGAGTTTGATTGGCGACGGTAGCTTGGGTTATTGCGTCGGAGAGCTGGAAACGGCGGCGCGATACAACATTCCCGCGGTCCAGGTTGTCTTGAACAATAGCACGCTGGGGTACGAAAAATTCCTTATAAAGTACTACAACGAGCCGGGAAGAATCACAGCGGAACAACCCGGATGTGATTACGGACATGTCGATTGGGCGGCTGTCGCTCGTGGATTCGGTTGCGTGGGAATTCGGGTGGAACACCCCTCCGAAATCCGCCCGGCACTCGAAAAGGCGTTCGCTTCGGGCCGGCCGGCGCTCATTGACGTGATAATCGACCCCAATGTCATTCCACCGAGCACATTCTTCCCAGAAGATGTCCGGAGTGCATGAATATGCATGCCGACTGCTCGTCAGAAGTCCGAGACCAGGCTGAATCGGACAGTCCTGTACGGATTGACGTGGGGGAAGACTATTCAGACATTCGAGAGTCGATTCGGCGTCTTTGCGCACGGTTTCCCGGGGAGTACTGGCGCAGCCTTGAAGAGTCGGGGGGCTATCCTACCGAGTTCGTGCGGTCGCTGACGGAATCGGGATTTCTTGGGGCGCTTATACCCGAAGAGTACGGTGGAATCGGACTGCCCCTGCGCGCCGCATCGGTGATTCTTACTGAAATACACGCGGCCGGCTGCAGTGCAGGAGCCTGCCATGCCCAAATGTACATAATGGGCACAATACTGCGCCATGGCAGTTCTGAGCAGAAGGCCAGATATCTTCCGGCGATTGCGGCGGGTGAATTGCGTCTACAGGCTTTCGGCATTACCGAGCCGACCACGGGCTCGGATACCACGAATTTGAAGACGCGGGCGGTTCGGAAAGGCAAGGCATATCACATCACGGGTCAGAAGGTCTGGACTTCGCGAGCGTTGCACTCGGATCTTATGCTGCTACTGGCGCGCACTACTCCGGTTTCCGAAGTCGAGCGCAAGACGGAGGGGCTGTCGGTCTTTATTGTCGACCTGCGGGAGGCGCTCGGTAAAGGGCTTTCGATCAGGCCGCTTCCGGCCATGATCAATCACAATACAACCGAAGTATTCCTGGACGACGTTGTTGTACCGGCTGAAAACCTGATCGGGGAAGAAGGGCGGGGTTTTCGGTATTTGCTGGACGGCTTGAATGCGGAGCGCATACTGGTCTCTTCGGAAGCCCTTGGAGATGCCCGCTGGTTCTGCGCCAAGGCAGCCGGATACAGTTCTGAGCGCATCGTCTTCGGACGGCCCATCGGCCAAAACCAAGGCATTCAGTTTCCTATCGCTCGGGCGCACTGCGAGAGTGAAGCCGCGGACATGATGATACGCAAGGCAACGGCATTGTTCGATGCCGGAATGGATTGCGGTCCGGATGCGAATATTGCCAAGTTGTTGGCATCAGAAGCCGCCTGGCATGCGGGCGAAGCCGCTTTACAGACTTTCGGAGGGTTTGGATATGCGCGTGAATACGATATCGAACGTAAATGGCGGGAAACCAGGCTATTTCAGATCGCCCCTATTTCCACGAATCTTATTCTCGCCTATGTGGCGCAACATGTCCTGCATATGCCGCGCTCCTACTGAGCAACATAGCCGGGCATGGCGCCATATAACGATACAGGAATAGTCATGAATGGTTGGCAACCGCTTTCAGGTGTGCGAGTTCTTGATCTCACTCGCAATGTTGCCGGTCCTTTCGCTACAGCGATCCTGGCGGACTTGGGTGCTGCGGTGACTAAAGTGGAGCAACCGGGTTGTGGCGACGATACACGCCAATGGGGGCCTCCATTCGTGCGCGATGACGGGGCAATGTACCTGCAATTGAATCGGAACAAGGAAAGCATAGCTCTAGATCTGGCGCACCCCGCGGCACGCGAAGTGATGACGCGATTGGTCCAGGAGGCCGATATCATGGTTGACAGCTTTCGCCCGGGCAGTCTCGATAAACTCGGTTTCGGTCCGGATTGGGCGCAGCAAGTGAATCCACGGCTTATTTGCGCAAGCATCACGGCCTATGGGGATACAGGTCCCCGCAAGGATCTCCCAGGTTATGACCCGCTCATGCAGGCCTATTCAGGGCTCATGAGCGTCACCGGCGAGGAAGGGGCCCCGCCCGTGCGAGTCGGCTTTTCGGTGGTTGATATGGGCACGGGAATGTGGTGCGCCCTCGGGGTTCTTGCCGCCTTATTGCGCGTACGTGAGACCGGCAAGGGCGAGCGCATCGTCACTGCACTGTACGAGACTTCAATAGCATGGTCGATGATGATCTTGGGTACGGTCTGGGCCAGTGGCGAGGTGCCGAAGGCATACGGCAGCGGCATAAGCACCATTGTGCCCTACCGTGCTTATCGCGCCCGCGATGCCTACATTCTGATTGCCGCGGGTAACGATAGGTTGTTCAAGCGACTGGCTGGAGTTCTTGGTCGGGAGCAGTGGACAGCCACGGAGGGATTTCGCACAAATGCGGAGCGGGTGGCGAATCGAGCAGCCGTTGACGCCGCAGTAGCTGAAGCGGTTCAGAATCGAGGCTCCGATGAGCTGCTCGCCGCCTTGGAGAAGGCTGGCATTCCCTGCTCTCCGGTTCGTGATTACGGGGCATTGATCAATGATCCTCAGGCCGAAGCACTGAAAATATTCGCTAAAGCCGCGATGGGCTCATACACGGACCAGCCTATTGTCAGCATTCCGGTAAAAGGGGATGGAGAGCGCTGTCCGATCACCTGCTCCGCTCCCACGCTGGGGCAGCATAATGAAAAGGTCTTGACGCGATTGGGATTTGATAGCGATGCCATCGCAGCCATCGCGCCCGCTATGCATGCAAATTGAGAAGGGTGAAACAGTTCATGAATGCCGATCCAAGACGGGAGCAATCAGCGGAAGCAGCGCCGGGCATGGGCTTCGAGGATATGAAGCGTGTCGCTGTACTTATTCCTTCTTCCAATACTAGCGTCGAGATGGAATTGAGTCGGGCATTGCCCCTTTCCGTATCGTTACATAGTTCTCGTCTGTCGCATTTTACCGGCGTGGACCCCGCTGCAGTTGAGGTCATGGTGCAGGATATTGAGCGGGCAAGCCGGCTGGTCGCCACGGCCGGCGTAGATCTTATCTTTGTTTGTGCGACAGTGCCGAGCCTTTATCACGGCGAAGGTTTCGACCGGCGAATAGCCCAGCGGATCGAGTCGATCACTGGTATTCCTGCGACCACCACTTCTTCCGCGATGCTTGCCGCCCTGCGTGAACTCAAAGTGAGACGCCTGGTGCTCGGCACTCCTTTCGTGCCGGCCATGAATGAAAAAATCGTAGCATTCTTGCGCGCCAACGGCTTCGAGGTCCTCGCGGACTGCGGCCTCGGAATCGAGCAAAACCTTCAGATCGGCCGTTTGCCGCCTGAAGTGGCTATGAAGATGGTCGAGGAAATAGATATGCCGGAAGCGGACGCAGTCTTGTTGGCCTGCACGAACTGGCAAACCTTGAAGACGATCGACGCCGCTGAGCGCAGTATCGGCAAACCTCTTGTCACGACCACGCAAGCCAGTCTGTGGGGTATTTTGCGCGCTCTTGGCTTGCCGCCTATTGTTCCAAAAATGGGTCGTCTACTAGCGGCCGCATCGGGGCGCTGAGCTGCAGCCTACATAGATCTGCAATGTAAAGCATTAGCTGGGATTTGATTGGAGACAGCATTGGATATCTTACGTTCGTTGATGTTCACGCCGGGCCAGCGGCAGAACATGATTGACAAGGCGCTTGCATTAGGCGAAGCGAGCCCCGACGCCATTATGTTCGATTTCGAGGACTCGGTTCCTCCAGATCAAAAGGACCTTGCGCGCGAAATGGTGGGATCGGTGCTTCGACGCACCTTTCCGGCCAACGCGCCGGCGCTCATTGTGCGCGTCAACTCTGTGGCTACAGGGCGGCAAAGCGCCGATATGCGCGCTGTAATCAGCCCCAATTTGTTTGCCGTTCTCCTGCCCAAGGTCGAGCGGCCAGAGGATGTCGTTGCCGCCGATGCGGTGCTGTCGCTGCTGGAACAAGAAGCGGGTCTGCCGGTTGGCCGGATTGGCTTGATAGCTGCAATCGAGAGTGCGCGCGCCATTCATCGGGTGGTCGATATCGCGCTGTCGACGCGTCGCCTCAAGGGATTGATGTTTGGTGCGGAGGACTATGCACGGGATCTTGGTCTACCGGTCGCGCGTACCGGCCCGGGCTGGGATTTGTTGTTCGCCCGGTCCGCGATAATCAATGCGGCCGCGATGGCCTCGTTGTTTACGATGGACCAGGTGCATATGAATTTCAAGGATCAAGAAGCGGAACGCAGCGACGCTATCGCGAGCCGCCAGCTCGGATTCAGCGGCAAGTGCGCCATCCACCCTAGTCAGATTCCTATCCTTAATTCCGTGTTCAGCCCGACGATCGAAGAGGTTGAACACGCTCGCAAGGTAGTTGTCGCATTCCAGGAGGCCGCGGAGGCGGGTGTCGGTTGCGTGATGCTGGGCGGGCAAGTTGTAGAGCAACCCATACTCGAACGTGCAGAGCGGGTCATCCAGACACAGGATGCCATTGAACGCCGCACGAAGGCCAGCTGAGCGATTCAATGGCCTGTGTCAAATCCAAGAGAGGAGATTCATCATGGCAGAGAAGGCAGGGTGGGAGGGACGGTTTTTTGAAGACTTTGAGATAGGCGATATCTATAAAAGCCGTATTGGGCGGACGATCACGCAGGCTGACAATATTTGGATGACGCTTCTGACCAACAACACCAATCAAATCCACTTCAATCAGCATTACGCCTCATTCTCGGAATTCAAGCGCCCTCTGGTCAACAGCGCCATCACGATTGCCGTCGTAGCCGGCCTCGGTGTGGCGGATACGAGCGAGAACGGCTTTGCGCTCGGATGGGATCAGATACGTTTACCTAATCCGCTATTTGAGGGCGACACCGTTTATTCCGTCAGCGAGGTGGTGGATAAGCGAGAGTCTGCGTCGCGGCCTAATCAAGGCATTGTCAAGTTCCGAACGCGTGGCATCAAACAGGATGGCACGGTCGTGATTGACTATACGCGTAGTGTGATGGTCTGGAAACGCGCGCATGCCCCCGCACAGCGGCACATTCCAACCATCAAGGAGTAGCAGGCGGTAATCGGTAACAGTGGCAGTTGTCAGCGGATGCATGTCTAAAAAAGGATGGCGATATATATGCCATAGCTCCGAGTATTGCACAAGGAGGCAAGATGAAAACGTATCTCCGTATTCCAGCGATTCGGCAGTTGTCTGGAACAATAAACCGGCTTGTCATTGCATCGACGGCGCGTCAGTTGCTGATGGTTTTGGCCACTGCGATGATGGCGATGGTCATGGGTTCGGTTCGCGTGGACGACTTCCCCGGTAAACCCATCCATCTAATCGTTCCTTATGCTCCGGGAGGCACGGTGGATATCCTGGCCCGTGTGCTCGCCGAGGCTTCCACACCCATCCTCGGGCAATCCGTTATTGTCGAGAACAAGCCAGGCGCAGGCGGTACAGTGGCGGGGTCTTATGTTGCGCGATCCAGCCCTGACGGTCATACCCTATTCGTGACGGATCTGTCGCCGTTGGTTATTTCGCGGGTTATATACAACAATCTGACCTTCGATCCCGTGCGTGATTTCGTGCCTGTCACGATGGGTACCGTCAGCACGCTGGCTGTAGCTGTAAATCCGGGGTTTCCCGCGCACAGCGTTCGGCAGTTGATCGACATGGCCAAGGCGCAGCCAGGAAAAATCAACTTTTCATCCACCGGAACCGGATCCATAGTCCATGCGGCCGCGGAGCTCTTCAAACAGCAAGCGCATGTGGATATGGTTCACGTGCCTTACAAGGGAGGGGCGCCCGCGGTCACGGCGGTGATGGCTGGAGAGGTACAGGTGGGCTTTGTGGCGCTGCCTACAACCCTTGAATTGGCCAAGGCCGGCAAGCTGCGGCTGTTGGCAGTCACACAACCCACGCGATCACGCCTGGCTCCCGAATTGCCGACCGTCGCCGAATCCGGGCTTCCCGAATATGGCGTTACTGTATGGCAGGGAATTGTGGCGCCAAAGGGAACTCCATCCAAGGTAATTAGCAAGCTAAATGCCGCGTTTGTTGCGGCATTGGCGATCCCCGAGGTCAAGGCGAGGCTGACAGAGCAAGGATTTGATGTCGTCACGAATACTCCGGATGAGTTCGGTTCCTATATTCGTCAAGAGGCCGATAAGTGGGAAGCCGTGATTAAGGCCGCCCGCATCAGTAGGGAGTGAGTCAGAATGGAATTCGTACAACCGTTAGCTGTGAAGACCGAGGTTTTTGCCCAGCTGCCCGATAAGTGGCGCAAAAAGCGGCAGCCCTCGGAGTGGGGCACGGCGAATCGGGCGGGCGCCAATCTGGAGTGCTTTCTCGAAGGGCCTGCATTCGATCGCAAGGGTAACCTCTACGTTGTCGACGTTCCGTTTGGACGGATATTTCGAATTTCCCCTTCCGGCGAATTCGACCTCGCTTGCGAGTATGACGGCTGGCCCTATGCCGTAAAAATACACCGCGATGGGCGCATATTCATCGCGGATTATCGCCAGGGAATATTGTTGCTCGATCCCGGTTCCGGCGACCTGACGCCTATGCTGCCGCGCCACTTGCCACGCAGCTTCAGAGGCGTTAACGACATGTGCTTCTCTCGCAACGGGGACCTGTACTTTACGGATTATGGGCAGTCCGACCTGAACGACCCCACAGGGCGTGTCTTCCGGCTCGCCGGTGCCGAACGGAATGGTCGGCTCGATATTCTGAGTGCAATTGTGCCGGGCCCGAATGGCTTGACGTTGAATCCCTCGGATAATGTCTTGTATATCGCCGCAACCCGGGCGAATGCAATATGGCGCATGGCGATCTTGCCGGATGGCAATGTAACCAAGGTGTCGGTCTTCACATACCTCAGTGGAGGAGTCGGCCCCGATGGGATGACCATCGATTCACAGGGGAATGTAATCATAGCCCATGCGGGACGAGGTATCGTCTGGATCTACTCTCCGCACGGCGAGCTGCTGTATCGAATCGAGTCATGCGGAAGCCGTGAGGTAACAAACGTCGCCTATGGCGGCGCCGATATGCGAACCTTGTTCATCACAGACGCGGAAGGGATGATCTTGACCGCCAGGCTCCCCACCCCGGGGCATCCGCTGTTTTCCCATCATGCGGCCGCCTCCGAACGGCCATAGCAATGCCAAACCTGCCGAGCAAACCGGCCTTTTGTGCTTGATCTGGATTTGTTGAGCGTTGCGACAATGGAAAATGATGCGAGCCGGAATGATGTACTTGTCGCGGGTGCGGGGCTGGCAGGCTTGGCGGCGGCGCTTGCGGGTGTTCAGCAAGGATGCCGCGTGCTTGTGGTTGAAAAGCGCAGCACTGTCGGTGGAAATTCCGCTATATCGGCAGGTGCGATTTGGGCGCCTCCCACCTATGACCTCATTCGAAACTACGTCCCTGATGGTGATCCGGTCTTGCAGCGGATGCTTGTGGAGAACCTGCCGCATGATCTCCAATGGCTGCAGGAAGCAGGCCTTAACTTGTCTGACGAGGAGCCGCTTGCAGGATTTGGAATTGGGCGAGTCATGCAAGGCGGAGAGTCGGGAAGGCAGCAAGCCTTCATGTCTGCGCTGGCGGATGCCGTACACGCAAAGGGCGGCAAGATCGAAACAGGTGTCGCGGCGAAGAACGTTGTTCGAATGGCTGACGGTGATTTGGCAGTGGAGCTTGCTGACGGTCGAACAGAAATCACGAGGACGCTTGTTCTCGCTACGGGAGGATTCCAAGGCTCCTTTGCTTTGCTAGAGCGATATTTGGGCCGGCAACGTGCACGATCACTGCGCTTGAGAGCGCTGCCTGATAGTAGCGGCGATGGGCTGGGCATGGCCGGTTCGCTTGGGGGAGCCACCGGGGGTGAAATGAGTACGTTCTACGGGCATACTATGCCTGATTGCGAGCTGCCTTTCGACGAGCTTCAGCCTTTGACACCGTATTTTGCGAGGTTCGGAATCTTAGTGAATCGCGAGGGAGCGCGATTTGTAGACGAGGGGGCCGCCTTGCTCGAAGAGGTCAACCCCCAAGAGGGTTGTCGCCAACCAGGGGGTACTTATTATCTGCTATTCGATCGGCGCATCTATGAAGAGCATGGCATCAATCAGAATATCATTTCATCAGTGCCTTCGATTGATCGTCTGGCTAAACTGTTGGAACGTGGCGCCCCAATTTATACAGAGCCTTCCATTGAGGCGCTGGTTGAACAGTTGGCTAGGGAGGGCCTGCCACCGCCTAAAGTCCTGTCTACGATAAGGGCGTATAACCAGGCTTGCAAAAGCGGGACGGCTGGCCGGCTAATTCCATCACGGGTACGCCATGGAATTCCGCTGATCCAACCACCGTTCTACGCCATGCGTTGCGTCCCGGGAATTACGAACACCTGTGGTGGTATTAGAATCGATGGAAGGGCCAGAGTACTCGATGCCTTAGGGCGGGCGATACCTGGACTCTATGCTGCCGGAGGCGATGCCGGCGGAGTCTTTGGCCGGCACTATGCAGGATTTCTCGGCTGGGCTCTCGCATCTGGACGAATGGCAGGTACCACCGCCGCAATGCAATGGCGGCATAAGTTCGCCACCGCCCAGTCCAATGGCGGTTGCCAGGGTGGAAGCCAATGAGCCGGCGGCGGTCGGAGTGGCGGCGCCCTCAATGCGCCGCCCACCTCTTGACGCCTTCCTCGGACCATTCCAGCCCCAGCCCGGGCCGTTCGGGTGGCGTTGCGGTTCCGTTGCTGATCGTCAAGGGTTCCTGGAGGATGGCGTCGGCCCAGCTAACGTATTCCAGCCAGTGCGCATTGGGCGTCGCGGCCAGCAGGTGCACGCTGATTTCGGGAAAGAGGTGTGAAGAGACCGGGACATCTCTTGTCGCCGCGATCGCGGCCCCGCGCAGCCAGCCGGTGACCCCGC
>Ga0180220_1001378_pt1 | contig 18210 bp, 16 predicted proteins | sample eDN5th37CBELigBY_FD_151335 | JGI IMG/M metagenome (GOLD analysis project Ga0180220, IMG submission 151335) | Enriched backyard soil microbial communities from Emeryville, California, USA - eDNA 5th pass 37_C BE-Lig BY (version 2) (version 2) | ecosystem: Environmental > Terrestrial > Soil >...
CGGCGGAAAAGGCGCGCAGGCGCATCGCGTCTTCCCGGCCCGGCAGGAACACGACCCGGCCATGAGCATCGGTGCGGCCGGTTTGCACCGGCGTCTTGCCGTGGCCGGCGTAGAGCTCGTAGGTTTCGTAGGAGAACGGCTCGCCGTCCGAGTACTCCAGCGTGACCGACACGGCTTGCCGGCGCTGGATCTCGTTCACTACCTCATGGGCCCGAGAGGGGGCGGCGAACATGAACGCCATGGCCGCCAGGGCCACGGCGCGGTGCGCGCCGTATCGCATCAGGGAAAGCAGAATCGTCAAAAAAGCTCCTTTATGCATCTGCGCTGGACGGCGCGTTTACTGCGCCTGGAAGATCAGGTTGGCCGAGGCCGAGTACTCGTCGGCCCGGGGGTCGCCCTGCAGGACCTGCGTGTGCATGACGGCCCACGCCTGCCTGCCGGCTTCCACGGGCAGGCTGGCCTTGCCCTGGGCGTCGGTGACCACGGGCTTGTCGTCGTCATGGCCGCGCATCAGCCTGGCGTCGGGCAGGGGCTTGCCGTCCCACAGCACCTGCACCGGCAGGGCGTCGCCGGCCTTGGGCGCTTCGCCGCCCTGCGGGACGATCTCGAGACGCTGGCCATGGGCCGCGGCCGCGGCCGGGCTGAAGCGCAGCACGGTCTTGCTGAACTTGACCGCATGGGAGGCGCTCAGCGCGCCTTCGGCTTTGTTCTTGGGAAGATTGACCGAGCCCTTGGTGGTCTTGCTCCAGTAGCCGTTGTCGAATTCCAGCATCAGCACGGCGGGCTCGCCCTGCACGGCGAAGTGCACGCCCTTGTCCGTGTCGTGGCGCGTGGTTTGCAGCGCCTGCCCCTGGGCGTCGAAGGCCTGGATCCGGCGCACTTTGTCGCCGGCATAGGCTTCCTGTTTGCCGAGATGCCCGTAGACAACCGTATAGCCGCCGTCCTGCGCCACCGGCCAGGCATCGTGGGCCTGCGCGCAAGGCAGCACGACCGCCGCGCCGGCAAGAGCCATGAGGGAGAGTTTGCCTATCAGATGTTTCATGTCGTTCCACCGGTTCAGAGATTGAGGTTGACGCCCACCATGAAGCTGCGGGGCGCGCCGGGGGCATACAGCTGCTGCCCGCCCATGATGAAGGAGTTGGTGCTGTAGTCGCGGTTGGTCAGGTTGTTGATGGCCAGGTAGAAGCGCTGGTTCTGGCCCCACAGCTTGCGTTCGTACGAAATAGTGAGGTCGGCGATGGTAAAGCCATCGAGCGTTTTTGACCCGTCGGGCGAGACCGGATAGCCCGAGTTGCGCTGCAGGGCCAGGTCGGCCGCCCAGCCGTTGTCGAAGCGATAGGTGCCGCGAAGCAGGGCGGTGCGCCTGGGCACGGTCGGTACCGCCTGGCCTTCGATGGCGGTGTCGGCGTGTTCCAGCACCTTGGTGTCCAGCCAGGTGAGGGCGGCGGAAAGGTCGAAGCGGGGCGTCACGGCATAGCTGACGTCCAGTTCGATGCCCTGGCGGCGGGTCTTGCCGAAATTCTCGTAGATGCCGTCTCCCAGGCTGCGCACTTCGTTCGAGGTATCGATGCGGAACAATGCGGTATCGATGAACAGGCCGTCCAGCGGCTTGAGGGTCAGGCCGGCTTCGATCTGGCGCAGCACTGTAGGGTCCAGCGCCTGCCCGTCGGGGCCGTAGCGGGCGTCGGAGGGCGGCAGCTGGAAGCCCTCTGAATAGCTGACCCGGGTTTCGACCATGGGCGACCAGGCGGACCGGATGCCTATCTTGGGACTGGTGTGCGTGTAGCGGGGCATATCGCCACAGGAAGTGCCGCCCAGGATCTCGTCGGGCTTGGCGCTGCAGTCGCCGGTCATGCGGTCGTGGCGCAGGCCCAGTATGGGACGGAACAGGGGCGAGAGGTTCCATTCGGCCTGCCCGTATACCGAGAAAGTCTTGCTGCCGTAATCCCGGTCCAGGTAAGGCAGCGTGCCGCTGGTGGTAAGCGCCGTGTCTTGCCGGTTGTCCAGGCCGTCGCGAAAGTGATAGCGGGTGGACTCGTCCACTACTTCGGTGCCCAGGATCCAGTTCAGGTCGTGTCCGGCCACGGCGTTCAAGCCGTTGAGGCTGACCCCGGCGCCCAGGACGTCGCGGTCGTAATCTTCTTCGCGCTGCCGCCATTCCGTCGCGGAAACGGGCCGGCTGAACGAACGGGTGAAGGTCTGGCGCGTGAAGTAGCCATAGGCCAGGAGGCTGACGTCGTCGGAAAGCGGCGTGCTCAGGTCGATGCGGCCGGTGTAGAAGTCTTTCTTGCCGCCGTCGTTCTGCACGCGCGGATCCTTGTCGAAGCGCCGGCCCGCACTGTCGTTTTGTTCTTCAGTGATGTAGCCGGCGGAGTCCCAGCGTCCCTGGTGGGCCCGGCCCGACACGGCGAGCGTGGTGCCGCCGCCCAGCTGGAAGCCCAGGCGTCCGGCGACGGTGCCCTGTTCTGTCTTGGATTGCTCGCGAAAGCCGTCCGAACGATAAAGCTGGGCGGCGAAGTTGCCTTCGTGGCCATCGCCCAGCGGCGTGCCCAGCGCGCCCTGCAGGTCGACCGTGCCGAAAGAGCCTGTCTTGAGATCGAGCTCGCGGTAGTCGCCGCCCTTGCGCGATTCGAAGGCCACCGTGCCGCCGCGATTGTAGTTGCCGTACAGGGCGGACGAAGGGCCTTTGAACACCGTCATCTGCTCGATCTCGAGCGGAATGATGACGTTCTGGTCGACATAGCCGTCGGCGTGCGACATGGCTTCGTTGAGGGGGATGCCGTCTATGACCATGCCGATGTCGCCGCCGTGGCCGCCGTTGGCGAAGCCGCGCATGACGAGATTGTCGGCCACGCCGCCCAGGCCCAGGCCATTCACGGACATGCCGGGCACCTCGCGGAACAGTTCCTGGATGTGTCCGGCGTGGCGTTCGCGGATGGTGTCCTGTTCCAGCACGTTGGCGGTGAAGCCGGAATTTTCGGGGGCGAAGCGCTGTCCCTTGACGACGAGACGGGAAAGCTGGACGGGCTCGGCCTGGGCGAGCAGCATCGGCTCGCTTCCGGTGTCCGGCGTTTCCAATGCGTGGGCGGTGCCGGCTCCAAGGGCGGCGCCCGCGGCCAGGACGGCGAGACGCAAGGGGGTGAAGTGCAGCAAGACGAGTCTCCTTTTATTCTGCTTCGCGCATGGCTCCCGCTTTCCCGATCCTTGCTGTATGAAGAAAAGATTTTTCTTCATACATATGCGCAAAATAAAAGCCAACGAATTGGCCTTTGCCGGTGTTTCTGGCGCTTGCTGCGGCGAAAATCTAGCAACGGCGGAACCGGATTTCCTCCCATCAGCATCTTTATGTTCTGATAAGTGGAACGTGGTTCCTTTATATGGTTTAATCGTACCCAAGCCGTCTTGACGCGTCAAGCACTTCTTTATGTGGTCTGCCTGAAATTTCATACGCGACCACACCTCTTCAAAGGAAAAGACATGGAGCGTTTCACGATTTCCCTCAGCGCGGAGCTGGCCCGCGAGTTCGACGAACTGATCCATGCGCGGGGATACCAGAACCGCTCCGAAGCGATGCGCGACATCCTGCGCCGGCACATCGAGGAACAGCGCCTACGGGTGCGCGAAGCCTCGCATTGCGTGGCCAATGTCAGCTATGTGTACAGCCATCACGAGCGCGAACTGGCCGATCGGGTCATCGCCCTGCAGCACCATTTCCACGACCTCGCCATTGCCACCATGCACGTGCATCTGGACCACGATCAGTGCATGGAAAGCCTGTTCCTGAAAGGTCCCATAGACCGGGTGCGCGCCTGCGCCGACCGCCTCACGGCCGAAAGGGGGGTCAGGCATGGAGGCATGAATCTGGTCCCGGTGGATATCCGTACGCACAGCCATGCGCATGTGCCGGACGAAAGCCACGCGCATGATCACGGCCATGGGCATGACCATGGCGAGGGTAGAGAGGAAGAGCCGGCCGCGGGCCTGATGCACCAGCACACCCGGCCGAAATCCTAGACGGAATCGGGAGGCGGTTCGGACTGGAACTCGGCCAGGCACCGGCCGACCACATCTTCCAGCCATTCCATGAAGACACGCACGCGGGGCGGCACGCGGCGGTCGGGATAGAGCAGGGTCAGCGGCAGCGGGGCGGCTCTGTATCGGGGCAGCACCTCTACCAGATCGCCGCTCGCCAGATGCGCGGCGCCGCCCAGCAAGGGCGCCTGGATCATGCCCAGCCCGGCCAGGCAGGCGGCCATGTAGGCGTCGGCATTATTGACGGTGAGCACGCCGCCCATCTCCACGGCGCGGCTGCGGCCGCGCTCGTGGTATTCCCAACCCAACGGCCGGGCGCCCAGCACGCTGGCGTAGTGCACCAGGCGATGCCGAGCCAGATCTTCGAGCCGCTGCGGCGTACCGTAGCGGCTCAAGTAGGCGGGGCTGGCATAGTTGATCTGCGTCATGTGCCCCAGCGGGCGCCCCACCAAAGAGGAGTCGCGCGGCCCGCCGGCGCGTAGCACGCAATCGAAGCCCTCGCGCACCACGTCGACCAGCCTGTCGGTGCTGCTCAACTCGAGCGACAGGCCCGGATGCGCCAGAAGGAATTCGGGAAGGCGGGGAATCACCGCATGGCGGGCTATGCCCGAGGACATGTCGACGCGCAGGCGCCCGGCCAGTGCCACCGGCGTGCGCCGGAACATGCCCTGCAGGTCGTCGAGCCCGGCCAGGAGCTCCCTGCCTCGTTCGTATGCGGCCTGGCCTTCCTGCGTGAGCTGCACCTGGCGCGTGGTCCGCTGCAGCAATCGCGCGCCCAACTGGGCCTCGAGCTGCTGCACGGCCTTGGAGACAGTGGCTCGCGGCAGGTTGAGGGCCAGCGCCGCCTGGGTGAAGCTGGCCAGTTCGGCCACCTTCACGAATACCTGCAAGGCGTCCATGCGATTCATGACGCTATCCTTATTGTCTACACACTAACAACAGTGTAGTTCCAGAACCCCGGTTTATTGCCTTCATAAACATCAATAGACTCGTATCCACGAGGTGCCGATGTGCGGCATCCGATCAAGCAAAAAGGAACCACCATGCAAGACAAGATCGCACTGATCACCGGCGGCAGCCGCGGCCTGGGCCGCAATACGGCCCTTCACGCCGCCCGCCGGGGCGCCGACATCATCCTCACCTACCGAAGCGGCGAACGCCAGGCGGAAGAGGCCGTGGCGGAGATCCGGGCCATGGGCCGCCGCGCCGCCGCCCTGCAGCTGGATGTTGCGGACGCAGCGAGCTTTGCCGGCTTCGCCGAACGGATCGGCCGGGAACTGGCCGCGCAGTGGCAGCGCGGCCAGTTCGATTTTCTGGTCAACAACGCGGGCATGGGCGTGTACGCATCCTATGCTGAAACCACACCGCAACAGTTCGATGACTTGGTGAATGTGCACTTCAAGGGTCCGTTCTTCCTGACCCAGGCGCTGCTGCCGCTGATTGCCGATGGCGGGCGCATTGTCAATATATCCAGCGGCCTGGCCCGCTTCGCCCTGCCCGGTCATGCGGCCTACGCGTCGATGAAGGGCGCCATGGAGGTGCTCACGCGCTACCAGGCCAAGGAGCTGGGCGCGCGCGGCATCGCCGTGAACATCGTTGCACCGGGCGCCATCGAGACCGACTTCGGCGGCGGCGCCGTGCGCGACGACCCCGAGCTCAACCGCTACCTCGCCGGCCAGACGGCACTGGGCAGGGCGGGGTTGCCGGACGACGTCGGCGGCGCCATCGCCGCCCTGCTGGGCGAAGGCAACCGCTGGGTGACGGCGCAGCGCATCGAGGTTTCGGGCGGGATGTTTCTGTAGCGGGATCAGGCCGCGGTATAAGCGGTCTTGACGATGGTGAAGAACTCGCGCGCGTAGCGCCCTTGCTCCCGGGGCCCGTAGCTGGAGCCTTTGCGGCCGCCGAAGGGCACGTGGTAGTCGACGCCGGCCGTAGGCACGTTGACCATCACCATGCCGGCCTGCACCGAGCGCTTGAAGTGGGTGGCATGCTTGAGCGAACGCGTGCAGATGCCCGAGCTCAGTCCGAACTCGGTATCGTTGGCCAGCGCCAGGGCATGTTCGTAGTCGTCGGCCGGGATCACGCTGGCGACCGGGCCGAAGATTTCCTCCTGCGCAATACGCATCGAGCTGGCGACGTCGGCAAAGACGGCGGGGCTGAAATAATAGCCCTCGGTATCCCGTTGCAGGCGCTCGCCGCCGCACAGCAGCCGCGCGCCTTCCTGGCGGCCGATGTCTATGTAGGACAAGTCCTGTTCGAGCTGGGACGCCTCGCTGACCGGGCCGATCTGCGTGTCGGGACGCAGGGCGTGGCCCACCCGCAGCGCCTGGGTGCGATGGGCCAGTTCGCTGACGAAGCGGTCGTAGATGCCGCGCTGGACGATGATGCGGCTGCTGGCCGTGCAGCGCTGGCCCGTGGAGTAGAAAGCGCCCTGTATGGTGCAGTCGAGCGCGACCTCGAGGTCGGCGTCGTCCAGCACGACCAGCGGGTTCTTGCCGCCCAGTTCGAGCTGCACCTTTTTCTGGCGGGTCGCCGCCTGCTGCAGCACCTGGCGGCCGGTGGGCACGGAGCCGGTGAAGGTAATGGCCTCGACGCGGGGGTCCTCGATGAAGGCGGCGCCCACGATCGAGCCGCGTCCCATGACCAGATTGAACACGCCGGCGGGCAGGCCGCTGCGGCTGATGATCTCGGCCAGCGCCCAGCCCGAGCCGGGAACCAGGTCGGCCGGCTTGAACACCACGCAATTGCCATAGGCCAGGGCGGGCGCGATCTTCCAGGCGGGGATGGCGATGGGGAAGTTCCAGGGCGTAATGATGCCCACGACGCCGATGGGTTCGCGCGACACCTCGACCTGGATGCCCGGGCGCACCGATGCCAGCGACTCGCCTTCGATGCGCAGCGCTTCGCCGGCGAAGAACTTGAATATCTGGCCCGCGCGGCCCACCTCGGCGATGCCTTCGGGCAGTGTCTTGCCTTCTTCGCGCGCCAGCAGTTCGCCCAGTTCGCTCTTGCGCGCCAGCAGTTCGCTGCCGATCATGTCCAGCGCGTCGAAGCGCTGTTGCGGCGTGCTGAGCGACCAGGCGGGCCAGGCGGCGTGCGCGGCTTCCAGCGCCATGTCCACGTCGGCGGCGCTGGCGCGCACGTACTCGCCCACGACGTCGGACAGATCCGACGGATTGATGTTCTGCTGAACGTTGTCACTCCCGGTCCATTGTCCGGCGATCCAATTCTCGTGCATGGGGCGGTTTCCGTTTGGGTGTGCGAAGGGATGACAGAATACTGCCTATCGCAGCCAAGGCGCTATTGCCTGTTTCAGCGTTCCAGCTCGTCCAGCTTGCCGGTCTTGTCCTTCCATTCCTCGGCATCGGGCAGCGGACCCACGCTGCGGGAGATGACCTCCCATTGCTGGGCCAGCTCGGCGTTGATCTCGATGAAGTGCGTCTGGTCCGCCGGCAGGTCTTCTTCGGCGTAGATCGCCTCGACGGGGCACTCGGCCACGCAGACGGCGCAGTCTATGCATTCGTCGGGATCGATGACGAGGAAATTCGGGCCGGCATGGAAACAGTCGACGGGACAGACGTCGACGCAGTCGGTGTAGCGGCAGCGTATACAGGCTTCGGTGACGACGTGGGTCATGGTGAACCTATCTTAAAATGGATTCGGACGATGATTTCCGGCGTATCGTAGTGTATTCAATGAATGTAGTAAACACCAAATTTTTCGGTATTGACTACATTTTTTTGTTAGGTAGAATCTGGATGGGTCTGAACCCTCAAGCCTTCATGCCCATGCCCACCAACGCGCGCAAGAAAGCCATCGCCCCCGAAGAAGGCCCGCGCGCCGTGCCTTCCGACGCCCGCTTGCCGCCTTCCAAGGGGGCGTCTGCCTCGAAGCGCGCCGGGGGCAGAAAAAGCTCCGCCGAGGGCGTGCGGGGCAAGGCTTCGATACACGTGGCCACCCAGGTCCGCGCCCACAAGACCCGCGAGGCCATCCTGAAGGCGGCCACCCGCGTCTTCGCGCGCAACGGCTTCACCGACGGCAAGATCGAAAGCATCTCGCGCCTGTCGCGCACCCACGACCGCATGATCTACTACTACTTCGGCAGCAAGGCGCAATTGTTCGTCGAAGTACTGGAAACGGCCTACGAAAAAATGAACGAGGCCGAAGCAAAGATCGACATCGACCTGAGCGAGCCGGTCGATGCGCTGACCACCGTCGTGCATTTCGTGTGGCAGTACTACCTCGACCATCCTGAATTCATCACCCTGCTCAACAGCGAAAACCTGCTCAAGGGAAGGCACATCAAGAAGTCGGCGCGCGCCAGCCAGTTGTCCTCGCCCGCGGTCGCCATCCTGGACGACGTCCTGCGCTCGGGCGTCCAGCTGGGCCTGTTCCGCTCCGACAAGACCGCGCGCGACCTCTACATCGAGATCGCGGCCCTGGGCTATTTCTATCTGTCCAACCGCTACACGCTCAGCGTCTTCCTGAACTCCGACCTGCGCGGCAAAGGCGAGCTCGAGCACTGGAAATCCGTCATCACCGACACCGTCCTGCGCAGCGTGCTGCTCAAGCTGCCTGAGTAAACGGCCGTCGCGCAACGAGCCGAACTCTAAGGGTTGAAACCGTCTTGTCGCGCCATGGCTTTTACGCTAATATCAAGCAGTAAATGTAGTAACCACTACAATTTATAGTAAGCACTACATTCAGTTTTCAGGCGGATGGCGTCACCGGGCCTGGATGTGGCGCGGTTCGATACCCAAGCAAGGAGTCGCCGGCAATGACCGAACATACCAAAGTGGACCACAGCTCCGACAACCTGGACGAGACCATGCCGTCCACGCCCGGCCCCACCGTGCTCGAGAAGTCCAAGCCGCGCAGCGCCAACATGGCGGCCAACAAGGTCGAGTGCAATGCCTGTCCGGTTCTGTGCCAGATCACCGAGGGCCGCACGGGCGCCTGTGATCGCTGGGGCAATGTCGAGGGAGTGCTGACGCGCATCGACCCGGTCATTCTCATGCGCCGTCCCTTCGGGCCGCCCGCGTCGCCGGCCTCGCGCCTGGAGGCGGAAGCCCGGGCCGAGGGCGATGTCGCCGTACAGGAGGCGTCGGCGGCCACCGGACTGGTGCCCGAAACCGACCTGTTCGTCAGCGGCGTCGGCTCGGGAACCACTTATCCCGACTACAAGCCCGCGCCCTTCATCGTGGCCTCCAAGGCCGACGGCGTCGACATGGTCACCGTGGTGACAGAAGGCATATTCAGCTATTGCAGCTTCAAGGTAAAGATCGACACCGACCGCTACCTGGGCCCCGAGCAGTCCAACATCCGCCACAAGGGCGAGATCGTCGGCCACGTCACCACGGCCGAATACGGCTCGCAGATGCTTTCCCTGGGGGGAGTGCACCACCTTACGGGCGGCAGCAAGAAAGAAGGCCGCATCACCTGCGATGTGATGATGGCGCTGGGCAACAAGCAGGCGGTCGAGCTCAGCATCGACGGCGGGGCGCAGCTGGTGGTGCAGGCGGGCAAGGCGCCCATCGTCGACGGCGTCGAAGAAAAACGCATGCGCGTGGGCTGCGGATCGGCCGCCATCGGCATTTTCGCCAAGCAGTGGTACGGCCATACGGACGAGGTGGTGGTGGTGGACGACCACATCACCGGCGTGCTTACCGAGCACCAGGCCGGCCGCTGCCTGGACATCCCGCTCTCGGGCATCAAGATGAAGGGGCGCAAGTCGACGCCGGGGCGCTACTTTCAGGTGGCCAACCCGGGCAACGGCTGGGGCGGCACCGACATCTCCGACCCCCTTTCCATCATCGAGGGCTTCGACCCCGAAGTGGCCCGGCCGGGCCTGCGCCTGCTCATCACCTCCACCACGGGCGAGCATGCCGAATACTACGAACTGGACGACTCCCTGCAGCCGCAGCGCAAGCCCATGCCCGCGCCCCTGCAGAAAACGGTCGACCGCATCGGCGAGAACTGCGAGCCGTCGCTGGCCAGTGTCCTGTTCCTCGGCGGGGCGGGGGGGTCCCTGCGCGCCGGCGTCACCGAAAACCCCATCTGGCTCACCAATTCCATCAAGAAGTCCCTGGTCAACGTCACCTGCGGCGGCGCGCCTGCCTACATCTGGGCGGGCGGCGGCATCACCGTCATGGTCGACGTCATGCGCATGCCCGACAACTCTTTCGGCTATGTGCCCACGCCCGCCATCGTGGCCCCCATCGAGTTCAGCATGCGGCTCAGCGACTACGAGCGCCTGGGCGGTCACGTAGGCGACGTGCAGGCCATCGGCGACGTGCTGGCCAGGGCCAACCACCGCATCATCGACTGGGTCGACGGCGCAAGCCCCTGGCCCATCGCCGGCAAGCCCGTGCTGGGCTAGGACGGGCGTGAGCAGGCCTGTGTCCATTCCCTCCATGGCGGCCGCCGTGGTGGCCCCCCATCCGTCGGGGGCCGCATGCGCGATGCTGCAGGACGGCCGCTGGCATTTTCAGCATGGGCCCATCGACCTCGTCATCGGCGTCGATGGGTCTTCGGACGCCGTCCACGCCGCCATTCCGGGCGCCTGGCAGCGCTTCACGCAGATACTGCCCGAACTCGCCGGCGAACTGGCCTGGCTGCGCAGACCTGCCGGGCAGGGCACACAAGCGCAATGCCGGGTCGCCGCCCGCATGCTTGCGGCATGCCGGCCTTACGCCGCGCAGGTCTTCGTGACGCCGATGGCCGCCGTGGCGGGCTCGGTGGCCGACGAGCTCATCGGTTTCTTTTCGGCTCAGGCAGGCATCGAGCGCGCCTATATCAACAACGGCGGCGACATCGCGCTGCATATCGGGCCGGACCGGGCGTATCGCATCGGCTTGTTCTCCGACCTGGGCCGTGTCGGCCACCTTCCGCCGGGCCTGGACGGGGCCTTCGAAATCACGGCCGGCATGCCGGTGCGCGGCGTCGCCACCAGCGGATGGCGCGGTCGCAGCTTCAGCATGGGCATCGCCGACAGCGTGACGGTGCTGGCTGCCGACGCGGCCCAGGCCGATGTGGCCGCCACGCTGGTCGCCAACCAGGTGTTCGTCGATCATGCCGCAGTACGGCGCGCGCCGGCCGACACGCTCAAGGACGACACCGACCTGGGCTCCCGCCTCGTCACCGTGGACGTGGGGCCGCTGCCTCGCGCCGCCATCGATCAGGCGCTCGGCTTCGGAGCCGCCTATGCGCAGCGCCTGTGCGACGACGGCTCTATCCATGGGGCGGTACTGATGCTGCAAGGCTCGGTACGCATCGTGGGCATCGCCTGCGGTCCGGATGCGCTGGAGTCCGGCCCGCGCCCGCTCACTCAATTCAAAGCGATGGAGGGGCGCACCAGCCTCTCCGGAATGCAACGACAAAAGGAAAGCCATGTCTGACTTGATCGAAGTACGCCAGGTCCTGACCGAAGTGGAGACCATCTTCCACGAGTTCGGGCCCAGGGATAAAAAGCCCTTGATCCGCGGCGCGGTCGCGGCGGTGCTCAAGAACCCCTACGCCGGGCGCTACGAAGAGAACATCCTGCCCATGATGGAAGAGCTCAACGACGTAGGGCTGGACATGGCCAGGCGGCTGGTGGCCGCCATGGGCGTCGAACCCGACGATATCGAGAGCTATGGCAAGGGCTCCATCGTCGGCGGCGCCGGCGAGCTCGAGCATGGCGCGCTGTGGCACGTGCCAGGCGGCTACGCCATGCGCGAACTGCTGGGATGGAAGGGCGACCGCTCGTCCTACAAGCAGGGCCAAAGCTCCGGCCCCAAGGGTCTGGAGATGGGCCGCGCCCTGTCCATCGTGCCGTCCACCAAGAAAGTGGGTGGCCCGGGCACCCGGCTGGACGTTCCCCTCACCCACGTCACCGCCAGCTATGTGCGCGGCCATTTCGACGCGATGGAGGTCCATGTGCCGGGGGCGCCGGCGGCGGACGAGATCGTGTTCGTCCTGGTCATGACGACCGGCGAACGCATACACCAGCGCGTGGGCGGCCTGCGCCCGGAACAGATCAGCAAGTACGACGGCCTGCGTTGATCGCCGCATCCCGGTCGTAGCGATCGATCCGGGCCCTGTGGCAACATTGAATACACGAGGAGAAATACATGTCAGCAAACATCCGCAAACTGGTGGTCGTGGTCGATGAAACCCGCGTCGAAATGGGTCGGCGCATCGAGCCGGCGACCCGCCGCGCGGTCGCCATGGCCGTCATCGAGAATCCCTATTCCGGGCGCTACGCCGAGAACCTCGACGAGCTGACCGCCATCGGCGAAGAGCTGGGCGGCCTTCTGGGCGAACAGTGCGTCAAGGCCCTGGGCATCCAGCCCGAACAGGCCGAGAGCTATGGCAAGGCGGCCATTGTCGGCGAGGCGGGCGAGCTCGAGCATGCCGCCGCCATCCTGCATCCCAAGCTCGGCGCGCCGCTGCGCAAGGCGGTCCAGAAGGGCGCGGCCTTGGTACCCTCGTCCAAAAAAATGGGCGGCATCGGGGCGGCCATCGACGTGCCGCTGGGCCACAAGGACGCGGCGTTCGTGCGCAGCCATTTCGACGCGGTCGAAGCGCGCGTTTCCGATGCGCCCCGCGCCAACGAGATCGTGGTCGCCGTCGCGGTCACCGATTCGGGCCGGCCGCTGCCGCGCGTGGGCGGTTTGCAGGTCAGCGAGATCAAGGGCGAGGACGGCCTGCGCTAGGCCGCAGCGCGCCGCATCGCGATCACGGCCATGGGCCGGCGGACGCGATGCGGCGTCCCGCATCGACACAGAAAGGAGAGTAAACATGGCCACCGCCGCTGCAGTGGAGAAATCAGGAAAAGTCGTCATCAAGAACATCGGCCTGCTGTTGTCGGGCGATCTGGACAAGCCCATACTCGATGCCGACACCATCGTCGTGGACGACGGCCGCATCGCGGCGGTCGGCAAGTACGCCGACTGCGACGTCGAGGGCGCCAAGACCGTCATCGATTGCCGCGGCACCACGCTGTCCCCGGGTCTCATCGACTCGCACGTGCATCCGGTGGCCGGCGACTGGACGCCGCGCCAAGGCCAGCTGGGCTGGATCGACTCGTCGCTGAACGGCGGCGTGACCACCATGATCTCGGCCGGCGAAGTGCACTACCCCGGCCGCCCCAAGGACATCCTGGGCCTGAAGGCCCTGGCCATCACCTCGCAGCGCGCCTTCGAGAACGCCCGGCCGGGCGGCGTCAAGGTGCTGGCGGGCGCGCCGGTGATCGAAAAAGGCATGGTCGAGTCCGACTTCAAGGAACTGGCCGACGCGGGCGTGAAGCTGCTGGGCGAAATCGGCCTGGGCAGCGTCAAGGCCGGCGACGAGGCGCGCCAGATGGTCGAATGGGCCCGCAAGTACGGCATCCAGAGCACCATCCACACGGGCGGGCCCTCCATTCCGGGTTCGGGCCTGATCGACAAGGACGTGGTGCTGGAAGCCGACGCCGACATCATCGGCCACATCAACGGCGGCCATACCTCCCTGCCTTACAAGCACGTGTGCGAACTGTGCGAACGTTCGAGCCGGGGCATCGAAATCGTCCACAACGGCAACGAGCGCATCGCCATCCTTACCGCCCGCCACGCCCACGAGCTCAAATGCCTGCACCGGGTCATCCTGGGCACCGACGGCCCGGCCGGATCGGGCGTGCAGCCGCTGGGTATACTGCGCATGGTTTCACAGCTTTCCAGCCTTGCCGACATTCCCGCCGAGATTGCTTTCTGTTTCGCAACAGGCAACACCGCCCGCATGCGCGACCTCGACTGCGGCCTGATCGAGGTGGGGCGCGCGGCCGACTTCGTCATCATGGACCGCGCGCAGCACACGGCCGCGTCGACGCTGCTGGAAAGCGTGCAGCTGGGCGACCTGCCGGGCATCGGCATGGTCATCATCGACGGCATCGTGCGCTGCCAGCGCAGCCGCAACACGCCGCCGGCCACCGAGCTTCCGGCCATCGAGCGGCACTGACCGAGTCAAGGGATCAAGGCAAGACATGACAGCAGCATTGCAGGATGTGGTGGTACTCGATCTGTCGCGCATTCTGGCGGGGCCCTGGTCCACGCAGAATCTGGCCGACCTGGGCGCCGACGTCATCAAGGTCGAGCGCCCGGAGACGGGCGACGACACCCGCAGATGGGGGCCCCCCTTTGCCATCGGCAGCGACGGCGCCGCCGGCGACGCTGCCTACTTCTTCTGCTGCAATCGCGGCAAGCGTTCGCTCACGCTCGACTTCACCGTCGAGCAGGGCCGCGCCGTGCTGATCGAACTGGTCAAGAAAGCCGACATCCTGGTCGAGAACTACAAAGTGGGCGGCCTGAAGAAATACGGGCTCGACTACGAAACGCTGTCCGAGATCAACCCGCGCCTGATCTATTGCTCCATCACCGGCTTCGGCCAGACCGGCCCCTATGCCGCACGCCCCGGCTACGATGCCCTCATCCAGGCCATGGGCGGGCTCATGAGCATCACCGGCGAACCCGACGAGGCGCCGGGCGGCGGGCCGCAAAAAGTGGGCGTGGCCGTGGTGGACATCCTGACCGGCCTGTACGCCACCACCGCCATCCTGGCGGCGCTGCACCATCGCGGCCGCAGCGGCAAGGGGCAGCACATCGACGTTGCGCTGCTCGACGTACAAGTGGCCGCACTGGCCAACCAAGCCAGCAACTTCCTGATCGCGGGCCAGGTGCCCGGCCGGCTGGGCAGCGCCCATCCTTCCATCGTGCCCTATCAGCCGTTTTCCTGCGCCGACGGCCATGTGATGCTGGCCATCGGCAACGACACCCAGTTCGCCAACTTCTGCCAGGCCGCGGGCTGCCCCGAGCTGGCAGGCGATGCGCGCTTTGCCACCAACGCCGACCGGGTGCACAACCGGGCACAGCTCATCCCGCTGCTGCAGGAGCGCATCCAGGCCAAGACCATCGTCCAGTGGTGCGAACTGGCCACTCGCCATGGCTTCCCTTGCGGGCCCATCAACACGGTCGACCGGGTATTCGACGACGAGCACATCCGGGCCAGGCAGGTTCGGGTCGACGTCGATTCGCCGCGCTACGGCAAAGTGGGGCTGGTGGCCAGCCCGATGCGGTTTTCGGAGACCCCCATCCACTATGATTCGGCGCCGCCTGAACTGGGCCAGGATACCGAGGCGGTGCTGGCCGAATTGGGCGTGGACGCCGCCCGGGTGGCCGAGCTGCGGGCCCTGAAAGCCATCTAGGGCCTGTTGACGCCCTTGCGGAACAGGCCCTAACCCGGCTTATTTCTTCAGCACCGAATCCAGCAGCAGGTCGCTCATGTAGCTGGCCCAGCCGTCGATCTTTTCGGCGTCCATGAGGTCGACGTTCAGGAAGGCCGAGAATGTATAGCGGTTGGAAACATAAAAATAGCCCAGCGCCGTCATGGCCATGTACAGCTTGCGGCAGTTGACGCCCTTGCGGAACAGGCCTTTGTCGACGCCCCGCTGGATGACCTCCTCGAGAATGGAGATGGCGGGCAGCGCGTACTGGTCGGCGGTGCGCGACTTGCCGATGTGTTTGCCCTTTTGCAGGTTCTCCGTGCCCAGCAGGGTGATCACCTCGGGGTTGGCGAGGTAATACCGGAAGGGAAACTCGATGATCTTGCGCAGCGAGCCCACGGGGTCTTCCATGTCGAGCTCGAGATTCTTCTCGGCCTCGAAAATGTCTTTATACGCCCCTTCCAGCACTTCCACGAACAGCTTTTCTTTGCTGCCGAAGTAATAGTAGATGAGGCTGTCATACGACTTGGCCGCCTTCGAGATCTTGTCGACGCGGGCGCCGTCGTAGCCGTCCTTGGAAAAAATCTTCTTGGCCGCCCGCAGGATGTTCTCGCGCGTGGTCTTGGCCGACCGGGGCCGGGACTTGCGTTTGGCCGGCTCCGGCCTGGGGGCCTCGGACGTTGCGTCAAATGCCGTGCTGCCTCGGATGTCTTCGTCGTTGGTGTTCATGGCTCGCTCAAAGTGGTGGGGCGCCTTCGCCTCGGGCGGCCCGGAGAGGGCGAAAAAAACAGTTTGCCACATCAGGCGCCTTCCAGTATATTATACGCTAATGTAGTGAGTACTAAATAAACTTGGCGGTTCGGGCCCCGGCTGCCGGGCAGTTTGGCGGGCGGCGGGGCACAAATCTCTGCATCTGGAGACACATCATGGCTGATTACGTTCTGAACACCTGGTATCCCATTGCCTGGTCGCGCGACATTTCATACGAGCTGGCGAAGCGCCGCATCGTCGGCAAGGACATCGTGCTGTACCGCAGCAGCACCGGCCAGGTGGCGGCCCATCTGGACGTCTGCCCGCATCGCATGGCGCCGCTTTCCATGGGCCGGCTCAAGGGCGATTCGATCGAGTGCGGCTACCATGGCATGACCTTCGATTGTTCCGGCGCCTGCATCCGGATACCGGGCCAGCGCATCGTCGGCAGCCCGGCCGTCGAAACCTATCCCACCCATGAAAACATGGGCCTGGTCTGGATCTGGATGGGCGACCCGGCCAAGGCCGACACTTCGCTGGTGTACAACCTGCCCCAGTATCACGACCCGGCCTGGAGCTCGGCCGAGGGCGATGCATTGGAGATCGGCTGCCATTACCTGAACCTGTGCGACAACCTGTGCGACCCCGCCCACGTCAGCTTCGTTCACCTCAGCACCCTGGGCACCCCCGCGGGCGAGGACATTCCCGTGCAGATGAAGCAGACTCCGGACGGCCTCGTCACGTGGCGCTGGATCAATGATTCTCCCGCCATACCCCTGTTTCAGAAGTTCGGCAATTTCACCACCAACGTCGATCGCTGGCACTACTACCATTACACGGCGCCCAGCATCGCCGTCATCGATTTCGGCAGCGCGCCCACCGGCACCGGCGCGCCCGAGGGCAATCGCGACGACTGCATCCAGATCTACGCCTGTCACTTCATGACGCCGGTCGACGAAAACACCACCATCGACCACTGGCTGCACGTCAAGAATTTCAAGGCCGACGAAGAAACCAACAAGAAGCTGTCCGCCGAGTTCCGCGTGGCTTTCAACGAAGACAAGACCATACTCGAAGCCATTCACCAGAACGAGCAGCGCTCGGTCAACCCCACTCCGGTCCGGCTGGCCATCGACGCCTCGCCGATACGCATGCGCAAGATGGTCGAAGAATGGATCAAGACCGAGCGCAGCCAGGGCGCAGCGACAATCGCGCAGCCCGAGCCTTCGCACGCCTGACCATGGCCCGCCCCGGCAACACAAGCGGGGCCGCCTTCTCGTTTTTCTGCACCATGCCCGCAAGCCCGCGTCCACGGGCGCGGGCTTGCCGCTGCAACAACTGTTCCGGACGGAGACAAAGCACATGAAAGATGATTTTCCCTTCTTGCTGGGATGCAATGGACGCGGCGCGCAGGCCTCGTCGATCGACAGGCCGGTGTCGCTCGAAGAGCATTCCATCGACGAGCAGTTCAGGCTGGTGAAAGAGGCGGACGTCTTCGACTATTTCGACCGCCTGCCGCTGCGCAGCAACCAGGGCGAGTACGAAAAGGCCATGCAGAAGTACGACCTGCCGGTGCACACCTGCAGCTGGTTCTACATGCTGGGCCGCGACGAGGCGCTGCTGCACGACAACCTGAAGATTTGCCAGGAAGTCGGGGCCACCTGCCACAACATCATGACCTTCACCCATCATGCCGATGGGCACGTACTGACCGACGACGAGATCGTCGATCATTATCTGGACGCCTACGACGTCGGCATGAAGCTGGGCGTCGAGCCCTCGTTCGAATTGCACGTCAATATGTGGACGGAGTCCTTCGCCCGCGTCACGCCGATCGCGCAGCGCATCATGGCGCGGGGCATACCGTTCAACTACACCATGGACTACAGCCACGCCATCTTCAAGATCGGCGATCCGCAAGAGCTGGACATCTCCGAATGCCGCGAGGCGGTCGAGGCCGGGGACATGGTGCTGGATCCTTTCACCCACGATTCGCTGTGCCAGCAATGGCTCGATCTGGGCATCGTCAAGTGGACGCAGCTGCGCACGGTGGGTCCCAATCAGCCCAAGAACCTATGGCATGTGAACGAAGATGGTTCGAATGGCCGCGGCATCCAGTATCCCATCACGCGCCCCGAGCCGGGCGAGTGGCATTCGCCCTGGCACGCCTACATGGTGGAGCCCTCGAAAGA
>Ga0180220_1001379_pt1 | contig 18208 bp, 14 predicted proteins | sample eDN5th37CBELigBY_FD_151335 | JGI IMG/M metagenome (GOLD analysis project Ga0180220, IMG submission 151335) | Enriched backyard soil microbial communities from Emeryville, California, USA - eDNA 5th pass 37_C BE-Lig BY (version 2) (version 2) | ecosystem: Environmental > Terrestrial > Soil >...
TTCCGGGATCTCGACGACTTCAATGTCACTGAGACGAAGAGCCGTGGATTCACGGTTACCGCGCGGCTGAGCCGGATCGTGCGGTGACCAGAAAACGGGACGGCCTGGAGTCGTGCGTCCGCGCGCGGCTGAGCGTGTGCTCGCACGAGCCCCGGCCCGCGAACGAGATCCGGCCCGGGCGGGCTTCGCTGTTGCCGCTGGTCGTATCCACGCGCCCCCACGCCGGCAATCACGCGGCTGGTGGCTCCGAGCCCGCGCCCGCACTATCCGCGGGGGGCGACAGCGAACGACCGGAATCCCCATTAGCCCCAGCCCTGGCCCTCGCCCTGAACCGCTCTGGAGTCTGGCTCCACCGCCCACACTCTGGCACCTTGAGTCCCGTCCGCCGATGGGGGCTACCCGCCCGAGCGCGTGGCCTGACAACGGCGTACAATGCGCCCAGCCCTCGCGGCGTTGTGAAACGCTGCGAGGCCAGTCTTTCCTGGACAACGGGTGGCGATCCGCCCTTAGCTGGGACGCATATACTAAGTAGTACGTCGCGGCCGGGAGGCCGACAACCCCGCGCTACGAAATCAGCGCCTGGTAATCTGCCATTGCCGCTTCGACGACGCGGCAGGCGTGCTCGCGGCCGTAGATCTTCCTGACTTCGATCTGCCGCTGCGTAGCGCCCGGGACCAGCTTGTAGGTGGCGAAGTAGTGCTCCAGGCGTTCGACGAGGATGGGTGGGAGCTCGTCGACTTCGGAGACGTCACCCCAGACGAAGTCGCCCTCGAGGACGGCAATGATCTTGTCGTCCGCTTCGTCGCGGTCGATGAGCTGGATCCCGCCGACCACGACGGCAGGGACGATGATCTCGCCGCGGGAGATCGGCCGTTCACTGAGGACGCAGATGTCGAGGGGGTCGCCGTCGCCGTGGGTGGCGCCGGGCGACAGGGCGGCAGTGCGTTCGCCGCAGTAGGTGCGCGGTATGAAGCCGTAGAGCGCGGGCGGCTGCGACGACGTCCGCTGCGGCCGGTCGACGCGCATGTAGCCGGTGTGCTTGTCCAGCTCGTATTTGATGAGATCGAAGGGCGTGATCTCGATGTACGAGTTGACGTGTACGGGTGGGTTCCGGCCGGCTTCCAGGCCGTGCCACGGATGGGGGCGCCACTGATTGTCCTGCGGGGGCATGCTACCTCCTCTATCGACACCGAGCCGGGCTCGGAGCACTTCACTGGTTCGGTGGCCGGAGCTCGTTTGAGGAGCGGGGAGTCAGGGCCGCTCGCCGTGAGCTACTGTCCGGCGCGCACAGTTACCACGTAATGCAAAGGCCGCACGGCCGTCCCGGCCGTCCGCGGCGGCGACAACATGGCCGCCGGGCGTCACCCCTGCAAGCAGTAACCGTGCGCTCGACGTGGCCCGCGCACCGGCGCTACGCCATTGTCCGTCCGGCCAGGCGCGCACGCGTCCCCGGATACATTGTCAGCAGCTCACGTTCGAGATCGCCATCGCCGGGGGTACCCGGCGGCGCCAGGCTCAGGACGCGCCGGCCGCTTTCAGCGCGTGCGCCACGAACCTCGCCGCTTCGTCTTCCGCCCGGAACAATGGCCGCCACGGTGTCCCTCCGATGAATCCCACGTGCCCGCCGGTGCGCGATATCGCCGTGATCAGCCACGGATTGCTGCGTATCGCGCCCCACGGGATGTCGCGTGCACGCTGGAATGGGTCGTCCTCTGCCTGGATCAGGAGCGTCGGCACCCGGATGGCGTGGAGGAAGGCGCAGCTCCCGCACCTGCGGTAGTAGTCCGACGCGTCCGCGAAGCCGTGGACCGGCGCGGTGAGCGCGTCATCGAAATCGCGGAGCGTGCGCGCGCGGATGGCCGCGTCGACGTCGCACAGTCCCTGGAGCCTCGCCCGCGCGATCACCGCCTTCTGCCGGAGCGAGCGCATGAAGTAGTGCGTGTAGACCTTTCCCATGGGCCCGCGCTCGATGTTGTCGGCGCCGGCGGCGAGGTCGAAGGGGACGGAAATGGCGACCGCGGCATGCATGGTGGAGCGGGCGTCGTCGCCCTCTTCCCCGAGATACTTGAGGAGCACGTTCCCGCCGATGGAGAAACCGATCGCCCCGACCGGCGATCCGGGAAAGCGTGTGGCGACGTGGGCGAGAACGGTGCGCAGGTCACCGGTCTCTCCCGAGTGGTACAGCCGCCGCGCCCGATTCGGCTCGCCGCTGCACCCGCGGAAGTTCATCCCGACGGCGGTGATCCCCGCGCTCGTCAGCGCGCGGTACGCCAGGAGCATGTACGGTTTCCGTGCGGAACCTTCGAGTCCGTGGAGCACGACGGCGACGGGAGCCGGATCGGCGCCGGTATCTGCCCGCGCGATGTCCAGGTCGAGGAAATCGCCGTCCGGCGTGTCGATCCGCTCGCGCTCGAGGGCGACGTCGACATCGCGCCTGAGCAGCTTCCCGCCGACGGTCTGGACGTGCCCCCCGTGCAGCCACCAGGGCGCGCGGAACCGATCAGGTTCGAAGCCCCGGACGCGCGCGTCCACTTCGTCAGCGATCGTCATGCCCGCAATCATGGCCGTACGTCGCCATCGCCGCCACCCCTGCTGGCGACCACAACATCGGGACAAAGGCCCGGTGCGACCTTGAGGCGGCTTCCGGGTAACAGTCCCGGGCGGCAAACCAATGTGTGCATGAGAGACCGAATCCTCGTCCGCAACGCGCGGCAGCACAACCTCAAGGGCATCGATCTGGAGCTCCCCAGGCGGGCGCTGATCGTGATCACCGGGCCGAGCGGGTCGGGGAAGTCCTCGCTCGCGTTCGACACGATCTACGCCGAGGGGCAGCGCCGGTACGTCGAGTCACTCTCCACATACGCGAAGCAGTTCCTGGAGCGGATGGAGAAGCCGGCGGTCGACGCTGTTGAAGGGATCAGCCCCTCTGTCGCCATCGAGCAGAAGAACCCCACGCGGACGAGTCGCTCCACGGTCGGCACGGCGACGGAGGTCTACGACTACCTGCGCCTGCTCTGGGCGAGGGCCGGGACGACGCACTGTCCGGAGTGTGGCGACGTCGTCCGCCCCGATTCCGTCCAGGCCGCCACCGACGAGATCCTCGCCCTTCCGGAAGGCACGCGCATCCTGGTCGGCTTCCCGCTCCCGCCCAGCACGACGGGGACTCACGAGAGCATTGTCGAGAACCTGAGAGCGCTGGGGTTCGTACGTGTCTTCGTGGGCGGTCGGCTGGCAGACCTGACGGAGCCGGATGCGACGACCATCGAGGGATTCGGCCACGACCTCGGCGCCGGCGACGAGGTCAACGTCGTCGTCGACCGGCTCGTAGTGCGGCCGGACGCGCGTGAGCGGCTGGCCGACGCGCTCAACACGGCCTTCCAGGAGGGGGAGGGGGAGGCCCTCGCGGTCATCGTGGGAGACGACGGCGATTTCGAAGTCCTCCCCTTCACGCAGCGCTTCCGCTGCCCCCGACACCCCGGGGTCCGCTTCTTCGACCCATCGCCGCGACTCTTCTCCTTCAACAACCCGTACGGCTCCTGCCCAACGTGCACCGGTTTCGGCGCCACGCTCGAGTACGACCCGGCGCTGATCGTGCCGGTGCCGGAGCGTTCGTTGCGCGACGGCGCCGTGGACCCGTGGGAGAAGCCGCGATACGGCAAGTACCGCACGAAGCTCCTGGCCTTTGCCCGGGAGCGCGGCGTACCGACGGACCGCCCGTGGGCCGAGTTGCCCGAGGATTTCCGCGACGCAGTCATCCACGGCACCCGCGGCTTCACCGGTGTGATCCCGTTCCTGCGCTCGCGGGAGGAGAAGAGGTACAAGCAGTACATTCGCGTCTTCCTCCGCCAGTACCAGAGCTCGCAGACGTGCCGGGCGTGCGGAGGCGCCCGCCTCCGCCCCGAGGCGCTCTGGGTGCGCGTGGCGGGGCGGACCATCGCGGAAATCAACGCGATGACGGTGGCTGACGCGGCCGCGTGGGTGGAGGAGCTGGGGGCGGGAATGCGTGAGAATTCTGCGGCGTGGGAAACCATTCGCGGACCTTCGAAGCCCGAGGATGCAGCATCCGCTTCGAGTTCGGGCTCGGGCTCGGGAACGGCAACGATCACGTGGCCAGATTCCCACGCCGGACCGTCCCCCGCGAGCCTTGGCCCTGGCCCTTTGCCGTTCAGCGAAGTCGCCGCCCCGATCCTGCGCGAGATCACCGCGAGGTTGTCCTTCCTGAACGACGTCGGCCTCGGCTACCTCACGCTGGACCGCCAGACGCGCACGCTATCGGGTGGCGAGTCGCAGCGGATCGCGCTCGCCAACGCGCTGGGGTCCCGCCTCGTGGACACGCTCTACGTGCTCGACGAGCCGACGATCGGGCTGCACCCGCGCGACACCAACCGGCTCCTGAAGCTGCTCCAGCAACTCCGCACTGCAGGGAACACGGTCCTCGTGGTGGAGCACGATCCCGCGGCGATCGAGGTGGCGGACCACGTGGTCGAGCTGGGACCCGGGAGCGGCGACAATGGCGGCCGCGTCGTGTTCCAGGGCGACGTCCCAGCGCTGCGGACCGCCGACACGGCAACCGGCAGGTATCTCTCCGGACGTGAGCGCGAGGGAACCGGGCGGAAGAGGCCTCGCCGGCAGGAACCCGTCGGCCCCTGGCTCCGTGTAGAGGGCGCGACGCTGCACAACCTCCGCGATGTGGACGTCAGTATCCCGCTGGGCACGCTCACCGTGGTCACCGGCGTGAGCGGGTCGGGGAAGAGCACGCTGGTGCACGACGTCCTCTACCGCAACCTGGAGCGCGCGCTGCACGGTGAGTCCACGGCGAAGCAGCACCTGGGCGAGGTGATCGGCGGGTGCCGGCGACTGGATGGCGTACAGCACCTCAAGGGCGTGGCGCTCATCGACCAGTCGCCCATAGGGCGGACGCCGCGCTCCAATCCGGTCACGTACGTGAAGGCGTTCGACCACGTGCGCCAGCTCTTCGCCGGCCAGCCGCTGGCGCGGGAGCGCGGATATTCCGCCGGCCACTTCTCCTTCAACGTGCGCGGCGGCCGGTGCGAGGAGTGTCAGGGTGCGGGCGTTGTCCAGATCGAGATGGTCTTCATGGCCGACGTATTCGTCCCGTGCGACGTCTGCGGCGGCGCGCGCTACAATCGCGACACGCTGGAAGTGCGGATCCGTGGGCTGAACATCCGTGACGTCCTCGACCTGACAGTCGATCAGGCGATCAAATTCTTCATCCGCGAGGACCGGCTCGGGCAGGCCCTCTGGCAGCTCCAGCGCGTGGGCCTCGGCTACCTGCGGCTGGGCCAGCCGGCGCCAACCCTCTCGGGCGGCGAGGCGCAGCGACTGAAGATCGCGCGAGAGCTGTCGCAGGCCGGACGGGGTCCTGGCCGGCGTCTCTACATCATGGATGAACCGACGACGGGGCTCGCTGGTGGAGAGGTCCGGAAGCTCATTGGCGTGCTGGAGCAGCTCGTGGAGGCAGGGAACACCGTCGTCGTCGTCGAGCACAACCTCGACGTGGTCGCCGCCGCCGACTGGATCATCGACATGGGCCCGGAGGCCGGCGACGCGGGTGGCCAGGTCGTCGCTGCCGGCCGCCCCGAGGACATTGTTGCCGCTCCCGACAGTTACACCGGGCGGTACCTCCGGGAGTATCTCGAGGGCGGCTCGGCTGCCGCACCGGGTTCGGCATAGGGCTAAGGCTGAGGCTGGGGCTGATTCCGGACGTGCTGCCGCCGTCGGGTATGGCTGCGATACCGGCTCGAGTCTGGCTTCGTGTGTTCCGCGGGACGATACGCCGCGGTCGCATTGCCGGGAACGATGCCGTCCGATGGTCGTCGAGCCACGCCGGTACCCTGCCAGGCCGCGATCCATTGGCCCTCGTCTTGGCCCTAGCCCTATGCCGTTTCGAACGTTGAACCCGGCCGACCCCGTATCATGCCTCCTCTGATCTCGGTGCTCTTCCCGTGTCGTAACGCCGCGCGGGTCTTGCCGGACGCCATCGCGTCGCTCGAGGTGCAGACGTATGCGGACTTCGAGGTGATCGCGGTGGACGACGGCTCGGACGACGACACCCCGGCGATCCTGGCCGACTGGGCCGCACGCGATGCCCGTGTCCGGCCGCTGGTGAATCCGGGAATCGGGCTCGTGCATGCGCTGAACACCGCGGCGGGCTGCGCGCGCGGCGATCTCATCGCGCGCATGGACGCGGACGATGTCGCCGAGCCCACCCGCTTCGAGCGCCAGGTTGCATTTCTCGCGGAAAACCCTCGTGTGGGCGCGTGCGGCACGCGCGTTCGCTACTTCCCGCGTGCCGAACTGCGCGACGGGGCCCGCAGGTATGAAGCCTGGCTGAACGCGCTGACCGCACCCGGCGACCTCGCCCGCGACATCTTCGTGGAATGCCCGATCGCGCACCCGACGCTCTTCGTCCGCGCGGACGCGTTCCGGGCGGTCGGCCGGTACCGCGACATGGGGTGGCCGGAGGACTATGATCTGGTTTTGCGCCTTTGGGAGGGCGGGTTCGGGCTGGCCAACGTTCCGGAAGTGTTGCTCCACTGGCGTGAGGGTGCGAATCGCGCCTCACGCACTGACCCGCGCTACGGCCACGATGCCTTCCGCAGGTGCAGGGTCCATTTCCTCCGGCGCACGCTCCTCGCCGGGCGCAACGGTGTGGTGGTGTGGGGCGCCGGGCCCATCGGCAAGGCCATGGCGAAGGAGCTGGCCGGCCAGGGCGAGCGCATCCTCGCTTTCGTCGACCTGGATCCGCGCAAGATCGGCCAGACGATCCACGGCGCGCCCGTGATTGCGCCAGCCGGAATCGAGGCTTTCCGCGGCGCCTTCGCGCTCGGCGCCGTCGGATCACCCGGCGCGCGTGAGGAGATCCGCGCAGCGCTCAATGCAGCCGGGTGGCGTGAGATGGAGGACTACTGCGTCGTTGCGTGAAACTGCATGCAAGGGCTTAGGCTAGGGCTGAGGCTAGGGCTAATGGCCGGGAGGTGTCACCGCCGTCGCGGAACGCTGCTTCGGTAGCTCGATTCTGGATTCGTGCTTTCCGAGCTGTAGTCCGCCGTGTCGCGCATCGCCAGGAACGCTGCCATCCAACGGTGGTCGAACACTGCCGGGATCCTACCCGGCCGCGAACCACTAGCCCTGGCCTCAGCCCTCGCCCTCGCCCTGGTTAGCCCTTTGCCACACCACGGCAGTGCCGCCGCGCACGCGCGCACGCGCACACACGCGCGGCACCCTTTCGGCCAGTCCGGGGTAATACTTCCCACCTCCAGTGTTTTCCGGTAGGGACAGGTACGTCCGCCGGGCGCGGTAGCGGAGGTATGGCCAGCATCCATCAGTGAACCGGAAGAAGCCGATGTCCACCGAAGACGTCAAGGATCGCGTACTTCCCCGCCTCATCGAAGACGAGATGCGGGAGTCGTTTCTCGACTACTCGATGAGCGTGATCGTCCAGCGCGCGCTCCCGGACGTCCGGGACGGGCTCAAGCCCGTGCACCGGCGCATCCTCTACGCAATGCACGAGGTCGGGCTGGGTCCCACCCGCCCGTACAAGAAGAGCGCGACGGTGGTCGGTGAGGTGCTGGGCAAGTACCACCCGCACGGCGATGCGGCGGTCTACGACGCGCTCGTGCGGATGGTCCAGGACTTCTCGCTGCGCTACCCGCTGGTCGACGGGCAGGGCAACTTCGGCTCGATCGACGGGGACAACGCCGCGGCGTACCGCTACACCGAGGCCCGTCTCACCCGGCTCGCCACCGAGCTGCTCGCCGACATTGAGAAGAACACCGTCGACTTCGTCCCCAACTTCGATGACCGGCTGCAGGAGCCGACCGTTCTCCCCGCCCGGGCGCCGAACCTGCTCGTCAACGGCGCTTCCGGGATTGCCGTCGGCATGGCGACGAACGTGCCGCCACACAACATGCGGGAGATCGTGGACGCCTGTATCCACCTGCTGGACAACCCGGACGCGACTGTCGACGACCTGATGGAGTACGTCCAGGGTCCCGACTTCCCGACCGGCGGCTACATCCTCGGCCGCTCCGGGATCCGCGAGGCGTACGCGACGGGCCGTGGCCGAATCCTGATGCGGGCGCGCACGACCGTCGAAACGAAGGACAACGGGCGCGAGCAGATCGTGGTCACCGAGGTCCCGTTCATGGTCAACAAGGCCCGGATGATCGAGCAGATCGCGGCGCTGGTGCGTGAGCGCAAGATCACCGACATCGCGGACCTGCGTGACGAATCCGACCGGGACGGCATGCGCGTGGTCATCGAGCTGCGGCGCGACGCAATGCACCAGATCGTGCTGAATCAGCTCTACAAGCACACCCAGATGCAGTCGACCTTCGGCGTGATCTTGCTGGCGCTCGTGAACGGCGTGCCGCAGGTCATGAGTCTGAAGGAGATGATCCAGCACTTCCTGGATCACCGCCTGCAGGTCATCGTCCGTCGCTCCGAACACGACCTCGAGCACGCTCTCGATCGCGAGCACATCCTCGAAGGCCTCAAGATCGCCGTCGATCACATCGACGAGGTGATCGAGCTGATCAAGGCGTCGCCGGACACTGATACGGCGAGCCAGCGACTCCAGGCAACGTTCGGGCTGAGCGAGCGGCAGGCGAAGGCGATCCTGGACATGCGGCTCGCCCGCCTGACCGGCCTCGAGATCGACAAGCTCGACCAGGAGCTGGCAGAGGTCCGTGCCCAGATCGCAGAGCTGCGCGAGATCCTCGGCAGCCTGGAACGGCGCAAGCAGATCGTCAAGGACGAGCTGCGCGAGATCGCGAGCACCTACGGAGATCCTCGCCGCACCGAGATCATCGGCTATGACGGCGACTTCACCGATGAGGACATGATCCCGGATGACGAGATGGTGATCACCGTCTCGCATTACGGCTACATCAAGCGGCTGCCGGTCGACACCTACCGTAGCCAGAATCGCGGTGGGCGAGGGCTTCAGGGGATGGAGACGAAGGAGGAGGACTGGGTCGAGCACCTCTTCCTCGCCAAAATGCACGACTACCTGATGTTCTTCACCAGGAACGGCCACTGCCACTGGCTGAAGGTGCATCAGTTGCCGCAGGCCGGTCGTGCGGCGCGCGGGAAGCCGATCGTGAACCTGATCCGTCTGGGTGAGGGTGACCAGATCGCGGCGCTCGTCCCGGTCAGGGAGTTCAGCCCCGACCGGTACCTCATGTTCGCGACCCGGCGAGGGGTCGTGAAGAAGACGTCGCTCGCGGCGTACTCGCACGTGCGCGTGACCGGCGTGAACGCGATCAACATCCTCCCCGGCGACGAGCTGATCGATGTGCAGATCACGAGCGGCGACGACCACGTGATCCTCGCGACGCGCGAAGGCCTCGCCATCCGGTTCCACGAGAGCGACGTACGCGAAATGGGCCGGATCGCCACCGGCGTGCGCGGGATCTCGCTGGCCGAGAACGACTACGTGGTCGGCATGGTCGTTGTGCACGCCGACCTCGCGCCGGAGATGACGTTGCTCGTGGTGACGGACAACGGTCAGGGGAAGCGGTCGCTCATCGAGGACTACCGCATCCAGCGCCGGGGCGGGAAGGGCGTGATCAACTTCAAGGCGAACGGCAGGACCGGAAAGGTCGTCGCCATCAAGTGCGTCGCTCCGGAAGACGAGCTGATGCTGGTCACGCGGAACGGCATCGTGAACCGCCAGCGGATCCGGGACATCCGCGTGATCGGCCGCGCGACCCAGGGGGTGCGTCTCATGAACCTGGATTCCGGTGACGCGGTGGTCGACGTGGCGCGCCTCGTCCCGGACAACGGCAACACCTCCGAGGAAACGCCTGACCCGGAGCCGGCTCCATTGACGCCGGCGGGCAACTTCGACAGCGAGCCCGGCTCACTTGAGTGACCGGGCGCGGCCCCGCGCGCTGACGGCTGTCCCCGGGGTACGGGTTGGCCACTTCACGGATCGCGAAGCCGCCACCGGCTGCACCGTCGTTCTCGGCCCGTTCCGCGCAGCTGTCGATGTGCGCGGTTTCGCGACGGGCACCCGCGAGATCGATGCGTTGCAGCCGACCCACATCGCGCCGCGGGCGGACGCGCTCGTCCTGACAGGCGGCTCGGCCTTCGGGCTCGCTTCCGTCGACGGCGTGATGTCCTGGCTGGCGGAGCGTGGCGCCGGATTCGAAACCGCGGCCGCCCGTGTCCCGATCGTGCCGGCGGCCGTGGTCTACGATCTCGGCGTCGGGAGCGCGGATCGGAGGCCGGACGCGACGGCTGGAAGGTTGGCCTGCGACGCCGCGACCGAAGACGACGTTGCCGAGGGGCGGGTCGGCGCCGGGACTGGCGCGACCGTCGGGAAGCTCTTCGGCATGGAGCGCGCGGTCCCCGGCGGCGTGGGGACGTGGGCGGAAACCAGCAGTGAATACACGGTCGGCGCGCTCGCGGTGGTCAACGCCGTCGGCGACGTGCTGGATGCTGGAGGCCGGATCGTGGCCGGTGCGCGCGCCGAGTCCGGTGACTGGCTGGATTCGGCATCGTCGCTGTGCAACGGTTCACTCGGTGCGCGCCTCTTCGGTCCCGGCCAGAACAGCACGCTGGCGGTGGTCGCGACCGACGCGCCGCTCGACCGCGTCGCGCTCCAGAGCATTGCGCGCGCCGCGTCGACCGCGGTCGCCCGCCGAATCGCCCCCGTCCACACCCCGTTCGACGGCGACGTCACCTTCGCACTTTCCACTGCTCCGGAGCCCCGGGCAGTCGCACCCGATCTTGTCCTCGTGATCGGAGTGCTCGCGGCGCGGGCTCTCGGCACGGCGATCGAACGCGCCGTAACCGTCGGGACCGCGTAGGCGTCGGCCGTCGTCCTCGCGGGTACCCCCTGCGAGGGGGGTACCGGACCGGGAGGGTGCGCTGCGCCATCGCGGTTCTCTTGCGTAGCCCAACACATTTCACAACGAATCTGCCGGGACCACGGCTGAGGTGTCCGGCGGTGCAGTGGCGGGTTCGGTATCCGCTGCAGCCACCGGATCCGCAGTCGATCCCGCCGGGGCCGAATCCACAGCAAGCTCGGCTGGGAGCGGATCCACCACGACCTCGGGCTGCACCGGTACGACCTCCACCATCTCCGGCGGCAGCGGTGCCAGCTCGACCGGCGGCGGGACCGGCGGGCCGCTCCCACCCATGCGATTGAGGATGAGCTCCTGTCGCCAGGCGATGCGGTTGGGTTGGTGCGCGGGGTTTGCAACGAGCGGCTGGGGTAGCGTTGCGGCGAGCGCGGCCGCCTGCGCCCGCGTGAGATCCGCGGCGGAGCGATCGAAGTAGTGCCGGGCCGCGGCTTCGGCGCCGAAAATGCCGGGCCCCCACTCGGCGATGTTGAGGTAGATCTCGAGAATGCGGTCCTTATCCAGGAAGCGCTCGAGCCGTCGGGCGACGACGAACTCCTCCAGCTTGCGCACCAGGGATCTCTCGGGTGTAAAATACAGGTTCTTTGCGACCTGTTGCGTGATGGTGCTCCGGCCGCGGATCTCGTCCCGGTTGTCGAGGACGTACCTCGCCGCGGCGAGGACCGCCGCCCAGTCGTCGAGGGAGCGCCACGAGAAGGAGTCGTCTCCGGTGTACGCGACCTCTTCCCGAATCGCCTGCCAGTCCACACCCTGATGCTGGTAGAAGCGGTCATCCTCGGCGACGAGCACGGCCCGACGGAGGTTGGGTGAAATACTGTCCAGCGGTACCCATTGGTGCCGGATCTCGAGCGTCTCGCCCAGCCGTGCGGCTTCCCGGAGCCGGTAGTTCATGAAAGCCGTGCGCTCGGGCTCGCGGGAGGCGAGGGAGACCGGCCACGGGACGGAGAGGAATAGGAACCACGCGGCTCCCACGAACGAGAGTGGCAGTGCGACCAGGACGCGCATCATTGGATCGTCGGAGCTCGACGAGATTGAAAGTGTGATCGCATGCGACGTTTGATTCTATTCGACATCGACGGCACGCTCCTCAGGACGAACGGGGCGGCGCGCCGTGCATTCCACCGTGCGCTCCTGGAGGTGTACGGCACCGCCGGACCGATCGCAACGCACGAATTCGATGGGAAGACTGATCCGCAGATCGCGCGGGAGATCCTGTGCGCGGCGGGACTGACCAACGGCTCGGTGGACCGCTCCCTGCCGCAACTCTGGCGCGCGTACCTGCGCGAGCTGGCCGGGGAGCTCGCGCAGCCCGGGAAGAGCGCGGAGGTACTCGCCGGCGTCGTGGATCTGCTCGACGCCCTCGAAGCGTACCGTGGATCGGCGATGGTAGGTCTGCTCACCGGCAACATCCGGCGGGGCGCCGACCTCAAGCTCGCGGCCGCCGGCCTGGGCGGCCGTTTCGCCCTGGGTGCGTACGGCTCGGACGACGAGGACCGATCGGCGCTCCCCGCCGTCGCCGTCGAGCGCGCCCGGGAGCTCTGCGGGCGCCGCTTCTCCGGTAGCGACATCGTCATCATCGGTGATACACCGAGCGACGTGACGTGTGGCCGGGCGCTCGGAGTTCGATCGGTGGCCGTCGCGACGGGTCGGTACAACCGTACCGCATTACGCGAGGCTGGCGCCGACGTCGTGCTCGACGACCTCTCCAACACAGAGGCCTCTCTGGCGGCACTGCTGGGTACCTGGTAGGGCTCAGTGCTGGCCGGGCTGATGGCGGGACGGTTCGTCGTTGGTCCGGCGCTCCGGCCCGGCGGGATCATCCGTGGCGGCACCGGGAGGCGGCCTGTCAGCCGGCGGCCGGAGCCCGGCGACGAACGCGCGTTGTACCTCGTTCTCGAACTGCGCCGTGATCGGCAGTCCACCGAACGGCGGCAGGCGCACGAGCTGACCGGACTGGAGAGTGTCCACGATGACCCGGCTCGCGGCCGGATCGACCCGGGCGAACGCTAGCGGAACCAGCACCTGCTGGCGTCGTGCGCCGTGTCGTTCGATCAGGTCAGTGGAACAGGCGAGATAGCGGACCTTCATCGATTCGATATCGACGACGAGGTCGACAACCCGGCCTACGGGTACCCCGTCCCCGCCCACCACCTCCCAACCACGCGGGTCCGGATCGTCGTCCGCGACCTTGAAGCTCTCCAGCTCCGCCAGACTTGCCAGCCGCGGCTCGTGGCGGTCAGACTCATCGGGTGCTCCGGCCATCCCAAATCGACCCCGGCGCTTCGGTGAGTGATTCGACCCACAACCTTTGAGGCGCCTCCCATCTGGATCCGCAATCCGCCGGTCCAACGCAAGCCACGAGCCAGCGGCGCCCTGGACCGCAAACCCCGCCTCACCTCCTCAGGTGGGGCCAGCACCATGATCACCGCAACGCCGGGGTGACGACACTTCTACTTCACTCAACCCCCGGACATTTCTATTTCGCGCAGCCTACCTCCAGGTCTTGCTCCCGACCTGGATTGTTTCCATCTTCAAATGTTGCGACCCAGGACGCTTACGACCTGCATTCCTCTGACAGGCAAGGAGTTGATGGTGGCTGCCAAGAAGAAGGCGAAGATTGCCGGCGGCAAGAGTAATCGCGGCCTCTACACGGTGCTGGGTGTGTTGGGCGTTGTGGTGGTCGCCGCCCTTGGCTACTCGCTCCTCCGCGCGGGATCGGGCGGTGCGGCGACGCAGCCCGTCGACATCGGTAACGTGACGGAGCCCGCGCGGCTCTTCGAGATGGCAGCCGGCATCCCACTCGGCAACGAGAACGCGCCGGTTCGGGTCATCACGTTCATAGACTTCCAGTGCCCGGGGTGCGCCGCCTTCGCGCGCAGCATCGAGCCGCTGCTCCGCCAGCAGTACGTCGATACCGGGCTCGTACAGCTCGTCTACTACGACTACCCGATCCCGTCGATCCACCCGCAAGCTTTCGTCGCGGCGAGGGCCGCGCGCTGCGCCAATGAACAGAACCGGTTCTGGGATTTCCACGACGTGTTGCTCGCGCGGCAGATGGCGTGGAGCGGTTCCGGAACCGCCATCAACATGTTCGGGGATTACGCCGCGGAGCTGGGGCTCGACCGCGCGGCGTTCGACGCCTGCCTCCGGAGCGACCGCTTCGCCCAGACGGTCTCGGCCAGCATGGAGCTTGGCCGTCAGTTGAACGTGCAGGGTACGCCCACGGTCTTCGTCAACAACCGTGTGGCCAACGTCGGCACCTGGGACGACCTGCGGGCCCTGATCGATGCCGAGATCGGCGCCTGACACGAGATGAGTGACTCCCTGCTGCCGGTCCGCATCGTGGTCGCGGACAACGGCTCGTTCCGCGACCTCACGCTGCGACTCCCTCCCGCGGCGATAGAGCGACACGAGCGCCTCATCGACGCGATCCGGGAAGATCCCGAGATCAACGCGAGCATCTTCATCGACAGCCGACGCCTCGTCGCCGCGTGGATCCTCTCCGAGGCCGAGCTCGAAAGCGGTAGCAACGGTGCCGGCGGCAGCTAGCCGGTACCCGGTCTCCGCTCGCCCACTCGGATCCAACACCTGAAAGAGAGAAGGGGGGGCTCACCGGCCCCGTCCCAGGCCATGCCCGGTCCGCCGTGACACCCGGGGCTGGGGCGCGCACGTGGATGGTGTGGGGCGGAATGGATGCGGTCAGGGTGTGTCGGCGTGCCGCTCGAGCGCAGCTTCGATGATCACCTGCCACTCCTCGAAGCTCTTGAAGCCCACCACATTGCGGTCGGGATGGATGATGAACGTCGGTGTGCCGCTCACGTCCGTCTTGGCGGCGAAGAGCACATCTTCGAGGAGCAGGGGGGCGACCCTGTCCATCAGCAGGCAGTCCTGGAAAGCCGCCACGGGGATACCGGCCTCCCTCGCGAACTGGATGAACACGTGCGTCGCGTCATCGGCGCCAACCCACTTCCGCTGCTCGCTGAACAGCCGCTCGCGGTAGCTCCAGAACTCGTCCGCCACGGCGCCCGCGCACAACGCTGCCTTCGCGGCGCCCCACGCGCGTGGGTGGGAGGGGAGCGGGAGGTTGACGAAAACCCACTGCACCCGCCCTGTCTGGACGTAGAGACTGTCAATGAGCGGGAATACTGTGCTGGCGAAGTTGCTGCAGTAGGGGCACTGGAAGTCGGAGATCTCGTACACCAGGACGGGCGCGTCCTGCATTCCTTTGGCGCGGCTCGCGGCCGCTCGCGCCAACAGCTCGGTTTCATCCACGAGCAATTGCGCCGACGCCGGCGATGGCGATACGAGGAGCATTCCGCTGCACAGGCAGGCGGCCAGCATGCCGAGCACGCAGGCGGAAGCCCGTAAACGGTTTCGACTACGCTCCCCAGACATTGCTGTCCTCGACGGTGACGCGAAGGGAAGTATCGAAAGAGGGCTACACCTCGAAGGCGGTCGGGGTGCCGCTGTGCGGACGCGGGCCGGACACCCCGGTCAACGTTGCCGGTTCCGCTCCACGGACATCGCGCCCGGAGCCACTGCAGATCGCGCCCGTTCGAGCGTCCATTCGGCGACTTCGCGTGGTGGCCACGCCCCCCGCGCGCAACGGGCGAGTATCGAATCCGCCTCGAGTCTCGCCCTCGCCGCTGTCGGCTCACCTATCCATCCGTTGCGGATTGCCTCGTCGAACTCATCCACGTCCAGGACACTGGCGGTTCCATCCGCGGCCTGCCATACGTCCAGGAACAGATCCGTCGTACGCCACACGAGCGAATCGGTGAACTCGACGGGGGTGAGCACGTTCGCGTACACACCGGTGAAGGTGCCGTCCGCCAGGTGGAAACGGCCGATGTCGTGCCACCTGCCGGGATACGTAAACCATACCGCCGGCGATCCGGGTTCGAGGATCACCCTTTCCCCGACGCGTACCGGCCTGGCGAGCGGCGTTCGTTCCATCAGCGTGATGATCACCTCGTCGTCTCGGTACACCAGCGCCTGCCGGAAGACCTCGAGACGGTCCGGAAGCCGGTGGTAGTGGATCTCGACCGTTTCGTTCAACCGTAAAACCCCCGCCCGCCGGCGACGCAATCACGAATGAGCCCGGCCGGTTGAAAGCGGGCGCCGTACTCGGCGGCGAATGCCTCCAGGCGGTCCAGCACCATGCCCAACCCGAGGGTGTCGGCGTAGCGGAGCAGGCCACCGCGGAAAGGCGGGAATCCCGCACCCATGATCATCGCGAGGTCGACATCGCCGGCGTCGCGGGCGATTCCGTCCTCCAGCGCGTGCGCCGCTTCATTGATCATGGCGAAGATCGCCCGTTCCTGTATCTCGTGCGCGGGGATGGTCCGCCGCTCAGGGGGCACGGTGCCGGCGAGCTCCTCATAGATGGCCGGGTCGACTCCCTGCTCCCGTCCGGCCCGGTATGTATAGAAGCCTCGCCCTCCCTTCCTGCCGACCCGGTGTTGCAGGTCCAGCGCCACGAGCGGCGGCGCCGGCGCCATCCGTTCACCGAACGACTCGTGCAGCGTTTCAGCCGCGTGCCGTGCGACGTCGAGACCGACTTCGTCCAGGAGGCGAAGAGGGCCCATCGGCATCCCGAAGTCCACGAGCGCCGCGTCAATGGCGTCGATGCCCACGCCCTCGGCCAGCATCCAGCCGGCTTCGTTCAGGTACGGGCCGAGCACGCGGTTGACCAGGAAACCAGCGCCGTCGTCTACCAGCACCGGCGTCTTTTTCAGGCGCCGGGCCAACTCGAAGACGGTGGCGATCGTTTCGTCCGAAGTCGCGCCTCCTCGCACGATCTCGACGAGCGGCATGCGGTGAACGGGGTGGAAGAAGTGCATCCCGCAGAACGCGCCGGGTCGTTCCAGCACTCCCTGCATCCGCGTAATCGAGAGCGACGACGTGTTCGAGGTCAGAACGCAGGACTCGGGCACCATCGCCTCGACATCGGCCAGGACCTGCTGTTTCACCTCCATCCTCTCGACGACGGCCTCGATGACCAGATCCGCGCGACTAGCGCCGGTGCCGCCTACTTCCGGCGCGATCCGGTCCATGGCGCGGCGCGCTTCGCGTGCCTCCAGATGGCCGCGCGCGACGGCACGGTCGAAAAGCTCGCGGGCGCGCCGGAGCCCGCTCGAGATCGCCTTGCTGTCGATGTCCCGCAGCCTGACCTCCAGGCCATTGTACGCCAGGAGCTGGGCGATGGCGCCGCCCATGGTGCCGGCACCGACCACGAGGACGCGTTCGACCCGGCGAGGCGTCGCTTCGACGGGAGGAATCTTCGCCCGCTCCGTCAGGCGGAATACGTGGATGAGGTTCTTGCAGACGGGACTCGCGACGAGGGTGCCCACCGTCAGGGCTTCCTGCTCGAACGCTTCCTCGAGCGGGAGCGCGATCGTCCGGGCCATCGTGTCCACGGCGGCGAGCGGCGCAGGGTAGTGCCCTTTCGTCTCTTCGAGCACTTTCCGCCGCGCCTGGAACAGCACCAGGCGTCGACCTGGAGCCGTCTCGTTGAGGAGCCGCGAACTGAAAGGACGGGGAGCACGCGGCGCGCGCCGGAGGGGGCCCCGGTCAATGCGTTCCCAGGCGAATCGGCGCACCCTGTCCATGAAGATCGGGGTGGGGATGCACTCGTGGACGAGACCGAGTCGGCGAGCGCGGGCGCCCGTCACGGTCTTCCCCGTCACGATCATGTCCGTTGCCGGTGCCAGGCCGATCAGCCGGGGGAGCCGAACCGTTCCGCCGAACCCGGGGATCAAGCCGAGTCGGACCTCCGGAAGCCCGAGTCGTGTGGCCGCCGAGTCGCTCGCCATCCGATACGTGCACGCGAGCGCGAGCTCCAGCCCGCCGCCGAGGCAGGCACCGTGAATCGCGGCGATCGTTGGAATCGGGAGGAGCTCGAGGCGTCGAAATATGCGCTGGCCTTCGCTGGCGGCGGCCGTGACCTCCGCAGCATCGGCAAGCCGGGCGATCTCGTCGATATCGGCGCCGGCAATGAAATGGTCGGGCTTGCCGCTCCGGACCACCAGAACCTTGACGCGCCCGGCCCGTGCCCCGGCCTCGACATCGGAAAGTAGCTCGTCGAGCCGGCGCATGACGCCGGTGGTCAGCAGATTCACCCGGCTGTCGGGTCGGTCGAAAACGAACCAGGCGAGGCCGTCGCCATCGATATGGAGCGACAGCGCCGCCTGGTCAGCGCTCTGGGATTGCACTCGGGACCGTATCTGCCCCCGGGAAGGCGCGCGGGCCCGGCCCTCCGGCTCGGGCCCGCTTCGCCGTGGATTACAACCTGGGTCGCAGCATCGCGTTGTTGC
>Ga0180220_1001381_pt1 | contig 18166 bp, 18 predicted proteins | sample eDN5th37CBELigBY_FD_151335 | JGI IMG/M metagenome (GOLD analysis project Ga0180220, IMG submission 151335) | Enriched backyard soil microbial communities from Emeryville, California, USA - eDNA 5th pass 37_C BE-Lig BY (version 2) (version 2) | ecosystem: Environmental > Terrestrial > Soil >...
GGGGGATGAATTTGAACTCGATTTTGCACTCGAACACGAACTCGAAACGGCTGGCGATGGATGGGGCGGACAAGCCGCCGAGCCCGCCCCGGCCCCACGAAATTACGGAAGCTTGGCAAGAGGTTGGGAGAGAATCATGGTCGATAAATCGCGTCGAGGCGGGTTGCGAATCTTGTTCGCCGATGACGAGGCACATCTCCGCAATCTCATGCAGATGGAGCTTCCCCGGCTCGGCCACGAGGTCACGGTCTGCCCCGACGGAACGGCCGCCCTTAAAGCCTTGGAGCGCGGCAGCTTCGACGCGGCCCTGCTCGACATCCGAATGCCGGGAATCACCGGCATCGACGTATTGGCCCAGATTCGCCAGATCAGCCCAGACACCCAGGTGATCATGTTGACCGGACACGCGACGGTCGACACCGCCGTCCAAGCCCTTCGGCTCGGGGCCTTCGACTACCTGACCAAGCCCTGCAAGTGGGCCGAGCTTGAGGTGATCCTCAACCGGGTGGCCGAACGCCGCGACCTGGCGAACAAGACCACCGCGCTGGAGACCCGGCTCAAGGCGGCCGAGGGCGCCCCGCTCTTGATCGGCGAAACCGCCGCCATGAAGCAGGTCCGCCGCCTGATCGACACCATCGCGCCGACCGAGGCGACCGTCATGGTTCTGGGCGACACCGGAACCGGCAAAGAGCTGATCGCGCGCAACCTCCACGAAAAGAGCGACCGCGCCCAGCGCGTCTTCATCCCGGTCAACTGCGGGGCCCTGCCCGAAAACCTCGTCGAAAGCGAACTCTTCGGCCACCGCAAGGGGGCCTTCACCGGCGCCGAGGCCAACCGGAAGGGACTGTTCGAGGTCGCCAACGGCGGCACCCTGTTCCTTGACGAGGTGGGCGAGCTCGACAAGAGCGTTCAGGTGAAGCTGCTCCGCTTCCTGGAGTCGGGCGAAATCCGCCGCGTTGGCGAAAACGAACCGTTTCGGGTCGACGTGCGGGTCGTCTGCGCGACCAACCGCGACCTTCGCGAGATGGTGGCCAACGACCAGTTTCGCGAGGACCTGTTCTTCCGCCTCAACACGTTCGAGATCATCCTGCCGCCGCTCCGCGACCGGCGATCGGACATCCCCGAGCTGGCCCGGCACATGATCTCGCGCCACGCGGCCCGCCGCGGCCTGATGGAGTCGACCATCACCCCCGAGGCGATCGAGGTCTTGATGGCCCACGACTGGCCGGGCAACATCCGCGAGCTGGCCAACGCCATCGAGCGGGCTCTGATCCTCGCCGGCAACGGTCCGATCCGCCCGGAACACTTGCCGACGCAGCAACCGATCAAGGGGCGCGACCGACACCCCAGCTTGCCCCAGCCGATGGGCGGCCCCCACTTCATGATCCCGGAGGGAAACCCCACGCTCCGAGACCTCGAAATGAGCTACATCCAAGTGGTTCTCGAAAAACACGGCGGCAACAAACCCGCCGCCTCCAAGGAACTCGGAATCAGCCTCAAGACGCTTTACAACAAGATCAACCAGCTTCAACAGATGTGAATCCGACGAGACGGCGAGCGGCGGTTCGTCCCCCAAACGCGCGGGGCGCTCGACGATCGTTTCATCGGGCTTGATGTTCGTCTATGATGAACCGACGGGCGCGTGGCGGAACCGAGCGGCCCAACGCGCGATTCGCCACGCGGCTTCCCATGCGTTGGCCCGCGCGGGTCGGCGCCTCCTTCTTCTTGAGCACGAAGGCGGTCACCCATGAGCGATCAAGTTCCACGGCGGCGTTTTCTACAATCCGCCTCGGCGCTGGGGCTGGGAGCCGGACTCGGAACCTGGGAGATGCTTCGCGGCATCACCCCGGCCGCGGAGGACGCCAAGGTCGGGCCGGAGGCCGTCAAGCTCCGCCCCGAGATTGAGCCGGTCGTCCGCTGGATGGAGGAAACGCCCCGCGAGCAAATCTTCGAAAAGGCCGTGGCCGAGCTGAAGAACGGGCTCTCGTACCGCTCGCTGTTGGCCGGGCTGTTCCTGGCCGGGGTTCGCAACGTACAGCCGCGGCCGGTGGGCTTCAAGTTCCACGCCGTGCTGGTGATCAACTCGGCGCACATGCTCGGCCAGTCGGCTCCCTTCTCCGAGCGCCTCCTGCCGATGTTCTGGGCCCTCGACAACTTCAAGTCGGCGCAGGAGCAGGACGTCAAGGAGGGAGACTGGGCGCTCGGGCCGGTCGACGAGGCGCGCGTGCCGTCGCCCCATCGGGCCAAGGCCGATTTCGTCAAGGCGATGGAGGCGTGGGACGTCGACGGGGCCGACGTCGCCGCCGCGGGGCTCTGCCGATCGGCGGGCGCCGCCGAGGCGATGGAGCCGTTCTGGCGCATGGCCACGCGCGACCAGCGCGACATCGGCCACAAGGCGATCTACGCCGCCCAAAGCTGGCGGACCCTGCAAGCGATCGGCTGGGATCACGCCGAGCCGGTCCTCCGCTCCCTGGCCTACGCCATGCTCGACCTCCGCGGCGATCGTCCCGGACCCATCGGCCCCTACGAGGCCAACCTGGAGAACGCCCAAAAGATCCGCGACGAGTGGCAAATCGGCCGAGCCGACCCCGGCGCGACCCGCTCGCTGCTGGAGACGATCCGCCAGGCGAGCCCCGAAGAGGCGTCGGCCGAAACGGTCAAGCTGCTCAACGACGGCGTCGCCCCCGGCTCGCTCTGGGACGCCGTCCTTCTGGGATCCAGCGAGATGATGATGCGCAACCCGGGCATCGTCCCGCTCCACGGCACCACCACCGCCAACGCGCTCCACTTCGCGCACCACGCCAGCGGCGACGACCTGACCCGCAAGCTCGCCCTGCTTCAAGCCGTCGGCTGGCTGCCGCTCTACCGAGCCCGGAACAAGTCGCCCGAGGCGATCGTCATCGACGACCTGGGAGAAGACGCCCCGTCCTCAACCAACGAAGAGGCGGTGGCCGAAATCTTCGAGGTCAACGGCGACGACCACAACCAAGCCGCCGCCAAGGCCATGGGCTTCCTGGCTCGTGGCGGATCCCCCAAACTCCTCTTCGACGCCTCCGCGCGGATGATCTTCCACAAGGGGACCAACAGCCACGACTACAAGTACGGCGCGGCGATCTGGGAGGAGTGCGCCCTGGCCAGCGATCCCAAGTGGCGGCCCCACCTGGCCGCCGCCGCTCTGTACAACCTGCCGGGCTCCGCGAAGCAAGACAGCCCGCTGATGATCCGGGCGCGCGAAGCCGTCGCCAACGTCATGGGCTGACGCCCACCCGCCGCCGTTAAAGAATCCAGCCGGCGCTCCCGACCGGTTTCAGTCGGAGCGCCGGCCGTTTTGAAGGGCCTTGCACGCCGCGACGGCCATCCGGTCGCAGGCCTCGTTTTCAGGATGGCCGCGATGGCCCCGCACATGAGTCACGGTGACCCGGTGCGGCGCGAGAAGCTCGTCGAGCCGCTTCCAAAGATCCACGTTCATCACCGGCTTGAGGCTGTTGCCCTCCTTGCGTTGCCAGTCGCGGCGCTTCCAGTTGGGCATCCACTCCCGGATCCCCTTGGCGACGTACTGGCTGTCGGTGACGATCTCAACCTGGCAAGGCCGCTTGAGCGTCGCCAGTCCCTCAATCACCCCGGAGAGCTCCATGCGGTTGTTGGTCGTTTCGGGTTCCGCGCCGGAGGCCTCGCGCGACTGGCCGCTGGCCGGATGTTGGAGGATGTAGGCCCACCCTCCGGGGCCGGGATTGCCGCTGCACGCGCCATCGGTGAACAGCTTAACCAGATCGGCGGGGGCCGAGGCGTCCGGTTCCATAATCGTCAACGAATCCTTCGAGAAACGGTCGGTCGAAACGAGCTCCCCCTTCTCCCCTCGCGGGAGAAGGTGCCCCAAAGGGGCGGATGAGGGGGGCGCGACCGGGAGCCGGGGGATTTCCCCCCTCATCCGGCCGTTCCGGCCACCTTCTCCCGCGAGGGGGAGAAGGGACGTTCGCCTCCACCGAGGTCGCTCCTCATGATCGAGACAATGCCGGACGCCGTCAAGCCGAGCCGACGCTCAATACTTGCGGACGACGCCGACCAAGACGCCCAGGATGTCGACGTTGTCGCGATAGATCGGCTGCATGGCGCTGTTGGCGGGCTCCAGGCGGACCCGGCCGCGCTCGCGGAAGATGCGCTTGAGGGTCGCCTCGCCGTCGTCGTCGCGCACCGCCACGATCTGGCCGTCGCGGGCCTGTTCCTGCTGCTTGATGACCACGTAGTCGCCGTCGGCGATGTGCTCTTCGATCATCGACTCGCCGGTGACCCGAAGGGCGAACTTGCCGCCGTCGGCGGTCCAATCGGCGAAGCTCAGCTCCTCGTCCTGCTCGATGGCCTCGATCGGCTGGCCGGCGGCGATGCGGCCAACCAGCTTCAGAGCGCCCGCCGGCGCCGTGGCGGGCTCCTCAAGCAGTTGGATCGCGCGCGACATGTTCGGCTCGCGATGGATCAGCCCCTTCTTCTGAAGCGCCTTGAGATGGCACATCACGCCGTTGGGGCTCTTGATGTGGAAATGCACGCCGATTTCGCGGACGGTCGGGCCGTACCCCCTTCCCTGAATCTTGTCTCGGATGAAGGTGTAGATCTCGCGTTGTCGCGACGTGAGCGCGTCGAGGTCGGCCATGTCGAAGACTCCGGTTTGGAGCTGAAGTTTGAAGGCGCGAACGGCGTCCGCGCGCCCGCTGAAAATCCGCGCGCCACACGGACGATCACCAACTGACCCTTTGACCGCTAATGTACACAGGTTGTCTAGCGCACGCGAGAACATTTTTCCAAGATCCCCGAAACGGCCCGTCCGATGTCGTCGGTCCGGCGGGGGCGTCGGCTTGTATTGGGGAGGAACGGCCCGTTACTCTCGTGGTTGATTTGCGGGGCTCATGACGAGCGGCCGCGGAGATAAAGAGGGGGAAGATATGCAGACGCAAACGCGTGTTCTGGCGATCCACGCCCATCCCGACGACGTCGAATTTCAGTGCGCCGGGACGCTCGCCTTGTTGAAGCGGGCCGGTTGCTCGATCACGATCGCGACGATGACGCCGGGAGACTGCGGCAGCGCCGAGCTGGGCGCCGAGGCGATCTCGGAAGTGCGCCGAAACGAGGCCAAGGCGGCGGCCGAACTGCTTGGGGCCGACTATTTCTGCCTGGAGTTCCGCGACCTGAACATCTTCAACGACGACGAATCGCGAAGGCGCGTGACCGAGGTCCTTCGCCGGACCCGGCCGAACCTGATCCTCACCGCCCCGCCGGTCGACTACCATTGCGACCACGAGGCCACCAGCCTCCTCGTGCGCGACGCCTGCTTCTCCGCCTCGTGCCCGAACTACGCGACCCGACAGTGGGAGCCCGCGCCGGCCATCGATTGGATCCCCCACCTCTATTACGTCGATCCGCTGGAGGGCAACGACCGCGAGGGCCAACCGATCCCCGCGGGGATCCACGTCGACGTTTCGGACGTCTTCGAGCTGAAGCGAAAGATGCTCGCCTGTCACGCCAGCCAGCGCGAGTGGCTCTTGCGACAGCACGGCATGGACGAGTACCTGGAAAGCCAGGCGAAATGGGGAGTGAAGCGGGGCGCCGAGATCGGCGTCGCCAAGGCCGAGGGGTTCCGCCAGTACCTGGGACACCCGTACCCCCATGACGACCTGCTGCTCAAGCTGATTGGTCAGGACGGTCGCGGCGGTCGAGTCGCCGGAAAGACGTCCTGAGCGCCGCCTCGTTGAAAGAGAGACATCGTGAAGCGGCTTGCGCGAGGTTGGGAAGGCTCGTTTCCGCGCTCTCCGAAGGGTGGCGGGCCGATCCCGCCCGCGCGGTCGCGCCCGGCTCCACCGCGTGGGTTTTGTCGCCTTTGGTCCTAAATTTGCCTTCGCTTGAGGAGGATCGGTCAAGGCCGCGAATCCGGATCGAAGCGACCGCGCCCCGCGATTCGTCCCGGCGCGACGTCACCGCTCGCCGTCGGTTTCCCGAACGACGGTTTCCGCGCTGATGGCGGGGGAATCCGCGGGGGCGGACGAGGCTCGCGCGCGGACCAACGTTTGGGTTCGGCCCTCCTGGACCATCTGATCGTGCTGATTCCACAATTGACGACGCCAGGTGACCAACGCGCGGCGACCCCGGGACTGGGGTTCGATCGATTCGACCGTGGAGACGACCCGCACCGTGTCGCCAAAAGCGACGGGACGCAGAAACCGCCACTCCAACACGGCGAGGAACGCCAGCGTGTCCACCCGGGGCGCGTGGCTGGCGAGGCCGGAGGAGATCGCCAAACCCAGAAGGCCATGCGCGACCGGCTTGCCGAACGGCCCCCGCTTGGCCCGCGCGTGATCGACGTGCAGGGCGTTGAAATCGCCGGAGAGGCCGGCGAAAATCACCACGTCGGTTTCGGTAATCGTCCGGCCGGCGCTCTCCCATTCGTCGCCGATATTCAAATCGTCGAAGCCGAGTATGTTTTCACGTTGCCGAGCCACGATGGGCGGACTCCAACTCGAACCAAAAAAGCGGCTGCCCCCTCCGCGCTCCGACGCCGAAGCCGCGTTGATTGCTTGAATGAAATAAGATTGTGAAAGGGGGATCGAGGAAAGTCAACCGCGGGTTGAGGAGGGGCGAGGTCGCCAACCGCGGGCTCGCGGCCAAAGACTTGCATGCGTCTCCAGCTCGTTTTCCTTCGAATAAGTCTTAAAGGGGTGAACACCACGATGGCGCAACCTTACCGATTCGTAATCGCTGATGATGAGAAGGCGGTCGCCGCCGGCCTTCGGAGCCAGTTGGAGTCGTTGGGCTATGATGTCGCGGCGGTGGCCGGCGATGGCCAACGCGCCGTGGAGTTCTGCCGCCGTCTGCTCCCCGACGCGGTGTTCCTCGACATCGAGATGCCGGGCCTCGACGGCCTGGCCGCCGCCCGCCTGATCGCCGAAGATCCCGGCACGCCGGTCATCATTCTCTCGGCCCACGGCCACCCCAATCTGATCGACCAGGCGGCCGAGGACGGCGTGGCCGCGTATCTGCTGAAGCCGATCACCACCTCAAGCCTTCAGGCGACCATCGAGGTCGCCGTGGCCCGGGCCCGCGAGCTTCAGGGCCTGCAGGAGGACGTCGACCATCTCAAGGCCACCCTGGCGGAGCGGAAGCTCATCGAACGCGCCAAGGGAATTCTGATGAGTCGAAAGCAACTGGGCGAGAACGAGGCGTTCCGCCTGCTGCAGCGGCAGAGCCAGGACCGCCGAATTCCCATGGCCAAACTGGCCGAGTCGATCATCCAAACCGACGAACTCCTTGAAACCCCCAACCAATCGATGGCCTCCGCCTCCCGGCCCCTGAGGCGAACAATCGACCGACCTCCCCACGACTGAGTTGACGCGGCCGGCGCGCCTCGTTAGGCTATGGCTCGCGCTAACAGGAGAATTTTCAAAACGCCACCGGAGGGTGCTCACTTCAGCTTCCACAACGCGATCTCGCCGGTTTGAAGATTTGTTTGCGGACGACGTGGAGCGCGCCGCGGCGCGGGGATGGACCGCCGGCCTCGGCGCTTCGCTTGTCGTGGGCGACGCGAATGTTCGAGATGGATCGTGATTCGCCGTCGCCAAACCGTCTGGTTGCCTACAATCATGAGGAGTCGGGCATGTCGATGCAGAGCGCAAGCGCGGTCCATGAACGCTTTCGCCTCGGCGGCAGTCACCAGGAGCGAGCCCAGCTGATCGAGGGACACGTCAGCCTCGTCGCCAGCGGACGAATTCGCGATCTTCACGTCGATTACTCCGAGCATCGCGTCGTCCTGCACGGGCGTTCGCGGACCTATCACGCAAAACAGCTTGCGCACCAGGCGGTCCTTGATCTAACCAACGGCCATCCTCTTCTGGCCAATCAGATCACCGTCTCCTGAGTTGTCCCCAGCGCGGTCGGCGACCCCCACCGCCGACCGCCGCCCAAGACGGACGCTCCAACCCGAGCCCGGCGCCCCGCTCCGTTTCACCGAGGCCAACCGTATGGACGCGCATCCCGATCCGCTCGCGACCCCCGTCCCGTCCTCCCCGGGGCTCGACGACCACCAAACGGACGAGCAAGCCCTGCACCATCTGCTCTGCGACCTCGGGCAAGAGCTTTGCCACCCGCTGGCCTCGTTGCGGAACGGATTCGACTCGCTGCTCGACGACGCGCCGAAGCCGATTCCGCCCGAGCACCAAAGCCACGTCGCCACGATCACGGGGCTTTGCGACGACCTGCTTCGCCTGGCCCAAGGATATCTCGACTACGCCGAGGCCGCTCGGCCCTCAAGTCCCCTCCGCCCGGAAAACCTCACCCTGGGCGCGGTCGTCGACGAGCTTGGCCGAAGATTCGGTTCCAAGGCGCGAGACCGAGGCTTGACCTTCGAAACCACCGTCGACGCGGCCGACGCCGAGATCGTCACCGACGCCGAGCGCTGCGCGCGGATCTTCGCCAACCTGATCGACAACGCCATCGCGTACACCCCGCGCGGGGGACGGATTCGCGTCGAGGCCCGCGTCGACGGCGACTCCTGGCTCCTGACGGTCGAGGACGACGGCCCGGGAATCCCCGCCGAATCCCAGGCGAAAGTCTTCGAGCCCTTCCATCGCCTGAACCGCGACGAGCATTCGTCGACCCCCGGCGAGGGCCTGGGCCTATCCATCTGTCGCGAACTGGCCGCCCAGCTTCGGGGCCGGATCCTCCTCAAATCCGAGGTCGATCGGGGGACGCGATTTACGGTCGTTCTCCCCAAGAGTCCCGACGCGATCAACTAAGCAGGCGGCCGGGATCTTCTTCAACTTGGCCGTCGCTCACCGCGGCCAATCGGCCTTGGGATCGAACTGGATGATCCTCGACGGCGGCTCGGCGGGAACGCGGGGACGGAGATACGGCTTGTCCGAGGCCTTGTGGCAAGCGTAACAGACCGCGAGGCTCTCCTTGTAGCTCGTCTCGAAGGCGTGGCCGTCCCGGTTGTCGATCGTCGTTTTCAACTGGGCGAGCTGGCTGTTCTCGAACGCTTCGAGAATGGGCTCCAGGTGGATGTCTTGTCCCTGGGAATCCTTGCGGATCGGAATGCGGCGGACGGCCCAATGGAGATGCGACTTGGTTTCGCCGAGGTAAAAATCGGCCAACGGCCAGTTCTCCGCCCGGCCGGCGAACCAGAGGTTCGCGAAGTGGTCGCCGACATCCGCCATCAGGTGCGACTGGGAGGGGAGAAGTTCCTCAAGGGCCTTCACGCGGGCGGCCAGCTCCTCAATCGACGGCCCCTCCGTCGCGGCGGCCGTTGGCGGCCGACCGCGGCCGATGGAGACCGCGGCGAGGACGAACAAAAGAACGACCGGAACCATCAGACGAGCCCGCTTCATCATGCCCCCTCCCATTTGTTCGCGAATGGCGATCGAAGGAACGATGGCGGAGAATCGGCCGCGGATTTGGCGCCTCGTCGGCTATTTGGAGTACTCCCGCAAAATCTTGTTCACCCCGTCCAGGTCGAACTTCTCGGGGTCAAAGTCGTCGCCGACCCATTCCGACATGTCTTCATGCTCGGGATGGTCGGGATCGCCGATCGCTTCGAGCAAGCTGGCGTATCCCCAAACGCCGCCGCAATCCTCGGGAGGGCACGCCCGTTTGCCCGCGACGCAACGGGGGTAATGGACATCCGGCTCGGCCGGAAGGATCTTTTCGACTTCCAGTTGATGCTCCCAACTGTCGCCGAAGTCATACTCGTAGATAAATTTTTCTTTGGGACGTTTAACGACTTTGTTTAGCTTAAACTTTGCTTCGTCCTCCACGTCTCCCTCGTCGAGCAACATCTCGTCGCCGTAGTAAGTCCCTCCGATGATGAACTGGTGCAGGTGCCCGTTCTCCCAGCCCATCGCATTCTGAACAATGTTGTGCAGCGTCGAAAGATTGACGTCGGCTGGCACCTGAACGCGGCGCCAGATCGGCGGCTTGCTCCCCAGAAGCGTCACCTTGATCTGATAGATGTCCTTCGATGTCGTCTTGGGCGTCGGCATGGTGGTTCGCTCCGTTTGGAGGCTCATATCACGGGATGTTGCGCTCAAGCGAATCGGGCGGCGCCGAAGGCCCGGGCGCGGGCGATTCGGTGGATTGGGAAATGGGCGACTCGGACTCGGAAGCAGATTCGACCCGGGGCTGGTCGGGGGTCGTCCAAGGGGTTCGACCGGGGGGAGGGATGGGGCCGGACGATGGGGGACGGCCGGCCTCGACGGCGCGGACGATGACCTCGGTGGCGATCTCCAGGCCAAGGCCCTGGGTGTCGAGGACCATGTCGTAGTTGTGGGGATCGGCGCTGTTCATCCGGTGCATGGTCCGGTCGAAGGCGGCTCGGCGGGCGTCGAGGTCTTTGGCGGCCCGCCTGGCCGTCCGGGCCGAAACGCCCATCCGTTCGGCCAAGCGCAGCGACCGAACGCGCAAAGGGGCGATGATTCGAACCGAGAGGGTCGTTTCGCGAGGCAAAAGAAACCCCGCGCCCCGGCCGACCAACACCGACTGGCCGGCGCGGCCGATGGCCTCGATCAGCTTCGCCAGGTGATCGAGATAGGCTTCCTGGGGGGCGTAATACTCTTCGCGGAGCGGCAAGAGCCAGTCCTGAATGACGCTGGGAGCCAGCTCGTCGAAAACCTGGACCTCGTCGATGGAGGTCTCCATGCGATGGGCGATCGCCTCCAACAACTCGTGGTCGAAGACCTTCCACCCGAGACGCTTGCCGACCATCCGGGCGATCGCGCCACCGCCGGCTCCGGCCTCGCGGCTCACGCAGATGTTTTGGAACCTGGCCAAGCTTCCGGTCGAGAGGGGAAGCTCGCGCTCCTCATCGCCCCAGCCGAACAGCCAGCGGACGACGGAGCGGGGCCATTCGCCCAGGCCGTGCCGGTTCCGCTCGGGCGTTTCCGAAGTCGAGATCGAGAACGGTTCCCACGCGCTCATGCCGCTTTCTCCTCGAAGGGCTTCCACCCCGTCACTCTAGGGTCTTGGACGGCTCTTGAGAAGCCTTCGCCGACGACCGAGCCGCCCTCCGGTCCGGAGCGCCGATCGTCGCGTACGGTTGGATCGATCGACGGCCTTGCATCGGATCGGCCGACAACCTTGTAATTGTTTCAAGACACCGAGGCGCGTCGCGAAATTTCGCGAAAATTGTCAATTTTCGCTCAAGTCTCGCCCCCACCTGGAGTTGAGCGGCCAACGCCACGCGTTTTCCGCCCTTGGCGCGCTCTTTGCTCTTTCAGGTCCATCGATTCGGCCAGTTCGCGGGAATCGAGACGCGCTCCCGCCATCAGAATGGATTTGGATGAAGGACGACCCCACGATGGAAAATCGGCGACACACCCTCTTGTGGATGAAGGATTTGCTCGACCACATGGCGCGGTGTCACGATCAGCTTCAATGGGCCAACGACGACCCGACCCGGTCGTTCCTGGCCGAGTCGCTCATGGACGACCTGGCCGAATGCCGGAAGCTCTGCGAGGAGCTTCGCGGCGCGTCGGAACGCAAGCGGACGTCGCGAAGCTTGGCGATGTCGTAAACCAAATGGTGGCGGCGGCGGGCCGATTCGGCTATCGTGCAACTCTGGCGCTTCGTTCCGCGAACGCGGATCCGAGAGCCTTTCGAATCGTTTGACCCCACGCTCCATCAAGGTTCGCTCATGACTCCACCCGAACCGCGGCCCTTGGCCAACATGCGGGTTGATGAACTTCAGGTTTTGGTCTTCGAAGACCGGGGCCAGGCCGGCAAGGCCGCCTCCCAGGCGATCGCCGACGCGATCGCGGCGCGACAAAAAGAGGCCGGCGAGGCCCGCGTCGTCTTCGCCGCCGCCCCCAGCCAAAACGAATTCCTGGCCGGACTCGTGGCGTCCAAGAACATCGACTGGTCGCGCGTGGTCGGCTTCCACATGGACGAGTACCTGGGAATCACTCCCAACCACCCCGCCTCGTTTCGGCGGTTCCTCCAGGAACACCTATTCCGCCTCGCCGGGCTTGGCGACGACCGCCTCCGGTTGATCCCCGGCGAACAGACCGAGCGGCCCTTGAAGGTTTGCCTCGACTACGAGGAGAAATTGCTCGCCGAGCCCCCCGACATCGTTTGCGGGGGGATCGGCGAAAACGGCCACCTGGCGTTCAACGATCCGCCGGTCGCCGACTTCCTCGACCCGGTCTCCATCAAAATCGTCCGGCTCGACCACGCCTGCCGGGTCCAGCAGGTTCACGATGGTTGCTTCGAGGAGCTTGAGGACGTTCCCACCCACGCCTACACGCTAACCATCCCCGCCCTGCTCCGAGCGCCGGTGGTCTCCATCGTCGTTCCCGGTCCCCGCAAGGCGAACGCGGTGCTGGAGACCCTCCGCGGACCGATCAGCGAAGCCTGCCCCGCGACGGCCCTCCGTCGACACCCCGGCGCGACGCTTTACCTCGATCGCGAATCCGCCCGCCTGATCCTCTGATTTCGTTCGTCGCGCCGAGAGGATGGGAACCGGCGCTTCTGATTTTTCGGAAACAACGAGACGACACAACACAAAGGGAGCATCAACGTGCGTTGGGTGACGGTCGCAACCGAGCGGGGCCCCCGGGCCTGTGGTGTTTGGAAGGGTCGATACGTGGACGTCAACGCGGCCGATTCCCGGCTGCCGTCGAGCGTCAAGGAGATTCTGGCCCTGGGGGCCAAGGGACAAGCCGACGCCCAAGCGGCGATCGAGAAGGGGACGACGACCCACGACCCGGCCACGGCCCGGCTTCTGGCCCCGATCCCCGACCCGCAAAAGATCATCTGCATCGGCCTGAACTATCGCGACCACGCCGAGGAAACCGGCGCGCCGATCCCCTCCGAGCCGGTTCTCTTCAGCAAGTACCCCTCGGCGCTGATCGGCCACGGCGAGCCGATCGTCCTTCCGGCGGTCAGCAACGAGGTCGACTTCGAGGCCGAGCTGGTGGTCGTCATCGGCCGACGAGGACGGTCCATCGCGAGCGACAAGGCGATGGAGCACGTCGGCGGCTACGCCGTCGGCCACGACGTTTCGGCCCGCGACTGGCAGCTCCAAAAGCCCGCCAAACAGTGGATGGCCGGCAAGACGTTCGACACCTTCGCGCCGGTCGGCCCGGAACTGGTGACCGCCGACGAGGTCGCCGACCCCCACAAACTGGGCATCCGGCTCCGCCTCAACGGCCAAACCATGCAGGACTCGAACACCGAGCAGCTCATCTTCCGGATCGAGCAGGTGGTCTCCTACCTCTCGACGATCATGACGCTGGAGCCCGGCGACCTGATCTTCACCGGAACTCCTCCCGGAGTCGGCATGGCGCGCAAGCCCCCGGTTTGGCTCCAACCCGGCGACGAGGTGGAGGTCGAGATCGACGGCCTCGGAATCCTCCGCAACCCGGTGCAAGCCCCGTCGGCGGCCATTTAGAGCAGAGCGGCGAACGGTTATGTGGCGCGCACCTCGGCGGGACCGGATTCGACGATAACCCGTTGTAGGGGCGATCCCCTGTGGCCGCCCTCCGGCGATCGGCGAAGGAGGGCGCGCCAGTCCCCATATGCTCCGGCGTTCGATGGGCGCGGCCTCGCGCGCCGTCCCACGAGGGCGGCCACAGGGGGCCGCCCCTACATGATTTTATTCCTTCCCAACCCCCCCTTGGAACTTACGCGCAAGGCGAGTGTTCGCCGCTCTAGCAATCATCGCCCTCCCAAGGTGCTCGGTCATCGCCTCAGCCGCTGGGTCAGGTTTCGGGCGTCGGCGAAGTCGGGGGCCAGTTTCAGGGCTTGCTCGGCGGATTTCAGGGCGTCGTCGGGCCGGCTCGCCGCGTCGAGGGCCAGCGCGAGGAAGAAGTGGATGTCCGGGCGCTCGGGGAGTCGGAGCGAGGCGGCCCGCAGGTCGGCCACGGCTTGTGGAACTTGTCGAAGGGCCAGATGGGCTCGGCCTCTGAGCAACAGAACCTCGGCGTCTCCCGGGGCCATCTCAACCGTCTGGTCGAGCCGCGCCAGGGCCTGGTCGGCGTCGTTGCGCGCCAGTTGCATGGAGGCGACTCGACGGCTCGCCTCGATGGAGAAGGGGTCGTTCTCGAGCGCCCGGAAGTAGGCGGCGAGGGCTTTGTCGGTTCTCCCCAGCGCCTCGAGTTCGCGTCCCAAGGCCAGTTGGGCCGTCGCGTCGCGGGGCTCGATCTCGACGGCGGCCTCGAACCGTTTGATCGCCGACTCGGCGTCGCCCCGCGCCGCCTCGATCTCCCCCAGCCCAATCAGGGCCCCGACGTAATCGGGGTCGAGCGTCAGCGCGCGCTCGAAATTCACCTTGGCGTCGTCCGCCCGTCCGACAAGCATCAACACCCTGCCCAGCCGCTGATAGCCTTCCGGCGACCTCGGCGAGAGCGCGACCAGTTGCCGAAGCTCCCGTTCGGCCAGCTCCAAATCGCCCGCGTCGACCGCCGCCTGCGCGCGCTCGCCGATCGCCTGGACCCGCTCGGCCCGCTCGGGGCTTAGCGCGTCCTTCAGACTGGTTCGGCGCGCGCCGGGCCAACTGCACCCGGAAAATCCGGAGAGCAGCCCCAACGCCAGACCGATGACGGCGATCCGCGCCCCGCGCCGCATGGCGATCGGTCCCTTCCCTGGGCTCTTTGGTCACGCTCGACAGCGCCGCGAAATGTGGAAACGCGCGTCGAACCATGTTTCCCGCGACGAGACGGGAATGGAGGCTACGGCCAATCGTCCGACTGGTCAATGGCGATCGAGACTCATTCATCGATTCAAGGCTCCAAAAGCCCCGGTCGTCTCGATCCGGGCTCGACCCCACGCGCCATCAAGAGATATCCTTGAGGTTTATGCTCGCCGAGCGGCGTATCCACTCGGGGGCGCGGCATCGGGAGCGGGACCATGCGAAGACGAGCGTTTCTTGGAACGTGCGGCGCCGGACTGGCGGGGCTGCTCGCCTCGGGGAATTGGCGGAGCGCCCGGGGCGAGCGGGCGTTTCGCGACTTCGACGTCATCATCGCCGGCGGAACGACCGCGGCCTTCGCGGCGGCCGTGGCGTCGGCCGAAAGCGGCGCCAAGACCTGCCTGATCGAACCAACGGATTGGGTCGGCGGCCAGATCACCGCCAGCGGCGTGCCGGCCATCGACGAAGCCTGGCACAAAATCAAAGACAAAACCACCGGCGCGGAATACAACGTCGCCGCCATCGCCCGCGACCGGGTGAACATGACCCCCAACTTCCGGGCGATGCTCGACGCCACCGGAAACCCCGGCAAGGGGTGGGTCAGCAACTACTGCTTCGAGCCCAAAAACTTCCTCGACCAACATCTGCTTCCCCTGGAGCGCGCCCTCTCCGCCAAGGGGACGCTCGCCGTGTTCCGCGACGCCGTCATCAAGACCGTCGAGGTCGACGAGGCCAAGGGGCTCGTCACCGCCATCACGGCGATCCAGCGAGCGCCGAAGGCCGGAGTCGAGTGGGAAGGCTACGACCGGCTCCCCTCGGAAGACCTCGCCGACTGGTATGATCCCAAGCCGTCGGACCGCTTCGACAAAACCACGCTTCGGTTCGAGGCCCCCAAGGGACGCCACGTCGTCTTCATCGACGCCACCGAATGGGGCGAGGCGCTCGCGCTGGCCGGCGCTCCGTATCTTCAGGGATTCGAGTTCGAGGACGGCGGACGAGAAGGGAACGACCGCTGCGGCCAAGCCACCGTCGTCGACTTCGTCCAACGGTACAACGCCGAACCCAGCGACGAGCCGGCCGGTCCCGAGGATGTCGGCAACTTCGGCTTCATGGCGCCGAAGGACCAAAAGGACCCTTGGAACCACATCTGGACCTACCGGCGGATCAAAAGCGCCAAGGGGGGAGGACCAGCCGCCGTCGGCGACCTCTGCCTGCAAAACTGGGGATACTCGGCCAAGCAAGAGGCAGGCGGCAACGACTACCCCTTCGGCTACCTCTTTCTCTCGAAGGCCGACACCGACGCCCAGCGCGGCGATTGGCGGGGAGGGATCGACGTCGTCGTGATGGCCGCCGCCGAGAAGCGTGCCTTTGGCTGGCACCATTGGTTCAAAAACCACGCCCCCGAGGGGATCGACCCGCGCCAAATCATCCTCGACCGGGGCGTTCTGGGAACCGGGCACGGCCTGGCGAAGCTTCCCTACATCCGCGACACCCGCCGCTCGATCGGGCTCGACGGCTTCCTGCTCACCGGCAAAGACCTGACCGGCGAACCAGCCCGCAAGACGGGCCGGCGATTCCGCGACCGAATCGCCCTGGGTGCGTATCCGTCGGACGTTCACGGGATGACAACCTGCGAGATGCCGGGCTACATCCTCAGCGCCCACGATACGTTGCCGTTCCTCATCCCCTTCCGGGCGCTGACGAACCAGAAGTTCGGCAACCTGTTGGTGACCGGCAAAACCATGGCCCAGAGCTTCCTGGCCAACGCGGCCACCCGGCTGCACCCGATCGAGTGGTCCACCGGAACCGCCGCCGGAGTCGCCGCCGCCGACATGGCCCGCCATGGCCGCGACAGCCGCGCGGAGCTGAAGCGCATCGAGGAGCTCCAAGCCCTCGTCCGCCAAAAGACGCCCATCGAGTGGACCATCGACGGCGAAACCTACCCCGGAACCGGCGCGGACGTCGAGGGATAAGGCGGCCGAAAGCCCCGGAGGGGCGATAGTCAATAGCCGGGGGTGTCAACCCCTGGGAGCCCGAGGCATCGGCCCATTGGTCCGGCCAACCGCGGGGGCGGCGGAAGCGCGATCGTGGACGGAGTTTCGGTCTCCCATCGGGGCTAGGCTCTGTCTGATAAACCGTTGGACGCGCCTCCCCGGGAACGCCGATCTCCTGACCGGCTCTTCACTCCAACGGCTGTTGGCCCGGATGCCGATCAGGAGATCGGCGTTCCCAGGGGGATGGTTCTCCTCTCCTCGGAACCAAACCTTTTGCCAAACACAGCCTAATCGGAGAGGGGACGCGACGCCCCGCGAGGCCAGGGGTTGACACCCCCGGCTACCGACGACCGCCCCTTCGGGGCTAAAAAGACCAACCTTCCCAACGGCCTCGCGCGGCTTTCGGCGCGCCAGCCGTCCGTCGGATCCGGAGTTGCGTCGGCGGTGAATAATCTTGCGGGGGGAGAGGGGAAAAGCTTGTGGGGGGAGAGGGGAAAAGGGGCGTCGCTCAACGCCCCTAGAACCTCAACGCCTCCCGGAAGACCTGGTCTTTTGGGCTTCGGGACCTTCGGTGGGAACGCCGGGGACGTTGGGCGATCCGGGCGTCAGGTGCGAGTCGGCCGGGGGGGGCGTGGAGGACGAGTCACCGCAGCCGGCGACGCTCCAGGTCAGCGCGGCCAAAAAGGCGAGGAGAACAAACGAGCGCATCAAATTCTTCTCCAAAGATTCGACGGGGCGGAAGTTCGTGACGCGACGAACGGGGGCGGATCGTCCGAAGCCGAGCCCGCCCCGCGTCGGCCAATTTGATTAGAAGGCGTCGGAGCTGATGACCTCGTTCCCCTGGCTGGTGCTCAGGGCGCGCCAGGTCTCCAGGTTGACGCTGTCTTTGATGAAGCGAACGCTGCCGTCGGCGAACACCGCGTTGACTCCGCCCGGATGCCGGCTTCGCGCCGCGTAGGTGTCGCCGTTGATCGCCGGCGTGGTGTCGCCGGGATAGGCCGGAGGCGGCGTGTTGCGGAACTTGCACGGCGGGTTGTTGGCGAACGGATAGGCGCAATAGGGGGTGTCGTTAAGCATGTCGGGCTGCTTCGAGTTGGGCGCCAGATAGGTGGCGAAGCCGCTCGACGAACCGTACTGAACGAACCCGCGAAGGTCGGTCTGCGCCCCGTTGACCTTGCCCTGAATCACCTCGCTCAAGAGCAGCGTGTTGCTGGTGCCGTCGGTGATGCTCGAAATGTTGTACGTCCTCGCGAACGGCTGAACCGGCGCGGTGCCGATGGCGATCCAGGAGAACGGAGCGCCCCCGAAGACCACGCCGTTGTAGTCGGTGCAGCAGTACGGGCTCGATCCGTTGATCTGAAACAAACCCGTCCCCGTGTTGCCATAATTAACCGCGTAATTCGCCGAGGTGATGCCGCCGATCGGCGCGACCGGCTCGTCGCTCGGGCACTGAAACGTGGCGATCCGACTCGTGGACGCCGTCGCGTTCTCGGGTCCGCCATACCCCAGCGCG
>Ga0180220_1001383_pt1 | contig 18160 bp, 13 predicted proteins | sample eDN5th37CBELigBY_FD_151335 | JGI IMG/M metagenome (GOLD analysis project Ga0180220, IMG submission 151335) | Enriched backyard soil microbial communities from Emeryville, California, USA - eDNA 5th pass 37_C BE-Lig BY (version 2) (version 2) | ecosystem: Environmental > Terrestrial > Soil >...
CGCCATACCTGCCGAGGGAGACGCGGGACTACGTGCCGCTCATGCTGGCGGCCGGTCATATCGCGAAGGAGCCCGAGAAGTATGGGTTCAAAGACCTGAATTACCATCCTCCACTGGATTTCGAGACGGTATCGGTTCCTGGCGGGACTAGTTTGCGGGTGGTGGCGCAGGCCGCGGAGGTGCCATTCTCTGCGGTGAAGGATCTGAACCCGCAGCTGGTGCAGGCGATCACCCCACCCGGGAGCGATTGGTTGGTTCGCCTCCCGCGGGGGAGTGGCCAGGTGTACGCGCAGAACGTCGAGCAGGTCCTGGCCGCGGAGCGGTTGGCGCAGGTGGAGCATAGGGTCAGGCGGGGCGAGACGCTGAGCCATATCGCAAAGCGGTACGGCACGACGGTGAGCGTGCTCGTGGAAGCCAATGCCGGGATCCGTCCGGACCGTATCAGGGTGGGGCAACGGATCCGCGTTCCGAGCCGGGTGCAGGCCGCCGCCTCGGCGCCCGCGGTTTCGCGGGCGCCGAGGTGGACCAGGTACCGGGTCCGTCGCGGCGATTCGCTCTGGAGTATCTCCCGCCGCTACGGTGTCACCGTACGGGAGCTGCAGGCTTGGAACGGGTTGGGCCGAAACAGCAGGATACTGGTCGGCCAGAGTCTTCGGATCCGTGTCTGAGCGGTAGGTGATCGCTTCGGTGTGATCCTACGGTTCACTCCTGGCCGAGTACGGCGACGTCGTACCCGTTGGCCGGATCGCCGCCATCCTTCCTGATCTTGTCCACGGTCCCGGGCCCCCGGTTGTAGGCGAGGAGCGCGAGACGCGTGTCGCCCTGGTACTTCTCGAGCATCTGGCGGAGGTAGCGGAACCCGAGCCGGAGATTCGTCTCCTGGTGGAATAGATCGGCATAGCCGATGGTCGGATCGAGCTCCCGTGCGGTAGAGGGCATGACCTGAGTCAGCCCGACCGCGCCCATGGGGCTGATCGCCTTGCCGTAGAACCCACTCTCGACCCTGACCAGGTTGTGGGCGAGGGTGGGGTCGATGCCCTCCGCCAGAGCGATGTCGTAGATCTTCGCGGCGAGGTCGGCCGGGATCTTGTACTGCGACGAAAACTTCATCACGGCGTGGGCCCGATTCAGCTCTATCCTGGCGAGCTCCAATTCGCCCTGCCGTGCCTTCAACTCTATCTCCGTCTCGCGGAGCTTCTTGCCGATATGTGAATTAGCGGTGCTGTCGCCGGCACCCGAGGCCGAGTAGGTCCCCAGGAAGAAGGCGGCTCCTCCCAGGATGAGGGCGCGCAGGGTCGCCCCCACACTGGACCAAACAGCACTCACTGTACGACGCCACCACGGCATCTGTTCTCTCTCCCACTGCAATAAGGCCGATGACATAGCGATCTCTCTCCTGTCTGCGGCCAAACCAGGTTGAAAACTGCGCTGTGTTCAAATACCAGAAGCGCGCTCATAGCAAGATTCACGCCATTCGTCCAGCATTCCCGGTCGAGCGCCGGGCGTCGGTTAGGTTCGTGATTGCGTAAATGATGGTGAGCGCGTGTCTTAGCCCGCGCGGCCAGCGTGGCGCGGGGTGGCGGCGCCATTGAGTTCGGCGCCGGGAAACGGTCCTGCCGGTGGTGTACGAATGCCACCCCGGTTGGACGCTAGCCTCATACCGTGTCTCTCCAGGTGACAGCGGCTAGGACGTGGTCGTTACCGGTCGCGCTCGTAGTGGTCCCATGGATGGTGCGATCCGGGACGAGGTCGACCGTGAAGCCGTCGATGGGGAGAGGGGGGCGAAGGGGGACCAGGTCCAGAGTCGTATGGCTGGCCGGAATCCCCGCGATGCGTGCGACGGTGAGCGTGTCCCCCTGGGGGCGGATTCGCTCGTATCGGGTCGTCAGGGGCTCGGGTCTGGCGCCGAGTCGGCCCGCGGCCGAGGCGGCGCGCCGGGTCGTCTCAATCTCGCCGACAGCCACCAGGCGAAGCCAGTCGGCCTCGCCGTGGTGGGTCAGTACCGGAGTATCCATGCCTACAATTTATCCGATCAGGCGTGTGCTGACCAGTCTTGCGGGGGGATGTCCGTCAATCTTTCCCGCTCAGGATCCGGTGCAGGGTCTCGAGGAGCCAGGCCATGGTGAGTTGTGGGTTGACGTTACCCTGGGCCATGGTCTGTGCCTCTTCGAGCGCGAGGAGGGCGCGGTGGGAGGCGTGGGCGGCGGCGGGGAGGCGTTGGTGGAGCCTGCGGAGTAGTTCGAGGGCGTCACGGTTGGCGACGCGGTCCTCGGCGCCGTTGGCGGTGGCGGCGAGGTCACGGAGCCAGGTGGAGAGGGCGTCGAGTACCTCGGTGAAGACGCCTCTGGCGCCGGTGGGCTGGACCGCGTGAGCGGCGGCGAGGCGGGGGGTGGTGGTCGGGGCGGCGATCGCCTCGAGGAGCTCTCGTGCCTGTTGGCGGAGCTGTTCGAGTGGTCCGGGCTCGCCGTCCACGGGGAGGAATCCGAGCGCGCGGCCGATCGAGCCCTCGGCCAGGCGCGCGGCGGTCTGCGCGGTCGGGAGGTCGGTGCCGCGCTGCGTGGTCAGGATATGGACGATGTCGTCCTCCGGAAGAGGACGGAGGCGGATCGGGAGGAGCCGCGAACGTATGGTCGGCAGGAGGGTGTTGGGGCCGCAGGCCGTGAGGATGAAGGTGGTGGCCGGCGGCGGTTCCTCGAGGAGCTTGAGGAGCGCGTTGGCCGCCTCCTGGCTGGACTCTTGGGGGACGAGGTGCTCGGCGTCGGCGATGAGGAAGATCTTGGCCTTCCCGAGTGCCGGTCTGGGTTGCGCCAGCCGGCGGATGGTCTGGACCTGGGCGAGGTAGATCCCGACCGAGTCGCTGGGCACGGAAGCGCGCCATGGGTCGGCGCGCCTGGCGGCGAGTTCCGCGGCGCGGGCCTCTTCGAGGGCGTCGGCGAGCTTGTCTGGACCGGATGCCCCCTTGGGGCGCGGGAGGGGGAAGAACCAGTGCAGGTCGGGGTGCTCGAGCCGATTCACCATGCGGCAGGGTGCGCAGGTGTTGCAGGCGCCCCGTACCGGGTCGGGCGCCTGGCAGAGGATGGTCTGGGCGAGCCAGAGACCGAGCCGCTGCCTACCGACGCCGACCGGTCCGTGAATCAGGAGCGAGCCGGGGATCTCGCCGGCGCTCACCGCGCGGGCTAGGGTCGCACGGATGTCGTCGTGGCCACGGATCTCGGGGAGCATCACCGATCCCCTCCTGAACGGCGGCGGAGCCAATCGAGTGGGTCGACGGGCTCGGGCGGTCCGTTCCTGGAGGGCGCCCGGACCTGGAACTCGATGTGGGGTCCTTCCGGGGTCCGTTCGCCGCCGACCGTCCCGATCACGGTGCGGGCCGCGATCTGCTGTCCTTCGCGCACGTTTACCGTCTTGAGGTAGAGGTAGAGTGTGTAATAGCCGCCGCCGTGGCTGATGACGACGGATGGGCCGTAACCCTCGAACGGTCCGGCCATGACGACGGTGCCCGCCTCGACGGCGCGGACCGGGGTGCCGGGCTGCGCGGCGATCCCGATCCCGTTCCAGCGGAGGACGACGCCATTGGGTCTACGGTCGGTCCCGAAGCGGTAGACGAGGCTCCCCTCGACGGGCCACTCGAGCGCGCCCAGGTCTTTGGTCGTGATACTCCCCTCGCCCGTCGGCCTGGCGCCGCTGACCGCGCGGCGGCGCTCTTCTTCGAGACGTTTCCGCTCGAGCTCGGCGATGAGGTTGGTTACGCGGGCCTCGTCCCGGGCGAGCTGTTGGAGCCGCTCCTGTGCCTGTCGTTCGCGCTGGCGGAATGCCTTTAGGGTCGCTTCCTTTTCGGAACCGATCGAGCGGAACCGTTCGAGTTCGTCCCGCTTCTCGACCTGCAGCTGCTGCATGAGCGCGAGGTCGGCGGCGAGTTGGCGTTCTCGCTCCGAGAGCTCGCGTTCGAGCTTGGCCACCTCCTGGATCAGGGTCCGATCCGCGAGGGTGATGAGGTGGAGGTAGCGGTACCGATTGATGAGGTCGCTGAAGCTCTCGGCGGTCAGGAGTACCCGCGCGGTGTGCAGGGGGCCGCGCTTGTAGATGGAGCGGAGTCGGTAGTTCAGCAGGACACGTCGCTCGCGGAGCCGGTCACGGGTGCGTAGGAGCTCGGCGGTAGTCGAGTCCGCGCTGGCCGCGAGCATCTCGGATTGGTGGTCGATCTCCTTCAGGACCGCGTTGGTAGCCGCGATCTGGCGTTCGATGTTGACGAGCTGGTCGCTGACGTCGTGGAGTTGGCTCCGGAGCCGCTCCATCTCTTTCTGCAGCGTCTCGCGCTCTTGCCGGATCCGTTCCAGGCGACGCTGGCTCTCGCGTATCTCCTGCTGGGTCTGGGCCGCGCCGGCCGAGGCCAGTGCGAGGGAGAGGAGCAGGGCGGCCAGGCAGGAAGTACCGAACCTGGACCTCATAGCTGGCGGAGGTGCTGCCGGACCGAGATGGCGCTGGCGACGAGCCCGAGGAGGCCGCCGGCGGCGATCCCGATCAGAACCCAGGAGTGCGGGAGCCAGATGAGCGGGAAGACGGCGCGGGTCAGCACACGGTAGGCGGTGAAGGTAGCCGAGAGCGCGAACCCCGCACCGAGCAGCCCAGTCAGGAGCCCTTCGAGGAGGAAGGGGGCGCTGATGAAGGCGTCGGTCGCGCCGACGAGGCGCATGATCCCGATCTCTTCGCGCCTGGCGAAGATAGCCATCCTGATGGCGGTCCCGATGATGAGGATGGCCACAGCCGCGAAGGCGCCGCCGACGACGAGGGCGGTTGCACCGGCGATCCGCCGTAGGAGGTAGATCCGCTCGACCCACTCCTTCCCGTAATTCAGGTCTTCGACGAACGGGTAGCCGGAGATCCTCGTGGCGACGCGCTCGACGATCTCAGGGGAGCGGTTCCCGGGCTGGAGCCGTACTTCGATCGACGCGGGGAGGGGGTTGACCTCGAGGTCGGCGAAGATGACCGGGTCCTCGCGACGCGCGCGCTCGAGGGCTTGCGCGCGGGAGACGTAGGTGGCTTGCTCCACCTCGGGGAAGGCGCGGATCTCCGCAAGCATCAACTCCGCGGCGTCGTCTCGGATGTCATCGCGCAGATAGGCGATGATCTCGACGCGGGACTCGATCTGGTCGAGGACCTGGCGGATGTTGTGCGCGCCGATCCCGAAGAGCCCGACGGTGAAGAGGGAGAGCCCAATCATCGCCGCCGAGAAGACGATCAGCAGCGGCGAGCGGCGGAAAGCTGCCAGTGCTTCGCGCAACGCGTGCCTCATCGGGGCCCCCCGGCAGAGTCGTATACCAACGTCCCCTGATCCAGCTCGAGGACCCGGCCCTCGGGGAAGCTGCGGGTGAGGTCGAGGTGGTGCGTGGCCATGACGATGGCGGTGCCGGCGGCGTTGATCGCGCGGAAGAGCTCCAGGATACCCCGGGCGGCACGTTCATCGAGGTTGCCGGTCGGCTCGTCGGCCAGGAGGACGAGAGGGCTGTGCGCCAGTGCCCGAGCGATAGCAACCCGTTGCTGCTCACCCCCCGAGAGCTCGCTCGGATACGCCTCGGCCTTGCTCGCGAGACCCACCTGCGCGAGGAGCTTGCTCACCCGGCTCTTCGTGGCGTTCCGGCTGGTGCCGGTGACCTCGAGGGCAAAAGCGACGTTCTCCGCCGCCGTCCGGTTGGGGAGGAGCTTGAAGTCCTGGAAGACGAAGCCGATCTTGCGGCGCAGGTGTGCTATCTCCCGGGAGCTGAGCCGCTTGGTGTCGTGGCCGGTGACCCGGACGGTCCCGCTGGTGGGGAAGTCGGCCATATGGATGAGGCGGAGCAGGGTCGACTTGCCGGCTCCGCTGTGACCGATCAGGAAACAGAACTCCCCCTTGCGGATCTCCAGGTCGAGACCACGCAGCGCCGGGCCAGAGCGGCCGTAATCCTTGTAGACCTGCTCGAAGTGGATCATGACATAGTATACTGCAGCGATCCACCGCATCGCGCCAGGCGGTCGGCGAGGCGCAGTGCCTCGAGCATCGAACTCGGATCGGCGATCCCTTTCCCGGCGATGTCGAGCGCGGTCCCGTGATCCGGTGAGGTTCTGATAAAGGGGAGCCCGAGGGTGACGTTCACACCCTGGCCGAAGGAGGCGGTCTTGAAGGCCGCCATCCCCACATCGTGATAGGGGGCGATCACGGCGTCGAACTCACCGCGCACCGTGCGGACGAAGACGGTGTCGGCCGGGATCGGCCCGGCGGCGTCGATCCCTTCCCGGCGCAGCGCCTCGATAGCCGGTTCGATGATCCGGGCCTCCTCGTCGCCGAAGAGACCGCCATCGGAGGCGTGGGGGTTGACGGCGCAGAGGGCGATCCTGGGGCGCTCGATCCCCCAGCCCCCCCGCAGCCCCGCCGCCGTCAGCCGCGCCTGCTCGACGAAGAGCTCCACCGAGAGGGAGGCAGGCACATCGGCGAGCGCCAGGTGCGTGGTGGCCAGCACGACGCGGAGCGGTCCGCCGAGCGCGGTCTCTTCCGCGGCCATCATCATCACCACGTTGGGGGCGCCGGCGATCGCGGCGAGCATCTCGGTATGACCGGGGAACTCGTAGCCGCCGGCATGGAGCGCATGCTTGTCGATCGGGGCTGTGACGATCCCGGCGACCTCGCCCCGCAGCGCGAGCCGCGCTGCGGTCTCGATGGCGGCGCCGGCGAGGCTGCCGGCGGTGGCCTCGTCGCTGCCGGCGCGCCACTCGCCTACCGACAGGAATTCGTCAGCAGCGGCTTCGGCACCGGTCCCCGCGGGGCCGACGAAGAGGAGTGTAGGGCGGTCTGGGGTATCGGAGAAGCGCCGTGCGGCAGTAGCGGCGACCTCCGGTCCGATACCCCGGGGGTCGCCGAGCGTGACCGCGAGTTTCATCTCGACAGCTTTCGAATCAGATACGAACCTCGACGTAGGTCCGTGCCTTCAGTTCACGGACGATCTCCTCGATGAGGAGCTGTTGCTCGAGCTGCTCGCGGAACTGCGTCCGAACGAGCGGATCGTCCCAGCTGTAGGGGCCCTTCTCGGTGACGGATGTGACCTTGAGCACCGCCCAGCGATCGCCGCGCGGGCCGGGGAGCGCGAAGGGACCGATCAGATCACCGACCTGGGCCTCGGCCAGGAGCTCGCTGAACGGGGAGGGGAGGCGTTCCTTGGGGAAAGGGCCGACCCTGCCCTGGTCCTTGTCGGCCGGATCGCCGTATTCGCTGACGAGCTCGTCGACGAGGACGCCGGAGCGAATCTTCTCGAGGACCTCGCCCGCCAGCTGGCGGGTCCTCTCGCCATCCTGCGCGGTGTACTCCGGGACGATGAGGATGTGGCGTGCCTGGCGTTCCGCGCCCTTCGCCTTCTCTACCTTGATGATATGGAAGCCGAAGCTGCTCTCGACCACGCCGCTGACCGCGCCCGGCGGGAGCGAGAAGGCGACGGAGGAAAACTCCGGGACCATCTGGTTCTCCCGGAACCACCCTAGGTCGCCCCCGCGGTCCTTGGAGCCGGGGTCCTGCGAGTAGCGGCGTGCGAGCTGGGCGAAGTCCTCGCCTTCGCGGATGCGCTGCAGGATCTGCTCGGCCTGGGCGCGAGCGGCCGCCTTCGCGGAGTCGCTCGCCTGGGGCGCGACGATGACCATCTCGAAGCTCACGGTGGCGGGCCGCTCACCAAGCCTGTCACGCTGCTCGTCGAAGAACTCCTTGACCTGTTTGTCGGTCACGGGCGGTGGACGCCGGTCCCGGCGGAGGTTGGCCAGGTACCGCTCGATTATCCCTTGGTTGCGAACCTGACGGGTCAGCTCGTGGCGGTAGCCGGCCAGGGTGAAGCCCTGTGCGCGGAGCGCCTGCTCGAAGGCGGCCTCGCCGCCGAAGGCGCGTTTCTGCTGCTCGATCTGTTGATCGACCTGGCGCTGGACATCTGAATCGCCCACGGTGACCGAGTCACGCTCGGCGGCGATGAGCATGAGCAGCTCGTTGATGCGGGCCTCGAGCGCGGTGCGGTAGAGCTCTTTCCTCACCTCGGGGTCATCCGGCATCTGGCGCTGGCCGGTGCTGGCCAGGATGCGGAAGACCTCTTCGTCGAGATCGGTCTGGAGGATCGCGCTGTCGCCGACCACGGCCACGACCCGGTCGATGACCTGCCGGCTGGTGTCGGCGGCGGGTGCCTCCTGGGCGTGCGCGGCGCTTGCGGCGAAGCCGAGCGCGAGGGCGAGCAGAGCGGTAATCCGCAGTCGGTCCATGTCGATCGGTTCTGCTATGAGAAACGGGTCGGGGCCGGCGCGCGTGACGCCGACCCCCGATTATATCCCTCTCGTTCGGACGGTGTTCCTATGTCCGGTTACTGCTGCGACTCTTCCTGAGTGGCGCCGGGGGGCGCGGCCGGCGGCGACTTCTGGCGCTCTTGCAGCTTGCGGACCACCGCCGGGAAGGAGCGTTCGAAGATCTCGCCGGCGTGCCCGGACCGGAGGCTGAACGAGATCGGACCGAGCTCGAGGAGCTCCTGTTCGCCGCGGATGATGGCGACGAGGAAGTCGTTGACCCGGCGTTCGATGGCCTGCTTCTCGGACTCGCCCTCCTTCGCCTCAGCCTTGGCGAGCCCGGTCTCTTCGACCGCCTGGACCAGCTGGCTCCTGATCCCGGACTCGATGGAATCGCGCACCGTCTCCGGCACGGTGATCCCCTCCTTGCGCGCCGCGGCGATGATGACCTTGTTCTGCGTCATCGCCTTGAGGACGCTCTCGAGGTCGCTGTCACCGGCGGCGGCGAGCTGCATCCGCGTGCCGGGGTTGGTCCGGGCGCGGACGAAGTCGAGGTAGTCCTTAGCGGTGAAGGAGCCGCCCTTGTACTCGACGAGGACGCGGGAAGCGGCGCGGCCGCTCAGTTTGGTGTTCGGCTTGGTCGCGAGGTCGCGCGCGATGGCGTAGGCGCCCTCCTGGACCTTGATCTCGAGCGAGTCGGTGAGCCGCTTGATGAAGTCCTGCGTGGCCCTCATGGCCTTGTTGGCCCGGGCCTGTTCGCGGAAGGTGTCCTTGATCTCGGCGAGGGTCGGGCCCTTGCGCTCCTCGAGCTTGATGATGTGGTAGCCGAAGGGGGTCTCGACCACGTCGCTGATCTCACCGATCCCGAGCGCGAAGGCCGCCTCGTCGAAGGGGGCGACCATCTGGCCACGACTGAAGAAACCGAGGTCACCGCCCTGCCGGGCGCTACCCGGGTCCTGGCTGTGCTCCTCGGCGAGCTTCGCGAAGTTGGCGCCAGCCACCGCCTGGGCGCGGAGGTCACGGGCCAGGGCCAGGACGCTGTCACGCTGCGCGGGAGTGGCGTCCGGCGCGACGCGGAGCAGGATGTGGCGGGCCCTGATCTGGGCGCCCGGCTGTTCGCGCTGATAGATCTGGAGCAGCTCCTCGTCCGTGATGGAGGTGTCCGGCTTGATCACCTGCTCGTTGTAGCGCTGGAAGATCTGCTGCTCGATGATCGGATCGACGAGCGGGCCGAGATCGACGGAGCCGAGGGTGGGGTCGGAATTAGCCGCGTGCGCCAGGAGCACGTAGTCGACCCAGAGGTTGGCCACTGCGTCGACCACTTCGGGCTCGGGCATGAGGCGACCGTTCTGGGCGATCAGTTCAGCAGTCTGATCGACGGTGAGTTCGTGGCCTGCCGCGCGGGCCACGACATCCTGGTGTGCCGACATGGCCTGATCGAGGCCGTCGCACGCAGAGGCGGCCATGACTGTGGCCAGCGCGCCGAGAGCAATGAATCTCTTAGTCGTCAAGCTATACCCCCTAGGAACTATATGGGAAGCGCGGAGCGCTGTAGAATGCGCAAATTACCCCGTTCGTGCAAGGTCGGTTCCTACGGCGCTCCGATAGAGCCACGTATGTCATGCAGCTTTGGCGCGATTCGCCGCCAGTAGCTGCAGCGCATGTATGAGTGTCTCGGCGACCGGCTCGGCGCCGTACCGGCGGAGTACGAGCGAGAGCGGTACCGCCCGCCGGACCTCGACCTCGAGCTGGCGGTCGCGGAAGGCGCCCTGCAGCGCGGCGAGCCGCGGGTTGGCCTGCTCCCTGAAGTTGAGTCGTACCTCGTTGCCGCGTATCATGATACGCTCGACGCCGAGCTTGGTGCCGAGGAGTCGCAGCGCGGCGTTGGCCAGTAGCCGTTCGACCTCCGGGGGCGGCGGACCGAACCGGTCGCGCAGCTCCTTGCGCAGGGCGTCGACCTCCTCGACCCGCTCGAGGCGCGAGAGGCGCCGGTAGAGGTGGAGCTTCTGCGACGACTCCGGGAGGTACTCGTCCGGGAGGTAGGCCGCACCGTCGAGCGTGATCTCGGGGGGCGGGAAGTTCTCGCCCGTCTTCTCGCCCTTCATCCGCTTGATGGTGTCCTCGAGGAGCCGAGTATAGGTTTCGATCCCGACCGCGTGCACGAACCCGGACTGCTCCGCGCCGAGAATGTTCCCCGCGCCACGCAGTTCCAGGTCCTTGAGCGCGATCGCGTACCCGCTGCCGAGCTCCGTCAGGTGTTCGAGGACCCGCAGTCTCTTCTCCGCCTCCTCGGTGATCTTGTCCGGAGCGATCAGGTAGCAGTACGCGCGGTGGTGCGAGCGGCCTACACGCCCGCGGATCTGATAGAGCTGCGCGAGCCCGAAGAGGTCTGCCCGGTCGACGATGAGCGTGTTCGCCCGCGGGACGTCGAGCCCGTTCTCGATGATCGAGGTGGTGACCAGGATACTGGTCTCGCCTTCGATGAAGCGGCGCATGACCCGCTCCAGTTCCGCGGCGGCCATCTGGCCGTGCGCGATGTCGAGGGTCGCGTCCGGGACGAGGCGGTGGACCCGCTCGGCGATCGTCTGGATCGTCTGGACGCGGTTGTGGACCACGTAGACCTGGCCGCCGCGGTCGAGCTCGCGCTGGATCGCGTCTTCGATCACCTCGTCGACCCACGGCAGGACGTGGGTCGTGATCGGCATCCGGTCGCGGGGCGGCGTCCTGATCAGCGAGATGTCGCGTAGCCCGGCGATCGAGAGGTAGAGCGTGCGCGGGATCGGCGTCGCGGTCAGGGTCAGGACGTCGATGTTCTTCTTCAGCTCCTTGAGCCGCTCCTTGTGCTTGACCCCGAACCGCTGCTCCTCGTCCACCACAAGGAGCCCGAGATCTCTGAAGACGACGTCGTCCTCCAGGATCCGGTGGGTACCGATCAAGATGTCAATATCCCCGGCCGCGAGGTCGACGAGTAGCTTCTCCTGCTCCTTGGCGGTGCGGAAGCGGGAGAGCGACTCGATCCGGACCGGGTAGTCGGCCAACCTCTCGCGGAAGGTGTGGAGGTGCTGCTCCGCCAGGATGGTGGTCGGGGTGAGGACGGCGACCTGCGCCCCGTCCTGGACCGCCTTGAAGGCAGCGCGGATCGCGATCTCCGTCTTGCCGTAGCCGACGTCGCCGCAGATCAGCCGGTCCATCGGGCGTTTCGACTCCATGTCCCGCTTGACGTCCGCGGTGGCTTGCCGCTGGTCAGGGGTGTCCTCGTAGAGGAAGCTCGACTCCATCTCCTTCTGCCACCGGGTATCCGGCGAGAAGGCCCGGCCCTCGGTGGTCTGGCGCGCGGCGTAGAGCTGCAGCAGCTCCGTGGCCATCGCCTCGATCGCCTGCTCGGTCTTCGCGCGGAGCGTCTTCCACGACTTGCCGCCGATCTTGTGGATGCGCGGCGGGACGGTGACCTCCGCCTCCTCGGGGACCCAGCGTTCGATCAGGTCGAGACGGTAGACGGGGACGCGCAGGATCTCGCCGCCGGCGTACTCTATCGCCAGCGCCTCGACCTCCTGGTCCAGGACACGGACGCGCTCGAGGCCGAGGAACTTGCCGATCCCGTGGTCGAGGTGGACCACGTAGTCGCCCGGCTTGAGCTGCGCGAGACTCTCGAGGGCGACGGCGCCACGGAAGCGCCGCGAGCGCCTGAGCCGACGTTCGCGGCGGAAGATCTCGTGGTCGGTCAGGACCCGGAGCGGTGGTTCGCTACCCTCGAGGATGAAGCCGTGCGCCAGCGGGCCTATGGCGAGGGTGGTCCGCGCGGGGCGGCCGCGGCCGTTGGTCAGGAGCTCGTCGAGCCGCTCCAGCTGGCCGGTGTTGTCGCAGAGGATGATCGTGTCCTCGCCGCGCGCCGCGCCGGCGTGCAGGAGCCCGACGAGGCGGTCGAGGTCACGGTCGATCGCCTCGGGTTCCCGGATCCGGAACCGGAGCTCGGATTCCGGCGCCGGGGTCAGCGCGAGCCGGGCGAAGGTGCGGAACCTGGCGTCGGCGTCCCGCGCGGGGAGGAAGAGCTTGGCCGGCGGCTCTGGCTCGCCGCCGCGGCGACGCTCGGTCTCGTAGAGGTGCTGGACCTGGGACCAGGTCCGCTCGAACTCCCCCGGGAGCACGGCCGGATCGAGCTCGAGGATCACGGTGTCGGCCGGGACGAGGTCGAGGAGCGAGCGACGGTGGCTCCCCCCGGTGGCCGGGCGTGGCACGTCGTCGTCTCGAATCGATCCCTTCTCGCCACGGGCGGCGGCGCCGGAGAGCGAGATGGGGAGGAGGTCGATCTGCTCGACCTCGCCCGTCGAGCGCTGGTCGAGGATGTCGAAGTGGCGGATCGAGACGATCTCATCGCCCCAGAACTCGATGCGTGCCGGTTCGGGGTGGCCGAAGCCGAAGAGGTCGAGGATCCCGCCGCGGAGCGCGTACTCGCCGACCCCCTCGACGAGGGGCGCGCGGGTGAAGCCGAGTTCCTCGAGCTGGGCGGCGAGGTCGTGGAGCCGGAGCGTCTGGCCTACTGTGAGGGTGAGGCGGAGCTTGGCGAGTTCATTGGGGATCTCGCTGAGCTCTTGGAGTGCGCGCGGCGTGGTGACGAGGATACGGATCCGGCCGGCGAGGATCGCCTCGATCGCCTCCACGCGGAGCCCGCTGACCTCGAGGTGGTGCTCGTCGGCCTCGTAGGGGAGTGCCTGGCGCTGTGGGTAGAGCGTGGTAGTATCGTCGCCGACCAGTGCCTGGAGGTCGGCGGCGACCGCCTCCGCCTCCGGGGTGCTGGGCGCGACGATCATCCAGAACCGGTTGGGGATGGCGTCGGCGAGCGCGGCGGTGAGGAGCGCCGGGGCGGAGCCGGGGAGCCCCCCCAAACGGAGCGCAGCACCACGCGCCGGGAGCCGCTCTCGCAGCTCCCGGAACGCCGACTGGCGCTGCATCGCTTCGATCAGGATCCGTTGCGTCACGTACTGGAAGTTCGCTAATTCCCGGATGTCGCGCCAGCCCCGCCAGACGATGCCGCGACGGCCATCCCCTCGCGTGGCGAGCCGGCCTCGCCGCGGCCTCTCCCGGTCTCGCCGGCACCGCGGGTGCTCCCCGACGCGGCGACTAGCCCCTCGATGAGGAGGACGGCCAGCGCGGCCAGGATGAGCGGGCGCCAGATCTCTTTGCCGAGGCGCTGGTGATAGATCGCGTCGACCCAGTCGGCGGGGTCATCGACCCACTCGGGGTGCCACCCTTGCAGGGTCGAGCGGAGCGCGCGCCGGTCGAGGCGGGCGAGCTCGGACTCGGCCGGGTCGGGGTTGACCGCGAAGGCGTCGACGACCTCGTCGCCTGCCAGGATCTGGTAGACCCCCGGACGCCCCGGGACGAGGTACTGACCGGTACCCTCGACCTGGTCGCGGGTGCCGTCCGGTCGCTGGACCTCCGTCGCGCCGGCGGGGAGCTGCCAGCGGCTGCCAGGGACCGCCTCGTTGGCCGACTCGCGGGCGGCCGCCCAGGCGCCGGTCAGGCGATCGACGAGGGGGAGGAGGGCGGGGGAGGTCGGGATCGTCGTCGCGTCGTTGGAGAGGGGGGAGGCGACGAGGATGTAGCGGCCGCCGTCGGGCAGTTCACCCTGGAGCGCCCACGGCCGGCCATCCTGCAGCCGCAGCCGGACCTGCCCGTCGGCCCCGCCTTCGGCGCGGAGCTCGTAGACCTCGCGGAGCCGGGCGTCGGCCAGCGGGGCGAGGATCTCGTCGTCGACCCCGGCCAGCTCGAGCCGCGCCTCGCCGGTACCGCTCGGCGGGGCGAAGCGCCACGGGATCCCCGCCTCCGCGAGGCGGCGGTTGGTGGCCGGGAGCTCCGTAGGCGACGTCGGCGCCAGCACGATCGCGGCGGTCCACCCGCGTGCTCCGTCGAGCCCCAGCCCCCCGGGGGCGATCACGACGTCGGCGGGCTCGGCGCCGGCGAGCCGGACGTGACCGGCGTCGGCCAGGACGGCGATGGCGTCGTCGAGGAAGGCGGGGGAGCCGGCGAGGGAGACGGCGGGGGGCGGCTGGACCCGAGCGGCGAAGTAGCGGCGGTCGTCGCCGCGGAGCGCGTCCGGGTCGAGCTCGACGTGGCCGGCCACGATCCCCGAGCTGGGGGTGGTCAGCTGGAGGAGCGTGGTGGCGTTCGGATCGGCGGTCGCCGCGGCGGCCGTCCGGTCGCCGAGGATGAGGCGGAGCGGGATCTCGCTCCGGGACGAGGCGCCGCTCACCCTGACCGCTATGGTGGACTTGTCACCAGGGCGGGGCGCGACCCCGCCGTCGATGCTGAGCGCCGTGATGCCGACGTTCTCGGGGGCGGGGTCACTTGGACCCCAGACGATCACGGGCGGGTTGCGGCTCCCGCGCGGGGTGGGTGGGGCGGTCCGGTCGAAGGAGTTGGCCTGGAGATCGGTGAGGAGGTGGATCTCGGCGGCGCGCTCGCCGGCGCCGGCGGCGAGGAGCGCCCGGGCGCGGGTGAGGGCGGCGGAGAGGTCGGCGCGCCCCGCGGATACCTCCGTGTCGCGGACCAGCTCGGCCGCGGCCGCGGCGTCGAGCATTGTCGCCGGTTCCCAGGGCGAGCCGGCCCTGATGACCCAGAATCTGTCTTCCGCGCGCGCGTGCGACAGCGTTTCCAGCGCCCGCGCCTTGAGCTGGTCCAGGACCCGTTCCTCGCCCTGGATGAGACCGCTGCTCAGGGAGTTGTCCAGGATGATCGCGACCGCGGTCGGTTCGTGCCCCGACCCGCTCTGGCGGAGGAACGGCCGCGCGGCCGCCAGGACGAGGAGGATCAGGATCGCCAGCCGGAGCGCCATGAGGAGGAGCTGGCGCAGCTTGATCTGACGGGCGTTCTCCTTCTCGGCCCGGCGCAGGTAACGCAGGGCGGGGAAGATGAGGCGCGGCCCCTGATGCCGCTGCAGGAGGTGCAGGATCAGGGGGACGGCGACGGAGACGCCGAGTGCCAGGAGTAGAGGGTTGAGGAACGACATTAGCCCAGTCTCTCTCTCTTGCGCAGGTATGCTCTCAGGGCGTGGACCATGGGCTGATCGCTCCTCAGCACCAGGTAGTCGATCGCTCTGGAGGCGAAGAACTGCTGCCATTCGCGGAGCGCGGCGTCGACCGCCTCGCGGTACTCGCGGCGCAGGTCCGCGACGCTGACGGGGATCTCGTCGCCCGTCTCGGGGTCGATGAAGCGAGCGTCGCTCACCCCCGGGAGCTCCAATTCGCCCGGGTCGATGATGTGGAAGACGAGGACCTCGTGCCCGCGATGCCGCAGGAACTGGAGCGAGAGGCGGGTCGCCTCGGGGTCGACGAGGAGGTCGGAGAGGAGGACGACCAGCCCGCGTCGCCTGATCCGGCTCGCCACCTCCTGGATAGCGGATGCGGCGTCGGTGCGGCCCGATGCCTCGAGCGAATCCGTCGCCCGGAGGAGGTCGTGCCAGTGGCGCCGGCCGCCGCGGGTCGGGATCTGCGTCCGGATCGCGTCGTCGAAGGCGATCAGCCCCACGCCATCGCCCTGCCGCAGGAGGAGGAGCGAGAGGCACATCGCCAACTGCTTCGCGTACCAGAGCTTGGTCGGGAGCGTCTCCGGCTGCGAGCTCCACGCCATCGACGCGCTCGCATCCAGGAAGAGGTAGGAGCGCAGGTTCGTCTCCTCCTCGTACTGTTTGATGTAGAAACGGTCGGACCGGCCGAACTTCCTCCAGTCGACGTAGCGCAGGTCGTCGCCCGGCTGGTAGGCGCGGTGCTCGGCGAACTCCACCGAGAAGCCGCGGTGGGGCGAGCGGTGCAGCCCGGCGAGGAACCCCTCGACGACCTTGCGGGCGACGAACTCGAGCCCGCCGAGCGCCGCGAGCTCGGCGGGGGTGAGGAGATCGGCCCGCCGAGCCGGTCCGGGTGTGGCGATGATGGTATTGCTCATAACCTACAACAACTTAGCGTTGGTGGGCCCGCGCCTGTCGAGGTGCGATGTCCATGTCGATGCACTACACCGCGCCGGGCCGGAAGATCGCGACCGGATGAAATTCCCGCCGTCGGCCGTGCCGGGTGTTCGGGGCGGTACCCCCGGGAGGGTACCAGGTGGTGTATTGCGGTAAATGCTGCTATCTTCCACTATTGGGAACGAACCATATCGGCATCTGCCTCTCGCAAGGGGTAGGCCGCCAACTCCAAAGAAGGAAGCCATGAGATCGGTCAAAAGCCTATCTTTACTGGTGCTCCTGCTGGCTGGTTGCGCTGGGCCGGCACGGGAGTCCGCTTCGACCCAGCAGATCGCGGCACCGGCGTCGCTCGCTCCGGAGAGCGCCGCGGCGGGGATAACCCCGGAGGCGATCCATCGTCAGATCGCGTTCCTGGCGAGCGACGAGATGCGTGGCCGCGACACGCCGAGCCCGGAGCTGGAGCGGGCGGCGCAGTACATCGCCGATGAATTCCGCAGCTACGGGCTGCAGCCGGGAGGCGATGAGGGAACGTACCTGCAGTGGTTCCCGCTGCAGCGGCGGGTACTGGATACGGCCGCCACGCGGCTGACCATCCGCTCGGCGTCGGGCGAGGTGACGCTGGAGGGCGGGACCGATTTCGCCGCCTTCGCCGGGGTGCCGAACGAGGTCAGCGCGCCGGTGGCGGTGGTGGCCGGCGAGGTGAAGAGCGAGACGCCGGGGTTGGGTGGCCGGGTCGTCCTCGCGAGGCTCCCGGGCGCCGATCTGAACCGCGACTTCGAGCGTACGTTGATCCAGCGGCGCGCGGCTGCCCAGGCGGCTGGCGCGGCGGCGATCATCTTCGTGGTCGACGAGGAGTTCCCCGCGCGGACGCTCTCGGTGACCATGACGATGAACGCGCGTCCGTCCCGGCGGCCCACCGTCGGCGAGGCGCGTGATATTCCGGCCTTCCTGCTGACCCAGGGTGCGGTCCGGCGAGTAGCGCAGGAGTTGAAGGTGGATCTCGCGCCGGTGCTGGGGAGCGCCGCGGCGGGCGCGGGTCGCGTCGTCTCGGATGCGGGTGCGGGGCTCACGGCGGTAGCGAGCGCGCCGGTCCGGGTCCTCGAGGACCACAGGGCGCCGAATGTGGTGGGGATCCTCCCCGGCAGCGATCCCGAGCTGCGCGACACCTACGTGGTCTTCAGTGCGCACTTCGACCACGTCGGGGTAGGGAGGGCGGATGCCAACGGTGACTCGATCTACAACGGCGCCGACGACAACGCCTCGGGTACATCGGGGCTGCTCGAGGTGGCGCGGGCGTTCGCGAAGTTGCCGAAGGCGCCTGCCCGTTCGCTCCTCTTCCTCGCGGTGAGCGCCGAAGAGAAGGGGTTGCTCGGCTCCGAGTACTACAGCGACAACCCGACCGTCCCGCTGGAGAGTATCGTCGCCAACATCAATGTGGACATGATCGGCCGCAACGCGCCGGACAGCATCGTGGTGATCGGGCAGGAGTACTCCTCGCTCGGTCCGCTGGTGCAGGAGGTGGCACGCGCGCACCCGGAGCTGGGGCTGACCGTGGCGCAGGACATCTGGCCGCAGGAGCGCTTCTTCTTCCGGAGCGATCACTACAACTTCGCACGTAAGGAGATCCCGGCGCTCTTCTTCTTCGCCGGCGTGCACGAAGATTATCACAGGCCGTCCGACCACGTGGAGAAGATCGATACCGACAAGACCGCGCGGGTGGCACGGTTGATCTTCTATACCGCGTATGAGATCGCGAACCGCCGACAGCCGCCGACCTGGACGGAGGAGGGGCTCCGTGAGGTCAGGGCTATGACCGCGCGCGGACGTTAGACGTGCACCGTACCGCCTCGCGAGCTGTGAGCGTGACCTGGGGCGGTACGACTTACCTGCTTACAGAGAGGAGACGAAAATGTCGTTCATTGG
>Ga0180220_1001386_pt1 | contig 18128 bp, 14 predicted proteins | sample eDN5th37CBELigBY_FD_151335 | JGI IMG/M metagenome (GOLD analysis project Ga0180220, IMG submission 151335) | Enriched backyard soil microbial communities from Emeryville, California, USA - eDNA 5th pass 37_C BE-Lig BY (version 2) (version 2) | ecosystem: Environmental > Terrestrial > Soil >...
TCAGCTGCGGACGACGGCGAGGCCGATCGAATCCGTGCAACAGTCGCTGCGGCTCTCGCCGATCTTCCCATCGACGTCAACGTGGTGCCGGACGATACCTCGAGGCGCAAGAAGCTGCTCGTGGCCGACATGGAGTCGACCATCATCGAGCAGGAGTGCCTCGACGAGCTCGCCGACCATATAGGCCTTCGTGACCGCATCGCCGACATCACGGCGCGCGCGATGCGCGGCGAGGTCGCATTCGAGGCAGCTCTGAAAGAGCGCGTCGGGCTGCTGAAGGGTCTCGATGCCGACGTGCTGGAGAAGCTTTACGACCGCATCACGCTCGTGCCGGGCGCACGCGAACTCGTCGCGACGATGCGGACGAATGGCGCCTATTGTGCGCTCGTATCAGGCGGGTTCACGTTCTTCACCGAGCGAATTGCGGCACGCCTCGGTTTCAACAGCCATCAAGCCAACACGCTCGACATCGTCGACGGACGGCTAGCCGGGACGGTCTCCCCGCCCATCCTCGGGCGCGAGGCGAAACTCGCCGCGCTCGAGCGATTGGTTGGTGAGTTGAGTTTGCAGCCGGAGGAAACGCTAGCGGTCGGCGACGGCGCCAACGACCTCGACATGATCCGCGCCGCCGGCCTCGGCGTCGCCTTCCGCGCCAAACCGATCGTCGCCGCCAAGGCCAAAGCCTCCATTCGGTATGGCGACCTCACGGCGCTGCTTTACCTTCAGGGATATTCGCGCAAGGAGTTTGCTCGCTGATCCCGTCCCCTGTCATTCTCGACGGAATTCATCGGGCCGCTCAGACGCAGTATCAGAGAGACGAGCTCCGATTGGCGGTGCGTTTCGGTTTTCGCCATGATGGACTTGAGCTGGGCCCGCGCCGTGCCAATGCTGATGCCGTGTTGATCCGCGATGTCCTTCAGGTCCTCGCCACGCGCGAGCCCGCTAACAACGCGAATTTCTGCAGCGGTTAACCGGAAAGCCTGCTGGAGGACGATACTGATTGGGTTCCGGTGCTCGTCCGGATCTATGAAAATGAGAACTGCTGAGGCGGACTGAACTACGTCGTGTGCCGAACGAACAACCGGTATCGCATAAGCAACGAGCGGGCGCCCCTGCGGCCGCGGTAGCACCGCCGCCAACGGGCTTGATCCTCGCTGTATGGAAGGTGGGGTGAGCGCTTGGGCAATCAGCGTCTGAAAAGCACTTTCGGCAGACTTCTCGATTGCGCAAAGTTTGCCGTGCCTGATTGTAATTCCCTGCCCCAAAAGCTGCTCGGCTCTGGCATTCAATCTGCGTGGTCGACCGGCACCATCTATGAGCACACCGGCACATCCCATCGACTCCAGGGCGTCGAGCATACCCTCTGCCCTATTCAAGCCGAGCCGTGCGGTGATTTGCATGGCCCGAGCCAGATGAGGCGTCAGGGCTCCGATTGCATCTGTTTCCTGCCGACCAAATCGCTCCCGTTTGCCTAGCCGTTGCGTGGTGAACGCAATTGCATTGCCGTCAATTTCGCCGAGCATTGCCCCGGCATCCCAACGATACCCCATCTGATGATAAATGGCTCGATTGAAAGGCAGGTTATCGAGTTCCCACGGCGTAAACAGGTCTGACTCGGTTACGACACGCATCATCCCGAACCGCTTCAGCGCCCGTTCAGGCCTTGGGTTTTTCAGATACCAGCCCTCACGAAAGAACCAGTCCACCAATTCGTCATTCCCTTCGGACGAAACGGCCCAATGCGCTGACGTATTCGGATAAGCGAAAATGCTGACACTGTCGGAGCCCAAAACTTCTGCAACCCGATTGAACGCGCAACGCCATAATTCCGGTCGTAATGCAGCCTCGTAGATGAGGTCCACTACCCTCACCAGCTCGTCGGACTGCAATCTGGACATATCCAATCCCACCGCCTCTGTTGCAGATCATCCGCGGTCTGCGTTTTATCTCAAATGCGGTATGCGTGGCTAGACGAGCCAGCCTAGTCAGCCTGTGCATCTCTGATTGGAGGACACGTCCGATGAGAGCGAGATTGATACTCCTCGCCCTGCTGGTGATCACTTGGTCTGCGGCCGGGACATATTCGGCAGATGCAGCCAAGCTGATCGGCTTTAGCAAAGATCAGAAGAAGTGCGTCCTCAAGGGCAAGTGCAAAGGTGGGCAATGACGGTTGCGGTACGGCCGCCGCACGTCAGACGGCCGTATCGCCCGCCAGCAGCTCGGCTCGCTCCGCCTCCTCCAGCGTCCGCGCCAGCTCCTCGCGCGCCTTCTCCGCCCGGAGTTGCCGGTTCCAGAGGCTGGCGTAAAGACCGTCTTTCGCGATGAGCTGAGCATGGGTGCCCTGCTCCACGAGACGCCCCTTTTCGAGCACCAGGATGTTGTCCGCGTGAACGATGGTGGACAGGCGGTGCGCGATGACGAGCGTCGTCCGATCGCGGGAGACCGTGTCGAGAGCGTCCTGGATCTCCTTCTCCGTATGGCTGTCGAGCGCACTTGTCGCCTCGTCGAGAAGAAGGATCGGCGGCCGCTTGAGGATAGTGCGGGCGATCGCAACCCGCTGCTTCTCGCCACCCGACAGCTTGAGACCACGCTCACCGACCATCGTCCGGTAGCCCACCGGCAGTTGCCGAATGAAGTCGTCGATCTGGGCGAGGCGCGCCGCCTCGTAGACCTCCTCGTCGGTCGCGTCCGGGCGTCCGTATTTGATGTTGTAGAAAATCGTATCGTTGAAAAGGACCGTATCTTGCGGCACCACGCCGATGGCCGCGCGGAGGCTCTTCTGCGTGACGTCGCGGATATCCTGCCCGTCGATCGTCACGCGGCCGCCTGAGATATCGTAGAACCGGAACAGGATCCGGCCGATCGTGGATTTGCCTGCACCGGACGGCCCGACGATCGCCACCATGCGACCGGCCGGCACCTCGAATGAAACGTCCTTCAGTATCGGCCTGTCCGGATCGTAGGAGAACGACACGTTCTCAAACCGGATGGTGCCCTTTTCCACACGCAGCGGCTTGGCGTCCGGCTTGTCTACCACCTCGGGGTGCTCATCGAGCAGCGCGAACATGGTTTCGAGATCGACGAGTCCTTGTTTGATCTCGCGGTAAACCATGCCCATGAAGTTGAGCGGCATGTAGAGCTGGATCAGAATGGAGTTGACCAGCACGAAATCGCCGATCGTGTTCCCTCCGGTCATGATCCCGCGGGCCGTCAACAGCATGACCACCGTCATGCCGACGGTGAAAATCAACGCCTGGCCCGAGTTCAGCACGCCGAGCGAGTAATAGGTTCTAATCGCCGCCTGCTCATAGCGTGCCATGGAGGCGTCGAACCGCCGTGCTTCCAGCTCCTCGTTGCCGAAGTACTTGACGGTTTCGAAGTTGAGCAGGCTGTCGATGGCCTTCGTGTTGGCCTCGGTGTCGCTGTCGTTCATCTCGCGGCGGATCGATATCCGCCACTCGCTGGCTGCGAACGTGAACCACATGTAGGCCACGACCGTGAGCAACACGATCAGCACATAGATGACATCGAAGTAGTAGAGCAGAATCCCGCAGATCAGCAGAAGCTCGAGCGCCGTCGGCACTACATTGAGGATGCCCATACGAATGATGAGCTCGATGGCACGCGTCGCGCGCTCGATCACACGGCTCAGGCCGCCCGTCCGCCGCTCCAGATGAAAGCGCAAGGACAACCGGTGCAGGTGCTGGAAGGTGCGGTTATTGAGCTCCCGCACGGCATGCTGGCCCACCTTCGTAAAGAACACGTCCCGGATCTGGTTGAGCACCATCATCAGGACGCGGCCGGTGCCATAGGCGAGGATCAGCCCGGCGGCTGCAAGCCCGATGCCTTCCCCTGCGCTCAGCCCGCCTTCGCCGGCAGCACCGGCGAGCAGATCAGTCGCCTGCTTGAAGAAAACGGGAACTGCAACCGTGACGACCTTGGCGATCACCAGCACGAGAAAGGCCAGCACGACCCGCAGCCGGAGATCCGGCCGCCCCTCGGGCCAAACATACGGCAGCAGACCACGCAGAACGACCCAATGGTCCGTGCGGCCGTCGAGCCCTGGAACTCCGGACGCGGGCTTCACCTTCTGCGCTGCCTTGATGGTCTGCTGAATTGCCATTCTCCACCTTTTAGCCCAGCGGCTCCCGGCAGCCCGGCATCGGCCAGCTGCAGACGGTCGAACAGTCTCAGGCGAGCTGAACCTTTCTTGCGACCTCGCGCAGAACCCCTGCCCTCGGAGCCGTGCTCCGCCCCCATACCCCTCCATATATGGTTAGCGGAGTGGTTCTGCGATCGACCCGGGCGCCCCCCCCGGAACCACCTGCGTCGTGCCGCCGTTGTCATAGCCCGGGTCACGTCTTCCGGCAAATCCGCTGTCTCGTGCGCATTGCCGACCTGCTCCCCGCGGGGGCGCCGGAACCGGCCCCTGCGGTCGCCCGTCCCTTCCCTTGGCGTGCCGCAATTCGGACCGGCTCTGGCCTTATCAAACAAGACCACGAGAACAATATCTAACGAGGTGACGGCAAGAAGCACGCCGGTGAGGAAACGATAAAAACTAACAGGCAAGTAACAATGCAGAAAGTTGTCGACCGGAGCCCTATGGGTGGAGTCCGGAACATTTGCGTCTACTGCGGGTCTGGTGTCGGCTCCAAGCCGGCGTATGCAGAAGCCGCGCGCGTCCTTGGGCGATCGCTCGCCGAGGCGGGCATTGGCCTCGTCTATGGCGGCGGCAGCCTCGGGCTGATGGGCGAGGTCGCCCGTGCGACGCTCGCAGCAGGAGGGCGCGTCACTGGCATCATCCCGGCCTTCCTTTCGGAACGCGAGCAGATGCTGCGGGATGTCCAGGAGCTGGTCGTGACAGAAGACATGCACCAGCGCAAAATGCTCATGTTCCAGAAGTCGGACGCTTTCGTCGCGCTGCCGGGCGGAATCGGCACGCTCGAAGAGCTCGTGGAGCAGCTGACCTGGTCTCAGCTCGGCCAGCACGAGAAGCCGGTCATCATTGCGAACATCGACGGGTTCTGGACACCCTTCCTGCGCCTTCTGGAGCACATGCGGAACGACGCCTTCATCCGGAAGAATCTGGATGTCCAGTGCACCGTCGTGGACCGCGCCGAGGACATCGTGCCCGCGGCTATGAAGGTTGCGCCGGGCGAGCCACAAGCGACGGGCGATGCTGCCCTGATCTCCCGCATGTGACCGGAGAGCGCAGAGTGCACGGGCGCTCGTAGCCCGTGCGTCGTCCGCTGGAATAGCCTAGGTTGAAAAGGATCGAATCGCCATAGCTGACAAGGACCGACAGCCTCTTGCATCCCCTGCTCGACGAGACGGCTCAGCGCGAACATAAGCTTCGCAACAGGCTGCATTCGTTTCTGTTGCTGCTTGGCATCGGCGGCGTTTTGGGCTTGTCCGCAGTGCTCATCTGGGGCTGGCCAGGCTTGTTCTGGGCGCTGTTGGCCGTCGTCCTGCTCATCATCTTCGCCCCCCGGCTGCCGCCGGAGGCGATCATGCGCATGTATCGGGCGCAAGAGGTCCATCCGCGCTATGCCGGCCGGGTCGGCCGCGTGCTCGACATCCTCGCAGAGCGCGCAGGTCTCGCAAAACGCCCGCGCCTCTTCGTCATCCCGAGTGCTACCCTCAACGCCTTCGCTACTGGCAGCTCCGACAACGCCAGCATCGCCGTCACGGCAGGTCTGCTGCGGACCCTCAATCTGCGCGAGTTGGCGGGTGTTCTCGCCCATGAGGTGAGCCACATACGCAACAATGATCTATGGGTGATGGGCTTTGCCGACGCCATGAGCCGCTTCACCCAGGCCCTCTCGACGCTGGCAGCGCTTCTGGCCGTGTTCAACTTCATGGGCATGCTGGTCGGGGTCATCTTCGTGTCCTGGTGGGCCATCCTGGTGCTCTATCTGGCGCCGCTCGCCTCCAGCCTGCTGCAGCTCGGCCTGTCGCGCGCCCGCGAGTACGATGCCGATCTGGAAGGCGCGATGCTGACGGGCGATCCGGACGGCCTCATTTCGGCGCTTGCGAAGCTCGAGCGCTATACGGGGCGGTTTTGGGAAGACCTCATGTTCCCAATTCCGGGGCGCCGCGTGCCGCAACCGTCGCTTCTGCGCTCCCACCCTCGGACGGAAGATCGCATCGCCCGGCTGCGTGAACTCGCGCCTCGGTCGGAGACGCCAATCATCGCGTACCAGGATGAACCGGCGGATGTGGTCTCGCCGTGGGATCCGTCGCGGCTTGTTCCGCGGGTGCGCTGGCCGGGCGTGTGGTACTAGCGATGCCCAAAACACTCCCGCGTTCCGAGGAGAGCCTGCCAGCTGATCTCGCGCGTGAGGCTGAGGATCTAGCCGCGGGCGTCCGCGCCGGCGAGCGGCGTGCCATTGCTCGTGCCCTGACTGAAGCGGAGCGGCAATCGCCGCTGTCGACCGAGCTGCTGCGTGCCTTGCAGAAAGGGCTCGGCCGCGCCTTGGTCGTGGGCTTCACCGGCCCGCCCGGAGCCGGCAAGTCGACCCTGATCGATGCCTACCTGCGGGAGCTCCGGCGGCAAGGCAAGACGGCCGGCGTCATCGCTGTCGATCCAACGAGCCTCGTGTCGGGTGGCGCGATCCTGGGTGACCGCCTGCGTATGACGTCGACCCTCGACACCGAGGGCGTATTCGTCCGCTCGCTTGCATCCCGAGGCCATTTAGGCGGACTTACGCCGGCAGCGGTACGGATGATCGACGTCCTCGATGCAGCAGGCTACGACCGCATCATCATCGAGACCGTCGGAACGGGGCAGTCCGAGATGGATATCGCCGAGGTCACAGACGTGCGCGTCGTGAGCTCTGCCCCGGGGCTTGGAGACGAGATACAGGCTATGAAGTCCGGCCTGCTCGAGATCGGTGACGTTCTCGTGGTCAACAAGGCCGACCGGGAGGGCGCCGACCGAACCTACCACCAGCTCAAAGCGGCCCTCCGGATGCGCGCCGGAGAGCGCGCCTCTACCGCGGTGCTGAAGACCACGGCGATCACCGGAGACGGCGTGGCGGCGCTTGCGGAAGCAATTGAAACCATAGGCGAACGGCGGCTTGCGGTCGGGCCCCAAGCACGGCGGCGGATGCGGGCCCGCTATCTCATCGCGCGTGCTGCGGCGGAGATGATCGCGGCAAAGGTCCGGCAGGCCGACACTGAGGAAATCGACAGGCTTTCGGATGCCGTTTTGGATGGAAAGGTGTCAGCTGCCGAAGCCGCCGTCAGCCTCATCTTCGAAAAGCTGCACATCAGCTGACCGCACGCTTAGCGGCCCACCGACGCGTCATAGGCACCGCTTCCGGTGATGCCGGGAACCAATGGACTGGCCGTCTGTTTCCCGAAGGAACACCGTGACGTCCGGGCCCATCCCGCACACGTAACTGTTTCATCATCTTGGGCATCTCGATGGGACCCGGCGATACGCAGCCGGCTCGGCGCGGGGAGGGCCGGCATTTCGCAGTCAAAGCAGTGGAGTAAGAGCCCAATGGCGAACGGTCCCGATCGATCCGGCGGAGAAATGGTCGACGAAGCTAGGCAGAGACTGGAGCGCGAGGCGGAAGCTGCGCGGCAGGCTGCCGGGAACGTCACCGAGAATGTAAAACAACAGGCCCAGGACGTTGCATCCGACGTGCAGGCTCAGGCACAGCAGATGCTCTCGGAGCAGAAGGACAAGGCGAAAACAGGCCTCATGGATCTTTGCTCCGCGATCCGCAGGGCGGCCGACGATCTCGAGCAGCGTGAACAGCCGCAAATAGCCAACATCGCCCGAAGTGTTGCGACCGGCATCGAGGATTTCTCCGACGCCATCGGCCGGCGGAATTTCCAGGACATGATGGGCGACGTGCAGAAGTTCGTCCGTAACCATCCGACCGCCGTCTTCGGCGGCGCGGTCCTGGCCGGGCTGGCCATTGCTCGCTTCGCCAAGAGTTCCAGTCAGCACCCATCGACTCATCGCGGCACTCAACGGATGCACACAGAACGGATGGGCACTGAGCAGACCGGCCTTTACGGCCAGCGTTCCGGGCAAACTGGTCAGCTCGGCGAATATGCTCGCCAGGAATGGGAACAGGGCCGCCGGGGCGTTGAAGGCAGCGTAACCAGGTGAGTGCCATGGCAGAGGTCAGACATACGGAAATGCGCGCAGACCAGCCGACGAAAACGGCACTCTCCGTGCCGGAGCTGGTCTCCGATTTGGGGCGTCAGGTCTCGAACCTGGTCAGCAAGGAAGCAGGACTCCTCCGGGCGGAAGTCGACGAAAAGTTCTCGAACCTGCAGACCGCCGGTGGAAGTCTTGCAGCCGCCGCCATCTGCCTTCTGGCCTCGCTGCTGATCCTGCTCCAGGCGCTCATCGTCGCGCTCACCAATATGGGCCTGGGTGCTGGCTGGTCGTCGCTGCTCGTCGGCCTCGTGGTTGGAGCGATCGGAGTCGTTCTGCTGATGTATGGCCGCTCCGCGATGTCCGACGGCCTCATGCCGAAGCGAACGCAGAGGCAGGTCCAGCGCGATGCCGAAATGTTGAAGGAGCAGGTCAAGTGACAGAGAACCCAACACATGCGGAGCGAGAGGTCCAGCGGGCTCGCGCCGATCTCAGCGACACGCTGGATGCCCTGAAGGAGAAGCTGTCGTTCGGCGAGCTGTTCGAGGAGGCGCGTAGTCGGTTCATGACGACCGACGGCGGTGAATTCATGAAGAACCTCGGACGGCAGGCACGGGAAAACCCCATGCCGGCGGTGCTCGCGGGCGCGAGCCTTCTTTGGCTGATGTTCGGAAGACGCGAGCGGCAGCCGACGTACGGCCAACGGACGAGCTATGGGACGACCGATGGTTCGGGAATGCGCTCGGCCATGGAATCCGCGCGGGAAACGGGCGAAGGCACGCTGGAGCGGGCTCGAGCGGCGGCGTCCAGCGCAGGCAGTGCAATCCGCTCAGTGGCGGACACTGTGGGCGACGTCATGAGCTCCGTTGGTCACACAGTGACCTCGGCAAAGGAGGCGGCGCGCTCGGCAGGCGGAACCGCAGCAGGATTAATGCATAGCGCAAAAGAGACTGCGCAGAGCGCGGCAGAAGGAGCTCAGCATATGCGGCATCGCACGACCCGCTCGTTCAGCGACATGGTCGAAGAGCAGCCATTGGTTCTGGGCGCGATAGGACTCGCGCTCGGAGCGCTGGTCGGAGCCATGCTACCCAGGACGCGCATGGAAGACGAGTACATGGGCGAAACCCGCGACCAGCTTCGCGAGGCCATTTCGGAACAAACCGGTCAGCTCTACGAGCGCGGCAAGGTCACGGCCACCGAGGTGTACCGCACCGCGGCCGAGGAAGCGCGTGCCCAGGGGCTGTTGCCGGAGGGCGCTGGCGACAAGACCTTGGCCGAGAAGGCTGAGGAGGTGCTCTCCAAGGCCGGCGAAAAAGCGCGGGAGGTCACTCAGCGTGAAATGGGCGCTGGCGAGTCTGCCGGCAGCCGCGGCGAGGAAAGCCGCTTTGCCCAAGGCACTCCTGGCGGCATGCGCGAGCAGATGGGGTCTGGTCAGACCGGCGGCACTCAGGCTCCCGAGAGCATCCGGCCGGGCACCCCAATCGCGCCTGACCGCGAACGCTGATTTCATTTAGTTTACAAGTTATTGTGAATGGCTGCCCACCCGCGCGGGCAGCCATTTGCGTAGCCGAGCTTTGCGCTCACAGCGTTTCCAGATGATCGAAGTCGATGGCGGCAGCGTAAGCCGTCTTGTCCTCCATCGAGGCAGAGCCGTCGATCATCACCAGAAAGCGATTGCCGACCACCATGATAACCTGACCATCCTTGGTCTGCAGGGCGCGGCGTTTGCCGATCCTCGTCATTTTCCCCATTGCCGCTGCGACAGCAGAATTCCCGAGCATCGGCATCCATGTCGCAAGCAAGGGCGAGTCTCCCATAATCTGTACTTTGACGTTGAGGTCGCCTTTTTCGTAAGTCCGGGCGGCCCGAATCCCTCCGAACATCGCAGCCGCGGCATCCTGGGTTTCGACCTCTTCGGCCTTCCAGCCGGCCAGGGGTTCCGGCAGTGCTGAGCTTAAGCCCTCAGCATTCTTCTGGGCGATCAACTGAGAGGCGTAGTCGAGTGCCTGCTTGGCTGCGGAAAAATCTTTGTTGCGATAGGCGCCCAACGCTTCTTCGATCGAATCCTCGATTTCGTCGGCCACCGCGGGGCCTGAGAATGCCAATGCAGCCGCGGAAACAACGGCGATCATCGCCCGTCTCATTGCCGAATTACCTCCCTGAATCGCGAGTCGAGCGACCGTATGGCTCCGCTTCCCCATTGTCCAATGAGCTGAGGAGCAAACCGTGGATAATCAAAGAGCCATAGCCTGCGGCCCTGCTTTCACTGGACGCTGTTGCGCGATCTGCCTAAGTCTCAGGCATGCCACAGGATCGCGCGGGCGAGGCGCGGGAGCGGGTTGAGGCGGAGTCTGAGCGGACTCCGCGCAAGACTGGCCCCGAGGTCATCGCATCATATCTCAAGCATCTGCCGAGCTCCCCCGGCGTTTATCGCATGATCGACGCGCGGGGGGACGTGATCTATGTCGGCAAAGCGCGGAACCTGCGAGCGCGCGTATCGAACTACACACGCCTCGCGGGGCACAGCACCCGCATCGCGCGCATGATCTCCCAGACAGCAGCGATGGAGATCGTCACGGTCGGCACCGAGGCCGAGGCGCTGTTGCTGGAAGCCAATCTCATCAAGCGCTTCCGCCCGCGTTTCAACGTGCTGATGCGGGACGACAAATCGTTCCCCTACATCCTCATCGCCCGCGACCACCGCGCCCCGCAGATTCTGAAGCACCGCGGCGCCCGGAACCGGAAAGGGGAGTATTTCGGCCCGTTCGCCTCGGCCGGAGCCGTCAACCGCACCATCAACATGTTGCAGCGGGCGTTCCTGCTGAGATCGTGCTCGGATGCGGTGTTCGAGACGCGCACGCGGCCGTGCCTTCTCTATCAGATCAAACGCTGCTCGGCTCCTTGCACCGGTGAGATCAGCCTCGAGGACTACAACCGCCTCGTCGACGAGGCGACGCAGTTCCTCAGAGGTGAGAGCCAGAACGTCCGCCGCCATTACCAGCGCCTGATGGAGGAAGCGGCGGAAGCCCTCGAATTCGAGCGCGCGGCGGAGCTGCGCAACCGGCTCTGGGCACTGGCGCATGTCACGGCGGATCAGGCCATCAACCCCGAAGGCGTGGAAGAAGCGGACGTGTTCGCGGCCGCGCAGGAAGGCGGCCAGACCTGCATCCAGGTGTTCTTCATCCGCAGCGGTCAGAACTGGGGCAACCGCGCCTACTTCCCCAAGGCAGACCGGTCGCTCGGCACGGCCGAGGTGCTGGAGAGCTTCATTGCGCAGTTCTACGACGACAAGCCGGTTCCGCGGCTTCTGCTCTTGTCGGAGCCATTGCCGACGCAGGACCTCCTTTCCGAGGCCCTGTCCAGCAAGACCGAGCGGCGCGTCGAGATCCGAGTTCCCCAGCGCGGCAGCAAGCTGGGAGTTGTGGAGCATGCGCTGCGCAACGCTCGGGAAGCGTTGGCCCGCCGGCTGGCCGAGAGCTCCTCACAACGCATACTGCTCGAAGGTGTCGCCGAGCGGTTCGGTTTGGCGCGACCGCCGCGTCGAATCGAGGTGTTCGACAACAGCCACATCATGGGCACCAACGCGGTCGGCGCGATGATCGTCGCCGGGCCGGAGGGTTTCGTCAAAGGTCAGTACCGCAAGTTCAACATCAAATCGGTCGACCTCACGCCGGGCGACGATTACGCCATGATGCGCGAGGTGCTGACACGCCGGTTCCGGCGGCTGGTGGACAAAAAGCCCGCGGCTCAGGACAGCGCGGGGCTCGAACCCGCAGCTACGGCGGAGCAGGCCGCCGCTGACGGGGTCGATCATACAGAGCCCCGCTCCCGCATCACTCCGCCCGAACCGCCGCCGCTCGACGAGCGCGGGGCGTCGGGTATTCCTTTCGGCGTGCTCAGGGCCGAAGCCGTGACCGAGCCCGCCATGGAGGAAGAGGAAACCGACTTCCCGGAGGACGACTATTCGCCGGCGCTGTTCGAGGAAAGCCTCGAAGGTGAGGAGCGCCCCCATGAGGACGAGGAGTTTCCGGATCGTCCGGACCTGGTGCTGATCGATGGCGGCGCGGGCCAGCTTGCAGTCGCCTGCGAAGTGCTGGCCGAGCTGGGGATTGGCGGCATCCCCGTAATCGGTGTGGCCAAAGGCCCCGACCGCGACGCCGGCCGAGAGCACTTCTACATTCCTGGCCGTGGCAAGCCATTCATGCTGGAGCCGCGCGATCCCGTCCTCTACTTCGTTCAGCGGCTGCGCGACGAAGCCCACCGCTTCGCGATTGGAACCCACCGGGCGAAGCGAGCAAAGGCCATTTCGGCCAACCCGCTGGATGAAATCCCCGGCATCGGCCCGACACGAAAGCGCGCTCTGCTCCAACATTTCGGATCAGCCAAGGCCGTGTCCCGCGCAGGCGTCGCCGACCTCAAGGAGGTACCCGGAATTTCAGCGCAGATGGCGCAAAACATCTACGATTTCTTCCACGAGCGCAGAAATTGACTGCTGCTGGCGGTTGGTAGTTTGCCGCTTCATTAGCGAGACTCAGCCGCGACCCCATCCGGCAACTCACAATTGCCTGTTGAAACTGCGGTGCGTTTTATAGCAGGTTGACCGCGCCCGCCCGTTCGCTGCCTTCGCAAAGCTTCCGAGCACCGCCAGCAGCAATCGACCGTGCATGGGGAAGACCAGGGACCGAGGGATCGAGACGACGTATGGCTGAACTGATCATTCCGCGCTCCGCCGAGATCATGGCTGCGGTACTTTTCGCGCTTGCCGTTATTCACACATTCTCGACGGCCTATTTCGAGCACTTGGCCCGGGTACAGCCCGCACACGCCGGCCTGTGGCATCTGCTCGGCGAAGTGGAAGCGGTCTTCGGCTTCTGGGCCATGGTCCTCTTGGTGTTCATGGCCGTCCAACTCGGCACCGACACGTCGATGCATTACCTCGAGAGCCGCAACTTCACCGAGCCGGCTTTCGTCTTCGTCATCATGGTCATCGCCGCAAGCCGGCCGATCATCGACTTCGCTGGCGCACTGCTAGTTGGCATTTCGCGCATTCTGCCCCTGCCCGCTCCGATGGCCTACTACCTCACGGTGCTCTCGCTCGGGCCTTTGTTCGGCTCGTTCATCACCGAGCCGGCGGCGATGACGCTTTCCGCGCTTCTTCTGCGCGAACGATTCGTCAACAAGAACGCGCCGAACGCCTTCAAATACGGCACGCTCGGCGTGCTCTTCGTGAACGTCTCGATCGGCGGCGTGCTCACGCCCTTTGCCGCGCCGCCCGTGCTGATGGTGGCCGGCACCTGGGGTTGGGACATCGCCTTCATGCTGACCCACTTCGGCTGGAAGGCGGCCATTGCCGTATTCATCAATGCCGCTGCGGTGACCTACCTGTTCCGCAACCACCTTAAAGGTGTGCAGACTATGTCGGCGGCCCTCGCCCGTCTTGACGTGCCAGCCTGGGTTGTCGCTGTGCACCTCGTCTTTTTGACCGGTGTGGTTGTCTTCAACCATCACCCGATCGTCTTCGCCGCCTTCTTCCTGTTTTTCCTGGGCTTCACCGAGGCGTATCACAAGTACCAGTCGCGCCTGCTGATCCGCGAAGGCCTCATGGTCGCCTTCTTCCTCGCCGGGCTGGTGGTGCTCGGCGGATTGCAGAAATGGTGGCTGCAGCCGACGCTGGAAGGCATGTCGCCCGCCGTGCTCTATTGGGGCGCCACCGCCCTCACAGCCATTACCGACAACGCGGCCCTGACCTATCTGGGCTCGCTGGTCGAAGGCGTGACGGACGAATTCAAGTATGCGCTGGTGGCCGGCGCGGTGACGGGCGGCGGCCTTACCGTCATCGCCAATGCGCCGAACCCGGCCGGGTTTGCCATCCTCAAGGGCAGCTTCGACGACGGTGCCATCAGTCCGATCGGCCTTCTCACGGCGGCTCTCGGGCCGACGTTGGTGGCGGCGGCAGCGTTCCTCCTGTTGCCGGGTTGATGGCCGACGGCAGCCAAGCGAAAGCCCGTGCAGGGGAATGCACGGGCTTTTGCAACGCGTTGGAATGGATGCGCCGGGCTACTTGAACTCGACGTTCACGACCTCGTAGGACCGCGTGCCCTTGGGCGTCGTCACCTCGACCGAGTCGCCCTTGGTCCGGCCGATCAGCGCACGCGCGATCGGCGAGCCGATGGAGATCCGGCCCTCGCGCACGTTGGCTTCGAACTCACCGACGATCTGGTACTTGACCTCCTCCTCGGTGTCCTCGTCGACCAGCGTGACCGTCGCGCCGAACTTCACCGTGTCACCCGAGAGCTTGCTCGGGTCGATAACTTCAGCACGGGAAAGCTTGTCCTCCAGCTCCGCGACCTTGGCCTCGTTCAGGCCCTGCGCCTCCTTCGCCGCATGATATTCGGCGTTCTCGCTCAGGTCGCCGTGAGAGCGAGCTTCCGCGATCGCCTGGATGATGCGCGGCCGCTCCACCGATTTGAGGCGATGCAGCTCGGCCTCGAGCTGCTTGTAACCATTGATGGTCATTGGCACGCGTTCGGTCGCCATAATCAGAGTCTCCTCACCGGCACGATATGCGCCGGAGCTTCAACTGTAGAGTTTCACTCACTACCGGGAAATTCGGCCAGCCCCTAATATGCAAAAAGCTATTGAGGGAAGTCCGCTAATTCAAGCGTTACTTCCCGCATAGCTTTGCAGGGGCGCGACCTTCAACGTATCGGACTTTAAGGCTCTGATAGCCCTCGTAACAGCGATCGCACCGGCCAAAGTTGTATAATACGGAATATGATTCAGCAAGGCCGTGCGCCGGATATCCTTTGAATCGGCGAGAGCGCGGGCCCCTTCGGTCGTATTGAAGACGATCGCGATCTCGCCGTTCTTCATGGCATCGACGATATGCGGACGCCCCTCGAGCACCTTGTTCACCTGCTCGCACGGGATGCCGTGCTGCTCGAGGTGGCGTTTCGTGCCCCTGGTGGCGACGATGCGGAAGCCCATCTCCACGAGATCACGGACGGGGGCCACGACCCGGTCCTTGTCCGAGTCCTTCACCGACACGAATGCTGTTCCGGAAGTCGGCAGCGCCTGTCCGGCCGCGAGCTGGCTCTTGCCGAAGGCCATTGCGAAGTCCCGATCGAGGCCCATCACCTCGCCGGTCGAGCGCATCTCGGGGCCCAGGATGGGATCGACCCCGACGAAACGCGCAAAGGGGAATACGGCCTCCTTGACGCCGATGTGATCGAGCTTGCGCGGCTTCAGCTCGAACGATGCGAGCGACCGGCCCGCCATCACCTGCGCAGCGATGCTCGCGATCGGCAGCCCGATCACTTTGGCGACGAACGGCACGGTCCGACTCGCCCGAGGATTGACCTCGAGAATGTAGACATCGCCATCCTTGATGGCGAACTGCACGTTCATCAGCCCCACGACGCCGAGCGCCAAGGCCAGCTCCCGTGTCTGCCGCTCGAGCTCTGCGACGATCTCCGGTCCCAGCGAATGCGGCGGCAATGAACAGGCCGAATCGCCCGAGTGAATGCCGGCCTCCTCGATGTGCTCCATGACGCCGGCGACGAACGTGTCCTTGCCATCGGCGATGCAGTCGACGTCCACCTCGATGGCATCGGAGAGATACCGGTCGATGAGCAGAGGACGGCGCTCGGAGACTACGAGCTCCGATGGCCGGTTCAGAGTTGCCGACAGCCGGGCGACGTACCGGTCGAGCTCCGCGCCGTCGTGCACGATCTCCATGGCCCGTCCGCCGAGCACGTAGGACGGGCGGATCATGAGGGGGTATCCGATGGCATCGGCCACGGCACGCGCCTCGGCGGGCGAGCGCGCAATGCCGCTATCGGCCTGCTTCAGCCCCAGCCGGTCGATGAGCGCCTTGAAGCGATCGCGATCCTCGGCGAGGTCGATGGCATCCGGCGACGTGCCGAGGATGGGCACGCCCGCCTCCTCGAGAGCGCTCGCGAGTTTCAGCGGCGTCTGCCCGCCGAACTGGACGATGACGCCCTCCACCGTGCCGTTGGCCTGCTCGGTCCGGATGATCTCGAGGACATCTTCCGCCGTCAGCGGCTCGAAGTAGAGCCTGTCGGACGTGTCGTAATCGGTCGAAACCGTCTCCGGATTGCAGTTGACCATGACGGTCTCGTATCCGGCCTTGGTCAGCGCGAAGCACGCGTGGCAGCAGCAGTAGTCGAACTCGATCCCTTGCCCGATCCGATTCGGCCCGCCACCCAAGATGATGACCTTCTTGCGGTCGGAGGGCTGCGCCTCGCACTCCGGAGCGCCTTCGAAGCCGCGCTCATAAGTCGAGTACATGTAGGCTGTCGGCGAGGCGAACTCGGCAGCGCAGGTGTCGATACGCTTGTAGACGGGCTCGACGCCGAGATCCTTGCGGCGCCGGCGCACTTCCGCTTCGGTCAGCCCGGCCAGCTTGGCCAGCCGCGCGTCGGAGAAGCCCATGGCCTTAACGGCGCGGAATTGTTCGGCGGTGGGCGGGAGGCCGTGCTCGGCGACCCGGGCCTCCATGTCCACGATCTCCTGGAGGCGTTCGAGAAACCACGGGTCGATCTTGCACGAGGCGTAGACAAGCTCGTGGTCGAACCCGAGTCGGAGCGCCTGCGCGACCTTGAGGATGCGATCCGGAGTCGGCGTTCCCAGTGCTGCCCGAATGACATTCTTGTCGTCGCCCTGGCCGAGCCCCTCGAACGCCACGTCGTCGAGCCCGGTGAGGCCGGTTTCCAGCGATCGGAGCGCCTTCTGCAGGCTTTCGGCGAACGTGCGCCCGATGGCCATGACCTCGCCAACCGACTTCATGGAAGTCGTCAGGGTCGGGTCGGCGCCAGCGAATTTCTCGAAGGCGAAACGGGGGATTTTGGTCACGACATAATCGATCGTCGGCTCGAAGGCCGCGGGTGTGGCGCCGCCCGTGATATCGTTCTCGAGCTCGTCGAGGGTGTAACCGACCGCCAGCTTTGCCGCGACCTTGGCGATGGGGAAACCCGTAGCTTTCGACGCCAGCGCGGAGGACCGCGACACGCGCGGGTTCATCTCGATCACGACGAGGCGGCCGTCCGCCGGGTTGACCGCGAACTGCACGTTCGAGCCGCCGGTTTCCACTCCGATCTCGCGCAACACCTTGATCGAGGCGTCGCGCATGATCTGGTATTCCTTGTCGGTCAGCGTGAGCGCCGGGGCAACGGTGATCGAGTCTCCCGTATGCACGCCCATGGGATCGACGTTCTCGATGGAGCACACGATGATGCAGTTGTCCGCCTTGTCGCGAACCACCTCCATCTCGAACTCCTTCCAGCCGAGCACGCTTTCCTCGACCAGAACCTGGTGAGTCGGCGAGGCATCGAGGCCCCGTTCGATGATTTCGAAGAACTCTTCCCGATTGTAGGCGACACCGCCGCCCGTCCCGCCCAGCGTGAACGAGGGCCTGATGATCGCCGGAAGCCGGACGTATTCGAGCGCGGCGACCGCCTCCGACATGGAGTTCGCCAACATGGATCGCGGCGTTTCGAGCCCAATTCTGTTCATCGCCTCGCGAAAGAGTTGCCGGTCCTCCGCCTTATCGATCGCCTCCGCACGGGCGCCGATCATTTCGACGCCGTAAGCGGAAAGGACGCCCTGCTTGTGCAGTGCAAGAGCCGTATTGAGGGCCGTCTGGCCGCCCATGGTCGGCAACAGCGCGTCGGGGCGCTCTTTCGCAATGATCTTGGCGACCACCTCCGGCGTGATCGGCTCGATGTAGGTCGCGTCGGCCAACTCGGGGTCCGTCATGATGGTGGCGGGATTCGAGTTGATCAGGATGATGCGATACCCCTCGGCCTTCAGTGCTTTGCAGGCCTGGGTGCCGGAATAGTCGAATTCGCAGGCCTGCCCGATGATGATGGGTCCCGCGCCGATGATCAGAATGGACTGGATGTCGGTGCGTTTGGGCATAAAGGTTCCGTCCGTGGCTCAAGGCATGCGCGCGCCCAGCCCGCCGGGCGGCGAAGGCTCGCGTAAGGAG
>Ga0180220_1001388_pt1 | contig 18113 bp, 18 predicted proteins | sample eDN5th37CBELigBY_FD_151335 | JGI IMG/M metagenome (GOLD analysis project Ga0180220, IMG submission 151335) | Enriched backyard soil microbial communities from Emeryville, California, USA - eDNA 5th pass 37_C BE-Lig BY (version 2) (version 2) | ecosystem: Environmental > Terrestrial > Soil >...
CCTCGACCGTCTGGCGACGCACATCCTCGCCTTCGAGGGCGACAGCCATGTCGAATGGTTCGAGGGCAACTTCGAGGACTACGAACAGGACAAGATCCGCAGGCTCGGCCCCGAGGCGGTCAACCCGCATCGCATGACCTACAAGCGCCTGACGCGCTGATCTTTGCTCCGAACGCCCCGCCAGAAGCGGGGCGTTTTTGCTTTTGCCGGGAGGGAAACCATGCAGGACTGGTCGGCGACGCAATATCTGAAGTTCGAGGACGAGCGCACCCGCCCCTCTCGCGACCTGCTGGCGCAGGTGCCGGCGGTCGAGCCCGGGCGTGTGGTCGACATAGGCTGCGGGCCGGGCAATTCCACTGAGCTGCTGGTCGAGCGCTGGCCGCAGGCCGAGGTTTCCGGCATCGACACCTCGCCGGACATGCTGGAAAAAGCCCGCAAGCGCTTGCCGGGTGTCAGCTTCGAGCTGGCGGATGCCGAAAGCTGGACGCCGGCGGAAAAGGTGGACGTGCTGTTCGCCAATGCCGTGTTCCAGTGGCTGCCCAACCATCCGCAGATTCTGGTGCGGCTGATGGACCAGCTTGCGCCCGGCGGCACGCTGGCCGTGCAGATGCCGGACAATCTGGGCGAGCCCTCGCACCGGCTGATGCGCGAGACGGCCGCCGAAATGCCGTTTGCCGCCAAGATGGCCGGCGCCGGTCGGGCGCCCCTGCCGCCGGTCGGCTACTACTATGACCTGCTGAAGCCGCTGTGCGGCCGGCTGGATATCTGGCACACCCACTACAACCATCCGCTTGCCGGGCCGGAAGCGATCATGGAATGGGTGAAGTCGACCGGGCTGAAGCCCTATCTGGATGTGCTCGACGAGGGCGAGCGGCAGGCGTTCCTGGCGCGCTATCTGGAACGGGTAAGCGAAGCTTATGCCGTGCAGGCCGACGGCAAGGTGCTGCTCGGGTTCAACCGGCTGTTCATCGTGGCCGTGCGCAAGGGCTGACGCGGGAGCTCAAACGTCGTCGTCGTCCGGGTCGAGCAGCCGCGTGGCGCGCCACTTCGTCAGCCATGAATTGATTTCGTCGACGACGAAGAAGCGGGCCGAATCGCGGTCGTAGCCTTCGGCCAGAAGCTTCTCGTAGTCGGTGTGGGCATGGCGGATATGGGCGACCGTCGCCAGCCATACGGCGATCGAAGCGGGCAGGGCCTTGAGATGCGGAGCGCCCGCTTCCGCGCGGATCTTCTCGATATCGGCATAGGGCGCCATCGGCAGCAGCGCGGTCAGCGCCTTGGCGATGGCTTTTTGTCGCCCGGTGGCGCGATTCATGCAGGGTCCCTGCTGGGGATTGCCGCTTCGGCGATGGCATCGACGGAGGGGAAATAGGGCTTGATGTCGAGCACCGGCGTGCCGTCCAGCGCGTCGATGGCGTCGAGTTCCACCGTGCCTGTCCCGGCATCGATATGGACGATCCTCGCCGTATGCAATCCGATCGGGTTCGGCCGCGCCGGCGAGCGCAGAGCGAAAACACCTTTGGCATCAGGCGCATGGCGCGGTTTCTGGACAATCAGATTCCGCGGCGCATGGTGCAGCCAGGTCAGGATATGGACGTGGCTGTAGCCTTCGAGCCCGGCAAGGCCTTCCCGATAGGCGGGGTCCAGCACAAGAGTCGCCGTCGCATTGCGCTCGCGCGCCTGGCGCATGTTCTTCGGGCAGTCCGCGCGCTCCGTCCACGGGGAGGCAATGCGACCGATGAAGACGACATGGCCGTCCGGCTCCATCCGCGCGGGATCGTCAGCCAGGGTCCGTTCGTCCGTGCGTGGCTCGAACATGGCTAGCGCCTGCCGCCCGTCCACAGGGCAGAACAAATCACCCATTGCGCTTTTGCCGAAAATGACATAAACATATCTTTATATCTTTCTTGAGTGGCTTTCCGGATGGGCAAGGACATGAACGTCGCGCTCGATACGATGGTAGATACATTGAAGGCGGCTGCCGAATCCAGCCGGCTGCGCATTCTCGTGCTGCTGGCGCAGGGCGACCTCACCGTCTCCGACCTTACCGAAATCCTCAGCCAGTCGCAGCCGCGCGTCTCGCGCCATCTCAAGCTGCTCATGGAAGCGGGACTGATCGGCCGCTACCAGGAGGGCTCGTGGGCGTTCTTCCGCCTTTCCGACCAGGATATGGCGCGCGCCTTCGTGCTGCGGCTGATCGCCGGCATCGATACCGCCGATCCGCAGGTCGAGCGCGACATGGAGCGGCTCGCCACGGTGAAGCGCCGGCGGCAGGAGAGGGCGACGGAGTATTTTTCGCAGAATGCCGCGAGCTGGGACGAGATCCGCTCCCTGCATGTGCCCGACAGGGCCGTGGAGGCGGCGCTGCTGGAGCTGGTCGGGAAGCGACCGTTCCAGTCCATGCTCGACCTCGGCACCGGCACCGGGCGGCTGCTCGAGATTCTCGCCCCGCTCTACCGGCGCGGCGTCGGCATCGACATGTCGCGCGAGATGCTGGCCGTGGCGCGCGCCAATCTGGACCACGCCGGCATCACCAATGCGCAGGTGCGGCAGGGCGATATCTTCGCGCCGCCGGTCGAGCGCGATGCCTATGACCTCGTCACCATCCACCAGGTGCTGCACTATCTCGACGATCCCGCCCGCGCTATCGCCGAGGCGGCGCGGCTGCTGCGTCCGTCCGGCCGGCTGATCATCGTCGATTTCGCGCCGCACACGCTGGAATTCCTGCGTGAGGAGCACGCCCACCAGCGGCTCGGCTTCTCGGACAAGCAGATCGAGGAATGGTTCGCTGAAGCGGGGCTCGACCTTGAAAGCAGCCAGGAGTTCGAGCCGCGCGGTAACAACGGCGCCAAGCTCACCGTCAAGCTGTGGCTCGGCCGCGATCGGCGCCTGCTGATCGCCGATCCCGCACAAACCCTACATGCAGCCCAGATCGGGGAAGTTGCCTGATGAGTCAGTTCCGTTTCTCGCGTCGCCCCGATCTCGGCGACAGCATCCGCGTTTCCTTCGAATTCTTCCCGCCGAAGACGGACGAGATGGAAGCGCGCCTGTGGGAGACCGTCACCCGCCTGAAGCCGCTGCACCCGGATTTCGTGTCGGTGACCTATGGCGCCGGCGGCTCGACGCGCGAGCGCACGGCGCGCACCGTCGCCCGCATCCTGCATCAGACGCATCTTGCGCCCGCCGCGCACCTGACCTGCATCGACGCGTCGCGCGACGAGGTCGATGCGGTGATCCGCCAGTTCGCGGAACTCGGCGTGAAGCGCTTCGTAGCGCTGCGCGGCGACCCGGCCTCCGGCGTCGGCACCGGCTACCAGCCGCATCCGCAAGGCTATGCCAACGGGGCGGAAATGGTGGCGGCGCTGCGCCGCCAGGGCGATTTCGACATTTCCGTTTCCGCCTATCCGGAAAAGCATCCCGAGAGCCCGGATTTCGCCACCGACATCGACATGCTCAAGCGCAAGGTCGACAATGGCGCCACGCGGGCGATCACCCAGTTCTTCTTCGACAACGACATCTATGAGCGGTATGTCGAGCGGGTACGCCGGGCGGGCATCTATATCCCCATCGTGCCGGGCATATTGCCGGTGCACAACATCGTGCAGGTCGCCAATTTCTCGGCGCGGGCCGGCGCGCACGTGCCGGCGTGGCTACGCGAGCGCTTCGACGGGCTGGAGGCCGACCCGCAGACCCACGCGCTCGTCGCCGCCGCTGTGGCCGCCGAGCAGGTGCAGGACCTGATCGAGCGCGGGGTGGGGGATTTCCACTTCTACACCATGAACCGGGCCGACCTCGCCTATGCCGTGTGCCATATGATCGGCATCCGCCCGCGCCCGAACGAGGGTGCCGGTGCGAAGTCCGCTGCCGCCTGAAAGGCCGTTTCGAACCTTTGATAAGGCAGAATCAAGAAAGGCCGGGGGTGGAGCCCGGCCTTTCGCTTGATCCATGTTTTCAGGTACTGGGTCTTTTTAACTGGCCTACCGGCTTATGCGGGTCAAGGAAGAACGCCTATGATCAGAGCGCCGACGAAAGCGAAAGCGGCGCAAACTATCAATGCGTTTAGCGGCCTTGTAAGTCCCATGGATAGCCTCCTTCTGAAAAGCTATTCATGGAATCTAGAAATATTCGGCCAACAGACAAGCGAAAATTTTGCTGCATTGCGGCGGATTTGTGGATCGTTTTCCGTACGTGCGTTGAAATTGCTGGCGAAAATGCCCTTAAGCTTTGTGCATAAATTGTGACGGGGTGCGGCTGGAATCCGTAAATCCGGCATTTCGCCGCCCGGTTGCCCGCTACCGCTTTCGGCGGATGCGGCCTGGGGCGGCAACCCGGATTCGGTCCCGCCGGCCGGCCTACAGCTTCATCAGAAGGTCGGGGGTCGGCCATCCGTCGACGGCGAAGCCGAGGCGCATCTGCTCCTGGCGCACCGCATCGCGGGTGTTGGTGCCGAGGATGCCGTCCACGGTTCCGACATCGTGGCCCCTGGCCTCCAGCTTGCGCTGCAATTCCTTCATCTGCTCCATGCTGAGGCCCGGTTCCGGCGAACGCGGATCGTAGGGCGGCGCACCGTCGAGGCGCGTGGCGAGCACGGCCGCCGTCAGCGCGTAGGTGAAGGACTGGTTCCACTTCAGGTAGACTTCGAAATTATCATAGGTGAGGAAGGCGGGACCCTTGCGGCCCATGGGCAGGGCGAGGCCGGCGGTCAGGCCGTTGTCCTCCAGCGGGCTGCCGTCGCGATGGGTCACGCCCCATTCGTTCCAGCGCGAAATGGGCAGCTTGTTGGTGCGGCTGGTCTCTTCCCAGGGCAGGTCGTCGGGGAGGCGAACCTCCTCGATCCACGGCTGGCCGGGGACCCAGCCGCGCGACTGGATCTTCTTGGCCGTCGTCATGATGGCGTCGGGGGCGCTGTTGCGCAGGTCGACGATGCCGTCATTGTCGCCATCGACACCGTTGTTGAGATAATCCGCCGGAAGGATCTGCGTCTGGCCGATCTCGCCGGCCCAGGCGCCCTTGACGTCGGCGGGCAGCACGCCCCGGTCGATCAGGGTCAGCAGCGGCACCAGATGCGGGCGGAACAGTTGCGGGCGGCGGCAATCATGGGCCAGCGTCACCAGCGCGTTGAGCGTCGGGAAATCGCCCTGCACGGCGCCGAAATCGGTTTCCAGCGCCCAGAAGGCGGTGATGACCGGCGCCGGCGCGCCGTATTCCTGCTCGGCCCGGTCGAAGACGGAGGCGTATTTGCGCATGTTGGCCGCGCCGTGCTTGAGGCGGTAGTCCGAGATCATGCGGCCGGAGAACTCGACGAAGGTCTGCGAGAACACGCCTTGCGAGCGGTCGCGGGCCAGAACGCGGGTGTCGATGTCGGCCCCCTGCAGCGCCCCCAGGCCGGCTTCGCCGACGCCGGCGGCGCGGGCTTCTTCGGCCACGCCCTGCTTCCAAGCCTCGAAATCGATGCCGCATTCCTGGGCGGCGGCAACTCCGGAAAATGCCGTCAGCAGCGTGGCGATGGCAAGAATAGGCGGTCGCATGGGTGTCCTTCCGGCTCGACGGTTTTGGGCAGTGCCTCTTTGGAGCATTTCCGCTTTTCTCCGAATCGCAGAAACGCTCCAATCCTTTAATTTTGACGCAATTCCGAACGCAAAACCGCTTCGCACTTTTGCTGGAATTGCTCTCAAGGCGTGCTCTATGGCCGCCGCTTATGTCGAAAAGCAGGCATGGGCCATGGCCGGAACCATGAATGCGATTGGCTTTACGCTGTCAACGGGTGTTCTGCCGCAGCCATTTCTGCCAGGCGGCCTGGGTGCCGTTGAAGACGTTGATGTCGGCATTGCCCCTGATGCCGGGCACGATGCCGGTGCCCGTATATTGCCAGAAGGTGAAGGGGTGCGAGCCATAGCGCATGGAAGGGTGGCCGGCGACCGAACGCAGCCAGTAGGGATAGCCGTGGAAGGTCGAAAGCTTGTTGTCGTCGAAGAAGTCGATCGAGGTGTAGATGATAGGCTTCTTGCCGTAGTGCTTCTCGACGATGGACAGGAAGATGGACATTTCGCGGCGGACCGTTTCATGCGGCGGGCGCAGCCTGCAGGTCGGCGAATGCGGGTTCCACTCCATGTCGAGCACCGGCGGCAGCGCGGCGGGGTCCTTCGGCACATTGGCGATGAACCAGCGCGCCTGCTCTGCCGCCGGCCGGCAGAAATAGTAGAAATGATAGGCGCCGCGCGGCACGCCGGCCGCCTTGGCGTCGCGCCAGTGCTGCTTGAAATAGTCGTCCAGCCGGTCGCCGCCTTCCGTCGCCTTGATGAAGGCAAAGGAGATGCCGGCCGCCTTGGCCTGATTCCAGTCGACCGAGGTCTGGTATTTGGAGACGTCGGTTCCGTGCACGGCATAGTGCCAAGGTGCTGCGCCCTGCCAGTCGTGCGGGTCGCTGTCTCCGAAGCGGGGCGCCTTGCCGGCGGTGCCGGCCGGCGTCGATGCGGAGGGCGCGCCTGTCGGAGCCATGTCCTCGAGCGTGGCGGAACAGGCGCCGAGCAGAGCCAGTGCAAGAAGCAGTGCAAGTCGGCGCATCGTGTTCCCCAAACCCGTTGATGGCTGCGGTGGATGCCCGAGCCGCTTCGGAGCGCTTCCGCTTTCTGGAATTGCCCTGTCCCGGTGATTGCCGAACATGGTTGATATTCGGTTGATGGCCACCGGCAGAACCGCAAATATGAGGGGAAATGCGCGGCGAATCGAGGGGCGGGAAGCGATGCGGCTGATCTTCAGACTGTTGCGGACGCTGGTGCTGCTCCTTCTCGTCGCCATTGCAGGGCTGTTCGCGTGGCTTTATGCGGTGCCGCCGGAACTGATCCGCGTCGGTTCCGGCTATGCCGCCAAGATCGTCTGCTCAAATGTCTTCCTTGCCGGCCGCGACCCGCAACAGGTGCTGGAAGTGGATGTGCAGGCGCCGGGCCACCCGCTGCTGAAGCTGATGCGGGTTTCGGTGGACCGGGACGAAAAGGTCGTGCGCGCCGGGCTGCTCGGCTTTCTGGGCGAGAGCGTGGCTGTGGCGCGCGGCGGGCTCGGCTGCGCCAATGTGCCGGACGGCGACCTGGCGCGGGCCAGCGCTGCGCAATTGCCGGATATGCCGATGCCGTCGCCGCCGCCGGATGCGGCGTGGCCCGAGGGTGAACGGGTCGAACCGGCCACGGCGGAGGTTGCCGCCGTTCTGGCCGACGACAACCTTGCGGGCGAGGGCCTGCGGGCCATCGTGGTAGTGCGTGACGGGCGCATCGCCGGCGAACGCTATGGCGAGGGTTTTTCAGCGGATACGCCCCTGCTCGGCTGGTCCATGTCCAAGACGGTGAATGCCGCGATCATCGGCACGCTGCTGCGCGACGGCAGGATGTCGCTGGAGAAGGATCGCCTGCTTCCAGGCTGGGAGGCGGACGGGCGCGCGGCGATCACCCTTGCCGACCTGATGGCCATGTCGAGCGGCCTCGAGTTCAACGAGGATTATGGCGATGTCACCGATGTGACCCGCATGCTCTATCTGGAACCGGATATGGCGGGCTTCGCCGGCGCCAAGCCGCTGGCGGCGCCGGTGGGCGAGGTGTTTTCCTATTCGAGCGGAACCGCCGTGCTGCTTTCACGGCTGTGGCAGGAGGCTCTGGGCGATGCCGGCGAGGCGCTGCAATGGCCGCGCCGGGCGCTGTTTTCGCCGCTCGGTATGGACAGCGCGGTGATCGAGGCAGATGAGAGCGGCACTTTCGTCGGTTCCTCCTACATTTATGCCACCGCCCGCGACTGGGCGCGCCTCGGCCAGTTCCTGCTGCAGGGCGGCGTGTGGAGCGGCGAGCAGATATTGCCGCCGGGCTTCGTGTCCTGGATGCGCGAGCCGGCGCCGGCCTCGGATGGCGTCTATGGCCGGGGCCAGGTCTGGCTGGAGGTGCCGGGCGGCAATGGCAGCCGGATGGGCGTGCCGGCAGATACGTTCTGGCTGAAGGGCCATGACGGGCAGACGGTTGCCGTTATCCCTTCACAACGCATGGTGGTGGTGCGCATGGGGCTGACGCCGAAGAAGCTCGGCTACGGGCCGGAGCTTCTGGTGTCGGCCTTGGTGGCGGCGCTCAACCCGCCGGGCGGGCAAGAGTAGAAGATCATTGCCGATAATAATGCAAAAGCAAAGGCTTGCGCCGTACTGCACAGATTTGGAGTCTGGAAGCTCATGCGATGATTCAAGGCGGCTTCGAGGCGGGTGAAATACGTTCCGTCGAATAGGCCGGAGTGGCCGCCGCAAGAAGCTGTTACAGGCCGAAACGCAACGTTATGAAACAGATAGCGTCTTTCGGCATTACATTTGCAACCGTCCATGAGGCGGGGGTGTGAATGTTTGTAAGGAGACATAAAATGAAGAAGCTCGTTCTTGCATCGGTTTCCGCTCTGGCACTGTTCGGCATCGCCGCGTGCAGCGACAGCGGTTCCGACGCCACCACGACGCAGAGCACCACGCCGCCGGCGGGCGAGCAGCCGATGACTCCCGATTCCACGGCTCCCGCCACGCCTCCGGCCACGGATGGCTCGACCACGCAGAGCATCACGCCGGCGCCGAGCGACGGCGGCTCGCAGCCCGATGCAACGCCTCAGCCTGCGGAATAAGCTCTGCTGCCATCCTCCCGAAGGGGCCGGCCTTGCCGGCCCTTTTTCATGCCGGCCTTTTTCGCGCCGGCTTTTTTTGTGGGAGTGATTCCCCTTTTCGATTCGATGCTCTAAACAGCCCCCATGTCCATCTGGAACCGCATTGGCGATTTCATCCAGCGTCTTTCCTCCTCTACGGCGGCCGGAGTGGCCGACATGGTGGAGGCGGTGCGCACCCTGTTTGCAGGCGACCCCGAACTGCGCCGGAAAGTGGCGTTTTCAGTCGCCATGATCGCGCTTTCCGCCAAGATGGCCAAGGCCGACGGCGTCGTCACGCAGGACGAGGTGCGGGCCTTCCAGGCGATTTTCGAGGTGCCGCCGCAGGAGGCGCACAATGTCGCCCGCCTCTATGACCTCGCCAAGCGCGATACGGCCGGTTTCGAAGCCTATGCGCGGCAGATGGCGGGGCTCTGCGGCAATGGCGGCCCCAATTGCATGATGCTGGAGGACATACTCGACGGGTTGTTCTACATCGCAACCGCCGACGGCGTCCTGCATGAACGCGAGGAAGGCTTCCTGCATCGGGTGGCCGAGATCTTCAGCATCGCGGAAGACCACTACCAGGCGATACTTGCGCGCCATGTCCAGCTTGGCGTCGCCGATCCCTATGTCGTGCTCGGCATCGAACGCGGCCGGCCGCTGGCCGAAGTGAAGAAGCACTATCGCCGGCTGGTGGCGGAAAACCATCCTGACAAGCTGATGGGGCGCGGGCTGCCGCAGGAATTCATCGCCATCGCCACCACGCGGCTGGCGGCCATCAATGCCGCCTACGAGATCATCGAGCGGAGCCTGCAGGCGGCATGAGCGGCTTCGCCCCCGACCATCCAGGAGCGGAAGTCAGGGTCTCGCCCAATTTCGGGCCGAGGCGCGACGGGCAGCACCCGGACATGATCATCCTGCACTACACCGGCATGGCGAGCGGCCATGCGGCCGAGGAGCGGCTGTGCGATCCCGAAAGCGAGGTTTCGTCGCACTACCTGGTGCATGAGGACGGCCGCATCGTGCAAATGGTGCGCGAGAGCGATCGCGCCTGGCATGCCGGCAAGAGCTCGTGGCGGGGCGTGAACGACATAAACTCCTGTTCGGTCGGCATCGAGATCGTCAATCCGGGCCATGAACTGGGCTACGCCCCTTTTCCGGAACGGCAGATCGAGGCCGTCATCGCGCTGTGCCGGGGCATCGTCGAGCGGCATCGGGTGCCGCCGGTGCAGGTGCTTGCCCATTCCGACGTCGCCCCGGGGCGCAAGGTCGATCCGGGCGAGAAGTTTCCCTGGCAGAGCCTGTTCGAGGCGGGTGTCGGCCATCTGGTCGAGCCGTCGCCGATCTCTTCGGGGCCGTGCCTTGGCGAGGGCGACAGCGGGCCGGACGTGGAAAAACTGCAGTCCATGCTGGCGCTCTACGGCTATGGCGTGGAGATCACCGGCGCCTACGATGCGCAGACGCGCATCGTCGTCGAGGCGTTCCAGCGCCATTTTCGGCCCCGCCGGGTGGATGGAATCGCCGACGGTTCCACATTTCGTACCCTCGAGCGACTTCTGGCTTCCGTCGCGCAAGATCTTGAATAAGCAGCACAATCGTTTTCGTTGTAATATAATTTAACTCAAATTGAACGGCGCTGCCATTTTTGGCCCGGCATCTCACTCCAGAGGAATGCCCGAGCCGGCCGGACATGCCCCCAAGTAACTCCCGGTCGCGTCGAAGCCCCCGGCGCGCACTTTTCCTTGCGCGCCTGATACAGAACAGGACCAAATGAAGAAGTTGACCGTTTTTACGGCAGCTGTTGCTGCCGCTATGCTCACTGTTGCCTCAGGCTCTGCCATGGCAGACCGTTTCGACCCGCAACTCGGCGGGCGCGGCCTCGTCGTGAAGAAGGCGGCCGAAACCGAAAAGGCCGAGGCAAAGCCCGAGCAGGCAGTTGCGAAGAAGGCGGCACCCACGAAAAAGGCGGCATCCAGGAAGGTGGTTTCCAAAAAGGCGGTTTCCAAGAAGCCTGCGGTTTCCAAGAAGGCAGCGAAGTCGACGAAGGTCTTGAAGCGGTCTTCGCGCACGGCCAGCGTGGCAGTCGAAACCACCGGCACCACCTATTCCAAGATCATCGACCACTATGCCGTGGCCTATGGCGTTCCGGTTTCGCTCGCCCATGCCGTGGTCAAGGTGGAAAGCAATTATCGTCCGAACGTGGTCGGCAGTGCCGGCGAGATCGGCCTCATGCAGATCAAGCCGTCCACGGCCCGCATGATGGGCTACAGCGGTTCCGCGAAGGGCCTTTTCAACCCCGATACCAATATAAAGTACGGCATGAAGTACCTGGCGAAGGCTCACAATCTGGGCGGCGGCACGACCTGCGGCACGATTCTCAAATACAATGCCGGCCATGCCGCCAAACGGATGAACCCGGTTTCTTCCGCCTATTGCAGCAAGGTGAAGGTGCATATCGCCTCGCTCGCCCCTTCAAGCTGAGGGTGGCGGCAGCTTTTCTGTTGCCTTTTGGCTGCGGAATACCTTTATACGCATCTGCCAGCCGGCCGGGCGGCCGCACCCCATGATGCCGAAAGGCTGCGGGTGAGGAAAGTCCGGGCTCCATGGAAACACGGTGCCGGCTAACAGCCGGCGGGGGTAACCCTAGGGAAAGTGCCACAGAAAGCAAACCGCCGCGCATTTTGTGCGGCAAGGGTGAAAGGGTGGGGTAAGAGCCCACCGCGCGACCGGTAACGGAAGCGGCACGGTAAACCCCACCGGGAGCAAGACCGAATAGGGGCGGCGCGAGGGGCGACCCTCGGGGGCTGTTTCCAGCCCGCCGTCCGGGTAGGTTGCGTGAGGCGTCCGGCAACGGGCGCCCAAGATGAATGGCCGCCACGTTTCCGCGCCGCAAGGCGCGGAGGCCATACAGAACCCGGCTTACAGGCCGGCTGGCACCTTGTCTCCTTACTTGCGCATTGTGCATCGCTCCGGCCTTCGCGGCCGGGGCGCGCATGCGGGCGCGGGGGGAAAATCTAAACACTTCGTTAGGCTTAATGGAAGATAAAGGAGGATACCGCAGGTGTCCGCCGAGGTGGGGCCGGGCGGTGTGATCGTGCAAGTTGTTCCCGTTGACGCCCATAAACCCCCATGTTATCCCATTTGCAGTTTCAAGCTTTCGTTTCGTGTCAGGGTGAAGCGTATGCCGGATGGGCGGCCGCGGCGGCCGTTCGTGCGATGGCGCGCGCCTGCGCGACGGATGGCTGGAACGTGGACGAGGGACCGCACCGCGGCGGCGCGGGTGCGATGATGGAAAGGGGTGCGGCGGCAAAAGCGGCTGTAGCGCGTCATGGACCGTTTTCTGTCAAGCTCTGTGAACCGGATCGACGCCAAGGGACGGGTGTCGGTGCCGGCCCATTTCCGCGCCGTGGTGCTCAAGCGGGGCTATGCGGAACTCTATGCGCTGCGGTGCCTGGATCAGCCGGCCATGGATGTCGGCGGGCTCGACCTGCTCGACCGCTACGAGCAGCGCATCGCGCAGGAAGACCCTTTCCGGCAGGCGGCGGACGACATGTCCTTCTTCTGCCATGGCGACGGCGCCTTCCTGAAGCTGGATCAGGACGGGCGCATCACGGTGACGGACTTCATTCGCGAGCATACAGGTATCGGCCAGGAGGTGGCTTTCGTTGGGCGAGGCCGGTTCTTCCAGATCTGGGAGCCGGAGCGGCTGGCTGCGCATGGCGCGAAGGTGCGCGAGCGGCTTCTGAAACTCAGGCAGGCGGCAAGCGGAGGGCAGGCGTGATGACGACCGGTTCCGACGCCGAAGCGCCGCACCTGCCGGTCCTGCTCGATGAGGTCATCGCGGCACTCGCGCCGAAGCCGGGCGAGGTGATCGTCGACGGCACGTTCGGGGCCGGCGGCTACACGCGCGCCATCCTCGCCACCGGCGCATCCGTCGTCGCCATCGATCGCGATCCCGACGCCATCGCCGCGGGCAGGGCGCTGGAAGCCGGGCATGAGGGCCGGCTGCGGCTGGTGCAGGCGCCGTTCTCCTCGCTCGACGAACATGTGGAGCAGGTCGACGGCGTGGTGCTCGACATCGGCGTTTCGTCCATGCAACTCGATCAGGCCGAGCGCGGCTTTTCCTTCCGCGCCGACGGGCCGCTCGACATGCGCATGGCGCAGGCAGGGCCGACTGCCGCCGATATCGTCAACACCTACAAGGCTTCGGACCTCACCCGCATCTTCGGGCTGCTGGGCGAGGAGCGCCATGCCGGGCGCATCGCCCGCATGATCGAGGCGCGGCGGGAGAAGCGACCCTTCACCCGCACGCTGGAACTGGCCGACGCCATCGAGACGCTGGTCGGGCGCTCGCCCAAGGACAAGATCCATCCCGCCACGCGCGTGTTCCAGGCGCTGCGCATCTATGTCAACGACGAACTGGGCGAGCTGTCGCGCGCGCTGGTCGCGGCCGAAAGGGCGCTGAAGCCCGGCGGGCGGCTGGTGGTGGTGACCTTCCATTCGCTGGAGGACCGCATCGTCAAGCGCTTCCTTGCCGACCGCGACGAGACGGTCGCCGGCTCGCGCCATCTGCCGCAGGTCGTGGTGAAGGTGGCGACCTTCATGCGCAAGGGCGGCGGCATCGCGCCCGGCGAGGCGGAAGTCGAGCGCAATCCGCGCGCCCGCTCGGCAAGGCTGCGGGCGGCGGTGCGCACAGACGCATCGCCACGCGGCGACGATCCTTCGGTTTTCGGGCTTCCAAAGCTTCCCGCCATTTCGGGAGAGAGGTGAGATCATGTTCCGCACCAGCGATATCGTCCTGATAGGCGTCATGGTGGCCGCGGCAGCCATGACATACACGATCAAGCGCGATGCCGGCGAGCAGCTTGCCACGGTGCGCAAGATTCAGGCGCAGATCCGCACCGAGGAAGAAACCATCGACTTGCTGAAGGCTGACTGGAGCCTGCTTACCCAGCCGGGGCGGCTGCAAAGGCTGGTCGAGCGCTATCAGGACCAGCTCGGGCTGGAACCGGCCACGCCGCATCAGTTCGCCCGCGTGGACAGCCTGCCGCAGCGGCCGCTGACCATCGAGGACATCACCGCCGCCGATGCCGCAGGCAAGCTTATCGATCCAACCCAGACCGGAGCCGTCGAATGATCGGCATGCTCAATCCCTTCCGGCGCACGCGCCAGCCGGCCGACGACACCTCCATCGTGATGGATTCGGCCCGCAAGTCGACCGGCGGGCGCACGCGCAACCGCGTGGTCATGACCATGGCGGTGTTCTTCGGCATCTATGCCATCATCGGCGGACGCCTCGTCTATCTCGGCTTCCAGGACCCGATGCCCTCCGGTGCGCCCGCAAGCCGGGTGACGGCGGCGCGCCCCGATATCGTCGATCGCAACGGCGAGGTGCTGGCGACCGACATCAAGACGTCTTCGCTATTCGCCGAGCCGCGCCACATCGTCGATGCCGACGAGGCGATCGAGAAGCTGTCCACGGTGCTGCCGGAGATCGACTACGAGCAGACCTACAACAAGCTGAAAAGCGGCGCCGGCTTCGTCTGGCTCCAGCGCCAGCTCACGCCGCGCCAGCAGAGCGAGATCATGCAGCTCGGCATTCCCGGCGTCGGTTTCCGCACAGAGACGCGGCGTTTCTACCCGGCCGGCCCGACCACCGCCTATATCGTCGGTCTCACCAATATCGACAACCAGGGCATTTCCGGCCTCGAGAAGTACATAGACGGGCAGGGGCTGGCCGACCTGCAGCAGAGCGGCCTTGCGCTGCCGAAGGACCTGGCCCCGGTGCGCCTGTCGATCGACCTGCGCGTGCAGCACATCGTGCATGACGAGATCACCGCCGCCATGGATCGCTACAAGGCGATCGCCGCCGGCGCCGTGGTGCTGAACGCCAAGACCGGCGAGGTCGTCGCCATGGCCTCGGTGCCGGATTTCGACCCCAACAATCCGATCCATGCGCAGGACAAGGACCGCCTCAACCGCATGTCGGCGGGCCTCTACGAGATGGGCTCGACGGTGAAGAGCTTCACCACCGCCATGGCGCTGGATTCCGGCAAGGCAACCCTGAACTCGACCTTCGACGCGACGCGGCCCATCACCATCGGCCGCCAGACCATCCGCGACTTCCACGGCAAGGGCCGGGTGCTGACGCTGCCGGAGGTGTTCATCTACTCCTCCAACATCGGCTCTGCCCGCGAGGCCGATATCGTCGGCATCGAGGGACACCGCGAATTCCTGCACCGCCTCGGAATCCTGGAGCGGATGCAGACCGAGCTGCCGGAAGTGGCGCGGCCGGTCGAGCCGAAGGTTTGGAAGAAGGTTCATTCGATAACCGCTTCTTTCGGCCATGGTTTTACCACCACGCCCTTGCAGACGGCGGTAGGCGCAGCGGCGCTGATGAACGGCGGCTACCTGATGAACCCGACCTTCCTGATGCGTAGCGCCGAGGAGGCGATGGCGAACGCCAAGCGCGTCATCAACGAGAAGACCAGCGCCGACATGCGCTATCTCTATCGCCTCAACGCCGAAAAGGGCTCCGGCAAGCGCGCCGAGGTGCCCGGCTACCGCGTCGGCGGCAAGACCGGCACGGCCGAGAAGGTGGTTAACGGACGCTATGTCAGCGGCAAGCGCTTCAACGCCTTCCTCGCCGCGTTCCCGATGGACGACCCGCAATATATCGTGCTGTCGGTCATCGACGAGCCGCAATCGGAGAAGCCGGGCATGGGCGCGACCGCCGGCCTCAACGCCGCTCCGATCGTCGCCAACATCATCCGCCGCTCGGCCGCGATGCTTGGCGTAGAGCCGGATTTCGGCCATGAAAATACGGCAACGCTTGCGTCCTATTAAGTGATTCTGCGGCGGATGCGCCGCTTTCAAGAGGTGACCAGAACCAGATGAAACTCGATGATCTGACCGGCATAGTGCCTCTCCACGAGGCGTTTCCCTCCGATACGGAGATTGCCGGCCTGTCGTCGGATTCGCGCACCGTCCAGCCGGGCATGCTGTTCTTCGCGCTCGCCGGCACCAAGGCGGACGGCGCCGACTATGCCGCCGATGCGGCTGCCCGGGGTGCGCTCGCGGTTGTTGCCGCGATGGGGCGCACGAACGGGGCGGTTTCCGTGCCGGTGATCGAGGTCGAGGACCCGCGCCGCGCGCTGGCGCTGGCCGCCGCCAAATTCTACGGCACCCAGCCCGATACGATGGTGGCGGTGACCGGCACCAGCGGCAAGACCTCGGTGGCCGCCTTCACCCGCCAGATCTGGGAACATGCCGGTTTTGCCGCCGCTTCCATCGGCACCACCGGCGTCGTCGCGCCGGGGCGCAATGAATATGGTTCGCTGACCACGCCCGATCCGGTCGCACTGCACAAGCTGCTGGCCGAACTGGCCGGGGCCGGCGTCACCCACGCCTCCATGGAAGCCTCCAGCCACGGGCTCGACCAGCACCGGCTGGACGGCGTGCGGCTCGCCGCCGGCGCCTTCACCAATCTCGGCCGCGACCACATGGATTATCATCCGACGGTCGAGGAATACCACGCCGCCAAGATGCGCCTGTTCCGCGATCTGCTGCCCAGGGGCATGCCGGCAATCGTCTTCGCCGACGATCCCTGGTCGCAGGCCACCATCGATGCGGCGAGCGTTGCCGGCATCGAGGTGCTGACCGTTGGCCGCAAGGGCACGTTCCTCAAGCTCAACCGCGTCGAGCACGAGCGAGCCAAGCAGCGCGCCGAAATCGTGCATGACGGGGAGATCTACGAGATCGACCTGCCGCTGGCCGGCGATTTCCAGATCGCCAATGCGCTGGTTTCCGCCGGCCTTGCCATCGCCACCGGCACTTCCGCCCCCACTGTCATGGCGGCGCTGGAGAAACTGAAAGGCGCGCCGGGGCGGCTCGATCTGGTCGGTGTCACGCCCGCCGGCGCGCCGGTCTATGTCGACTACGCCCACAAGCCCGATGCGCTGGAGAATGTGCTGGCCTCGGTCCGTCCATTCACCACAGGCCGCGTCGTGGTGGTGTTCGGCTGCGGCGGCGACCGCGACCGCGGCAAGCGTCCGATCATGGGTGAGATCGCCACGCGGCTCGCCGATGTCACCATCGTCACCGACGACAATCCGCGCACGGAAGTGCCGGCCGAAATCCGTGCCGCCATTCTTGCGGCGGCTCCGGGCGCCATCGAGATCGGCGACCGCCGCAAGGCGATCCACGAGGCGGTGGCCATGCTGCGCGCCGGCGACACGCTGATCGTGGCCGGCAAGGGCCATGAGGAAGGCCAGACCATCGGCGCCGAGACGTTCCCCTTCTCCGATCATGAGGAGGTGCGCGCGGCGCTGAAGGAGGTGGCCGGATGAGCTATCTCTGGACAATCGAGGCGCTGGTCGAGGCGATGGGCGGACGCCCGCTCGGCCAGATGCCGGACGGGGTGCACGGCATTTCCATCGATACCCGGACCCTTGAGCCGGGCGATGCCTTCTTCGCCATCAAGGGTGAGACCATGGACGGGCACGACTTCGCCACCGCTGCCGTCAAGGCGGGAGCGGCGGTGCTGGTTGTCGCCGAGGGCAAGCTGCCGGCGCTGGGGCGCCTGACGGCGCCGAAGATCGTCGTTCCGGACGTTCTGGCGGCCATGGAAAAGCTGGCCGTCGCCGCGCGGGCGCGGGCGAAGGGCCGGGTCATCGCGGTGACGGGCTCGGCCGGCAAGACGACCACCAAGGAGGCGCTGCGCCATGTCCTTGGCTCGGTCGGTTCCGTCCATGCTTCCGACAAGTCGTTCAACAACCACTGGGGCGTGCCGCTGACGCTTGCGCGCCTGCCGGAAGACACCGGATATGCCGTCTTCGAGATCGGCATGAACCATCCGGGCGAAATCCGCCCGCTGGTGAAGATGGTGCGCCCGCATGTCGCCATCGTCACGCTGGTGGCCGCCGCGCATCTCGGTTTCTTCCGCGACCTCGACGAGATCGCCGCCGCCAAGGCGGAGATTTTCGAGGGCATCGAGCCGGGCGGCACCGCGCTGCTCAACCGCGACGATCCGCGCGCCAACTTGTTGGGCAAGATGGCGCGGCAGGCGGGCGTCGAGCATGTGCTGGGCTTCGGCGAGCACCAGCGCTCGACCTACCGGCTGATCGATTGCGTGCTCAACGCCGATCATTCGACGATGACGGCCCGCATCGGCCGTCGCGAGCTGGTGGCGCGCATCGGCGCGCCCGGCCGCCACATGGTGCAGAATGCGCTGGCGGTCCTGGGCGCGGCCGATCTGGTCGGCGCCGACATCGACCGGGTGGCGATGGCGCTGGGCACCTTGCCCACACAGCAGGGGCGCGGCCGACGCCACGTGCTGTCCCATGCGGGCGGGCCTTTCACGCTGATCGACGAAAGCTACAACGCCAATCCGGCCTCGATGAAGGCGGCGCTCGACCTGCTCGACGCCACGCCCGTTGCCGGCGACGGCCGCCGCATCGCCGTGT
>Ga0180220_1001389_pt1 | contig 18102 bp, 13 predicted proteins | sample eDN5th37CBELigBY_FD_151335 | JGI IMG/M metagenome (GOLD analysis project Ga0180220, IMG submission 151335) | Enriched backyard soil microbial communities from Emeryville, California, USA - eDNA 5th pass 37_C BE-Lig BY (version 2) (version 2) | ecosystem: Environmental > Terrestrial > Soil >...
GCCCGCGGCGAGATCCGGGGTGGCCACTTCGTGGCGGGCGTCAGCGGTGAGCAGTTCGCGCTCCCGGAGGCCGTGGCCGGCCTCCGCGCCGCGCGGCGCGCGGGTCAGGATGGACATGCCATTGCTCTCTCGCCGGCCGACCCTCTCGAGCTGGACGGGCTCTTCGCGCCAGGACCGAGGCCGTTCGCCGCGCAGTCGGCCCGGGTCGGCGTGGGTGCATAGCAGACGGACCGACCGGCGCGTCGGCTCTCACGGGCACCACCGGGACCGTGCCGGTCGCGGGACGAGACGAGCAGACCACGACTCTACCCTCGCGGATTGGCTGCCCTTTCCCGGTCCGGTATGTTGCCGTACCTTTCCCATACTCGGCGTCGGCCGCCCGGCCGCTCGCAGAGTGATGTCGCCCGGACGCACGCGACCAGCCCCCTCCCCCCGGCCGCGTGCCCCGCACTTCTCGACGCAGTAACCCGGATCGCAGTCATGCAACTCCCAGCACCGCATCGCACTGTCGCCCGCCTTGTCGCCATCGCCACCGCCCTGGTCATCGGTGTCATCACGGGGTGTAGCGATTCGACAGGCCCTGAGAACGTCGTGGTCGCGATCGACCCTACATCCGTCACGCTGCTGGTCGGCGAGGGCTACACGTTCGGCGCGAGCGTGGTCGGCACCGATAACACCCGGGTTGCCTGGTCGGCGACCTGCGGCACAGTCGTGGGGCAGGGGCTCATGGCAACGTACACCGCGCCTGCGCAGGCGGGGACGTGCACGGTCACCGTGACAAGCAACGCGAATTCAGAAAAGTCGGCGAGCGCGACGGTTACCGTCGAAGACGTGGCAGTGACGATCGACCCGGCGACGGCCACGATGTTCGTCGGTCAGGGCCGGCTCTTTTCGGCCACGGTCTCCGGGACGGGCGACACCGGCCTGCAGTGGAGCGCGAGCTGCGGGACGCTGAGCGGGTCGGGGGCGTCCATCCAGTTCACGGCACCGGCGCAGCCCGGCACGTGCCAGGTCACGGCCACGTCGACGGCGTATCCGGGCCGGTCCGCGACGTCGGTGGTCACCGTCCTCGGCGCCGACGCCCTCACGAACCATCTCGGGAACGGCACCTTCGACAGCGACCTCGTGGCCTGGACCGTTCTCACCAACATCCCTGGAGACGGGGCGCCGCGCGCAGTGTGGGTCGACGAGGACGCGCTGGGGAATCCCAACTCGGGGTCGGCAGAGCTGTATCACCACTTCCCGGGAAACGGCGGCACTCAGATCGGGCTGTCCGCGTGCCTCCCCGCCGAACCCGGTCAGCGCATCGTGCTGGGCGGTAGCGCACGCATGCTCGAAGTCGTCCAGGGCGCATCGCCGCAGATCTGGGTACGGGCTTACTCGGACGCCGCCTGCACCGATATGGTCGGATTCGTCGTTGCGCTCTCCTTCCACGAGCAGGCGACGACGACGGAATGGGCTACGCTCTCGACGGAAGGGGTGATCCCCGACGGCGCTTCGAGGATCGACGTCGTTGTGGGAATCCACAAAAACGACCAGGTCGAAGAAGACGCGACGGCCCGGTTCGACAACGTGTTCGTGTCCACTGTCTTCGACTGAGCTGGCTGGCTGAGGTGGGGTGGGGCGTCAGGGGGTCGCCCGGGCGAGCCACCCGGGGGTCCCGGGGGTCACCGGCGCTCATCCATGCCCGAGTCAGAGCGCCGTCAGTCCCGCGCGACCACTCTCGCCGAGCTTCCGGAAGACGTCCGTCACGTATTCGTGGGTGGTCGCGAGCGACAGCCGAGGTGCTCGGCGAACTCCCTTTCGGAGAGATCGGTCAGGAGGAGGCGCTGGTCTCGCCGCTCACCGGGGGAGAGCGGGGAGCGGGCGCTGATCAGGCCATGTTCCAGGAGCAACCGGCGGTGGAACCACTTGATGCCGCGGAGCAGTCCGGGATCCGGGCACCGGCCATGATCGAAGGAGCGTGCTGTGAAATCGGCGGGCCTACGGGGCGGTGGAGCGCCTGCGGGAGCCGCGTACGGGAAGTGGGCACCAACGTTGTCCGGTGCTGAGCGGGTGTCAAGGGTTTGAGGCGGGCAATGTGTTTCGTCGTTCCCGCGGCAGCGGGAACCCCCGATGTTTTTGTGACACCGTCCGACAGCGGGCCATCGCATTGGGGGCGCACGGCGCCCTCGCAGGGATCCCCGCTTGCGCGGGGATGACGGGCAAAAGGGCGGTATCGCGCCCTCGCAGGGGTCCCCGCCCCCGCTTACGCGGGGGTGAACTTTGGTGCGCGGGGACGACGGAGTGGCCTGACGGGGCATTCTTTCGCGGGGACGCTGGCGAGGCCCGACGGGGCCCGCTTCCGCGTGGACGGCGGTGAGGCCAGACCAGCAAACCAGACAACGCGAAAAGGCGCCGGGTCTTCGACCCGGCGCCCGGTTTCCGGACAGCCGCTGTGGCGTCCCTCAGTGGTTTGTGTGGCTACTCAATTCCGCGAGGGGCGTCAGCCCGTCGTCGACGATGACCGCAGCGATCATCCCGGCCGCTGTCTCGTTGCCATTGGCATCGCGGGGGCCGGTCGCGTGCGCGAGGACGTGGCAGTGCCAGACCCAGACGCCGGCGTACTGCGGGTGCAGGACAATGTCGTACGTCTCGCCCGGGTTGATGGTGATCGTGTTCATCTTCTGCGGCTGCGGGAGCGGGAAGCCGTCCTTCGCCACCACGTCGAAGTACCCGCCGTGCAGGTGCATGGGGTGCACCATCCCGCCGAGGTTGGCCATGCGGACGCGGACCCGCTCGCCCATCGACATCTCGATCGGCGGCACCTCCGGGAAGCCCTTGCCGTTCAAGATGTAGCCCAGCGTCCCATCGCCCAGGAGCATGATCTCCTCACGGTCGGCGCGCATGCTCTCGGGAGTCGCCGTTTCTTCGATGACGAACATCCCGTACAGCCCCGCCGACTCCTGGCTCATTGCGTTGAAGTGCGAGTGGTACAGCCGGGTCCCTGCCGGCTGCGCAACGAACTCGTAGGTGAACGACTCGCCGGGCTGGATCGGGTCCATCGAGATCCCCGCCACGCCGTCCATGTTGTTCGGCACGAAGAGCCCGTGCCAGTGCGTGGTATGGGGTTCATCCATCCCGTTCTCGACGACGATGCGGACGCGATCGCCCTCCTGCACGCGGATCGTCGGACCCGGAATCATCCGGTTGTAAGCCATTGCATTGACGAGCTTGCCCGGCTCCGGCTCCCACTGGATCTTCTCGACCTTCAGATGGAAGACCTTGACGTCGCCCTCCATCGTGTACTCGAGGGGCTGGTTCCCGTGCACGCCGGTCACCACCGGCCGCTCGACGCGGGGTTCGGTGGCGACGACCGCTTCGACGTCGCCGCCGGCGACCGTGATCGTCCCCGTCATCCCCAGCGCGAGGTGGGGTGTGCAGACGAAGGTGTAAGTCCCGTCTGGGAAACGTTCATCTATCGCAATCTCATAGACTTCGCCCGCTGTCGTCAGGTACGGGCCCATCCACGCCTCACCGAGATCCGCGCCGGCCGGCGCTGCCTCCTCGCGGAACTGCACGTTGTGCGGCATCGTACCAGCTTGCGTGAAGCGGACGATGTCGCCCCGGCGGACCTCGATGCTGGAGGGTTCGAATCGCGTGAAGCCCCCATCATCCAGCATCCGCACCTCTATCACGCGCGGTGTCGCATCGCTGGCGCCCAGGCGGGCACACCCCGCCGCCACGACCGCTATCGTCACGAGCCCCATGGCACCCTTCGCCACCCGCCACACTCCAGTCATCTCAAGCCACTCCCGTATGAGGTTTGTTCAACCACCCCGGGACAAGGTGGCTCGACGGCAGGGGTGGATCTATCAGGGAAATGCGGAAGCGCACGTCGGGGGGTTCCTGACAGGGAGTCGTCGGTGTTCCCGGTTCAGGGCCTGGCGTACCCCTCGTCGTCTACGGGCGTGCGAACGGAAGTGAAGATCACTGCGTAGTAGGGCGGAGTCGGGCGGGCGTCCATGGTATCGCGTGTTCGGTGTTCAGTGTTCAGGGGATGGCGCGGGGTTTTGGACCCCGGCGGGACGAGCCGGCCGCCGTCGTGTGCGTCGAGGGGTGAAGCATACGTCGCCGCTTGCGGGTGGGCAGCATGACCACTGATCACGCCTGCCCGCCTCATGCCACGGGCGGACGACCTCGCCGGCGCGCTGGCCGTGGCAGCTTCGCCGCTCTCCTTTCTGCTCTCGTCGTGTCGGGGTGTTTCGCCGTGCGCCCGCCGCCGGCGCCGCCCGTCATGGCGCCATACCAGGAGGGGGTCGCCTCGTGGTACGGTCCCGGGTTTCAGGCGAGGCTGACCGCCAGCGGCGAGGTGTACGACCAGATGGACATGACGGCGGCCCACCCGACGCTCCCGTTCGGGACACGCGTCCGCGTTCAGCGCGTGGAGAACGGACGCGAGGTCATCGTCCGCATCAACGACCGCGGTCCATTCGTCCGCGGCCGCGTCATCGACCTCTCCCGCGCCGCCGCCGAAGCGCTGGACATGATCGGCGTGGGCACCGCCGTCGTTCGCATCTACATCATCCAGCGCGCCGGCGATTGAGCGCCGGTTCGAGGCTTACGGGCAACGGTTTTCGGCTCCGCGCGGGACCGGTGTTGTCCGCAACCGCTTCATCCGGCGGGCTGCAGATCGAATGCCTGGTTGCAGCTTGCAGTCATCAGCTTTCAGAGTCAGGTGATCATTGGCCGACCTACGGCCCGGTTGGGTGTAGCGGTCTGCGGGCAGGCGCAACCCCGCCACGCGCCGCGTTCCAGCCATGTCACCGCCCCGGCACTCCGCCCCGGCGAACGCCTCGCCGTATCCTCTCACCCCGGAGGGCACCGGCCACGGCTCGGCGTGACCCTCGACGTGGATCTGCCTGGCCGAGATACGGTTGAACTTCACCGCCGGCCGCCGCCCACTACACGGCACGAGTGAACGCTACTCACCGGCCACTCACGACTGAAGCAGGCCCTGCCCTTCGAGATAATCCCGCACCGTCTTCGCGACGACGCGATTCGCATCCGGACTGAAGTGCGGAACGTAGACTTCCGACAGGGGCGTGCTATCGGTCAGCTCGGCGATCACGGGGGCGAGGTCGAGATAGCGATAGCCGCGATCCTCGAGGTACTCCTCCAGCGGGGCGTACGCGGGCTCTTCGCCGGCGAGCACCCGTTGCACGTCGTCGATGTACGGGAACAGCACGATGACCGGGATGGAGCCGTTTGCCTGCGCTTCCTCCTCGAACTGGTCGATCAGGGCGCTGGCGATCCGGAAGGCTTCGGAACCGGTGTTGTAATGTCCGTCCACCAACGGTGCATCCTCATCGGCCAGCTCGCTCACCTCTTCGCTGAACAACCTTGCCAGCCGAACCGTGGCCAGAGCGTCCAGCCGACTCGCTCGGAGGCGGTGGCGATAGAAGTAGTCGTGCTCGCCGAGTCGGTCGAGGATGGTCGGTTCGGGTTCGCGGAGCGCGGCGTAGTCGCTGAGGTGAGGAATGGGGTTCGGCACCAGCACGAGTCGCCCGTCCTCCAGCTCGAAGCGCGGTTTGGCGAGCGGCAGGCTGGTATTGGGTATGTAGAATGGGCGGAAGGTGTTGACCAGCCGGTTGATGTTCTCGGACATGAAGCCCAGCAGGACGACGTCCGGATGGTAGCGGACGCCTTCCAGGCGATAACGAAGGTAAGCCTGGTCGGGGCCGAAGCCGCTGACGCCGAAGTTCAGAACCTCGAGCCGGGGGTCGAGAGACTCGAGGACCGCCTCCCAGGTGGCTTCGTTGGGGACGTCGTCGGCGTGGGTGAAGGAGTCGCCGAACGCGGCGATGCGGACTCGGTCGTCAGCGCCCTCGGGGTCGAACTCGCGCTCGGCGCGGATCCCCTGGGCGTTGGCGTGATACAGCTCGGACTGTCCGCCTGCCGCCACGGTCCATCCGTAAATCGGGTGGTACGCGTAGTAGCGATTCCGTCTGTCGAGAAGCTCCTCCAGGACCTGCCGCTGTTCGGGTGTGAGCCCGGCCGGGATCGGCTGATAGACGATCCCCCGCACCGCCCCGATGACCGCCAGGCCCGCGCGCGAGCTCAGCTCCAGCGCCGCCGCGACCACCGCGAAGAGCAGTACCGCTGTCGCCAACCGCCGCATTCGCGTCCTCCCGAGACGCCGGAACGCCGGTAGCCACTCCGCCCGAACTGCCGGAATCGCCTGTTGCGGAACGGTTGTCACGCGGCTGGCCGGAGGTCCAGAGCGCGACCGGGCCAGTTCCGGCCAGGCGTCGTGGCTGGGGGGAGACGGGGGAGTGGCCGGGTCATCGGGTTCGTGGGCGACGCGCACGCGTGGGGTTGCGGGCGGCACGACCGGTTGCCACGTTGCCGCGCGCGCAGCACTGCAGAGGGCGAACGAAAAGATCGTGACGACGCGGGTCCTGGCAGCGGTCATCGAGCGAAATGGGAAGCTGCTCCTCTGCGAGCGGCCACCCCACAAGCGTCATGGCGGGATGTGGGAGTTCCCCGGCGGAAAGGTCGAGCCGGGCGAGTCGGACATCCAGGCCGCGTCGCGGGAGCTGCTCGAGGAGCTCGGGGTCCGCGTAACCGGCGTAGGCGACGTCCAGTATTCGGTGCGCGACGCCGATTCCGCATTCGTCATCGAATTCCTGCGCGTGGAAATCGAGGGCGAGCCCCGGATGATCGAGCATACCGCGCTGGCGTGGGTGGAACCGGGATTCCTTCGGCGCTACCGACTCGCGCCGAGCGACAGAATGTACGTCGATGAGGTGCTCCTCGCCGAGGCGGAGGGAGGCAACGGACACCTGCGCCGGGCCGATGACATCGGCGATGAGCGAGCCAGTCCACAACGGGGGTGACACGATGGATTTGATGCGAGCAACGCGATGCCCGACGCGCGCCCACGCGCCGTCCAGTAGATCGGTGGCCACTGGGGACCATGGTGGTGCGGCAATGCGGACCTACCGCGGCTTCAGCCAGCGGCTGCTTACGGCGACAACGCTGATGTTGCTTGCGGTAGTCCTCGCCGGCTGCGACCTGGCGACCGCAACGATTCCCCAGGACGGCAACCCGCAGTCCGCCGAGGAGTGGGTCGGCGACCGTTTCTACTTCGGGCGGGACATGGGTGGCGGAGAGGTGTCCGAAGAGGCGTGGCGCCAGTTCCTCGAGGAAGTCGTGACGCCGCGATTCCCCGACGGGTTGACGGTGTGGTCGGCGGATGGGCAGTGGCGCAATTCGGAGGGCGTCATCATCCGCGAGCGGACCTTCATCCTCGAGATCTACCACCCGGGCGAGCCGGCGGCGGAAACCGCTTTCAACGCGATCGTCGCCGAATACAGGAACCGCTTTCAGCAGGCGGCAGTGCTCAGGGTGTCCTCGCCGGCGACTGTCAGATTCTACCAGTAGCCGTCACCCCGAAGTCCGGACCTCCGCGCCCGTTTGTCGTGCCGGTCGGCGGGGCGGACACGAACCGCTCGCCCCACCCGGTTGCCGGAGGCGGTGCGCCGGTCGCCGTGTGGCGCCGGTTCCTCGTACGTCAGTCGTCAGCTCTCGCCGGCGGGGGTACGATCCGGCGGTGCTCGACCGCTCGCCTTGAGATCGCCGCTCCGAATCACGGACTCGCCGGAGGGGCGGGCGCCGGTCCGGCACCGCCACCTCCACCACCGAAGCCTCCCCCGCCACCACCTCCCCCGAATCCGGCGTTCGCCGGCACCAGCGTCGGGTACCGCTCCAGCGCGGCGTTGAGCTCGGCGTTGGTCAGTACTGCCGACCAGTCGGTCCAGATCCGGCGGAGATAGTTGCGCGTGGTCGACAGCCACGTGATGGCGCCGCCGAACCATTCGATCATGCGTTCCTTCTGCGGCGCGGTCCACCCGGACTGGATGAGGCGCAACGCGTAGACGTAATCCATCTGCGTGGTGGTATCGTTCGCCGGCATGGCGGCGAGTACTGCATCGATGATCCGGGTGTTGATTGCCGCGGTCTGGCGGCTGAGCGCGTGGATCGCGAGCGGCTCACCGGAGCGCATGGTCGGATCGCCGCCGGTGCTGGTGGTGACATAGGCGAGCACCTTCGCCGTCTCGAGTTGCACGCGTGGCGTCCGTGAGGCGAAGCCCGGGAGCAGTATCTCCCGGACTCGCGAGCGAACCGACGCCGGCGCGCCGCCCGGCCGGTCCACGGCCGCGATCTGGAACATGCGCAGCGCGTCCAACTGGTGCTCCGGCGCGAGAGCCGGCTTTTCCAGCCAGTAGATGATGCGCTCGTAGATCTCGTTCCGATCGCGGTCGGTCGCGGCGGTGTTGTTGAGCGCGAGGAGTGCGGGGAACGCGGCGACGGGGTTTTCCTCATTGAGCGCTCGCTCGCGCCAGGCGTCACGCGGGGTCCGCTCGAGTGCCACGCGTGCGGCGTAGCGGACGAATCGGTCCGGATCGGAGAGTCGCTGGTAGAGTGCGCTGGCGAGCGCGGCGTCCGACGTGCTCGGCGTGAGGTTCTGGGCGGTGCGCGCTTCGATCGCCCGGCGGCGGACCAGCGCGTTGTCATCATTCATGAGTGAAACCGCGATGGCGCGTGCGTCCTCCGTGTTCTGCAGGCCAGCCAGGAGCGCGACTGTCGCCCGCACGTTGTCGTCCGGGTCGCTGGCGAGCTCGCGCAGCACATTGGTCGATGGTGGCACGCCGTGCCGGTTCATGATCAGCAGCGCGGTGAAGCGGTCCTCACTCGGCTCGTTGCGGTCCCTCGCGACGCGCTCGAGCGCCGCGCGGAACGCGTCGGCCCCCATCGACGCCTTGACCTGCTCGATGGCCGCGAATCCCCAGCTCGATAGCGGCTGCGCCTGGCGCGTGACCGCATAGATGCCGCTCATGTCCGGCGGCTCCGGGGCATCTCCCGTGTAGCGGATCCGGAAGAGTCCGCCATCGGCGCCGTTGAGCGTAAAGTAGAGCATGCCATCGGGGCCGACGGCGAGGTCCGTCACCGGCACCGACGTTCCGCTCACGAAGGTTGCGGAGTCGGAGCGCATGGTGAAGGTGGCGCCGTTGGGCGTCGTCCTGCTGTAGAGGATCCTGTGCCGCGAGTAGTCGGCCTCGAAGATGACGTCGCGCCACTCCGGCGGGTACGCCCAGGCGTGGTAAACCTCCACTCCCGTGGGTGACCCGCGGTTCAGCTCACGGACGGGTGGCAGGATGTCGAAGTAGTCGGCCGGCCACTTGTTGCTGCCGTTTCGGAAGCCGTAATCGGCGTTGGGCACCGCGTGGTAAGACCGGATCGGGCGATACCACGGCGTGCCGATCTCGGGCTCCATGTCGCTGTCGAAAAAGAACGTCTCGCCGAGCCGGTTCCAGGTGAAGCTGACCGGGTTACGGAAACCGGCGAGGAGGATCTCCGCGCGGCGATCCTCGATGTCCACCCGGAAGATCATGGCCTGCATGGACGTCTTCCCCCAGCGGTCCGTGTACCGGGGGATGAAATCCCGCTCCGGGTAGAGCTTCAGGATGGAGTCGAGGTTGGTCACCGTCTCACCCGGTGGGCCGTTGTTCCCGGCCACGACCTGAATCGTCCCATCCGCCGCGCGGAAGATGCGGTGCGGCCCGTGGTCCCACATGTTCCCCTGGATCGGGATGATTCGCTCGACCAGGTCGGCTTCCTCGTTACCGTCGCTGTCGATGACGCGGTAGACACCCGGCTGCAGGTAGGGGTCGTCGGGCGTGCCTGTCTCGGTGGTCCAGTGGTCGTCGGCCTCTTTGGGGCCGAAACCCACGCAGTACATCGTCGTCTCGTTCTCCCACCAGATTCCCTGGCACGTGTTGATCTCCTGCGTGAGTGGCTTCATCGCCTCGTAGATGCCGTCACCATCCGCGTCGATCAAGCGTTGGGGAGGCGATCCCCGATTCGCCGCGCTTGGCGACACCCAGGGGCGACCCTGCGCATCGAAGGCAATGATGATCAGGTTGGATGGCGCGATGGGCGCCTGGTTCGGGTTGGACTGGTTCGGCGGCGGAGGCACCAGGTACGCCGGTCCGCCTTCCGGCGTTACACGCTCCACCACGAAGCCGGGCAACGTGGAGAACCGTTGACCTTCCCCGAGTGGGATCTGCTCGGAGCTCACGATCTGCCCCTGCTGAGCGCGTCCGGTTCCGGCCAGCATCATGGACAGGGCCACGGCCACGACAGCGGTGGCAACGGGGGTACGTGCGCGGGAGATCATGACGACGCTCCTGGAGGTTTGTCGTTCAGCAGACGCAATCGGTCGCATTCCGTAACCGGCAGACGCGTTCGGGGCTGGCAGTCGAGATTTCCGTCGAGATTTCGGGGGTAGTTGCGCGCGGGCGCGAAGACAATTGACCCCCATTTCGCGGGGCAACGCCCTCATCATCCGGAGCTGCAGAATGGCAAGGCGCAGAGAAATCCGTCAACGGGGCGGCAGCCCTGGCGCCACCACGCCGGGCAGCCACCCACGGGCCGTCATCAGCCATTCTGCTCCCGGTATCGATTCAGATACGGTTGGCAGAATTCCACGAGCTCCATGGCTGCCTGCTGCCACTCGAGATGGAGGATCACTGCGTCGTCGTCGCCACGCTCAGCGGCCTCCTGCGCCCTCAGCCGCAGTATTTCTTCGCGATCAGTGAGGTGGAGGTGCTCCTCGAAGGGTATCCCGACTTCCTGATGGAAGACCCAGGCTGCCCACTCGTTTTTCCGCGTGATGGTCCTGGGTACGTCGACTGAACGAAGCGGTGCGCCGCGTTGTCGTGAGTCTCCCTGTCTCAGCGTTTGGACGACCTCGGCGTACTCGTCCTCCGACAGGGCAAAAGGCGTCCACTCACAACCGCCGCTCATGCCGGCGTCCGAGCGGCCTTCCGCCAGATAGGCATTGATAACCTCGAGTGGCGGAATGTACCCGAAATGGAAGAGGTTCGGGATCTCCAGCAGGAAGATGTGCAGCGGCGCGCTGATGGTCTCGCTCCCGGGCGCCATGCCGGGCAATCGCCGAAACGTGATCTCTCGCATGCCTCCACGGGGAGCGGCTGGACTTCGTATTCCGGGAGCCGACCCTCGCCGGGCACCGCATGGCGCCGGTTCCCGGCGAGGCCGGTTCCACGTACGTCAGTCGTCAGCTCTCGCCGGCGGGGGTACGATCCGGATCGAGTTGAGCCGCTCGACCTGCGCCGCGAGGTTCTCCTCGCCGGCCGGATAGCCGCTGCCGTACAGGATGTATGCGATGACGGCCGCGTAGTCCTCAGGCATGAGGGAGCCGGGGTCGTCGGCGGGCATGCGCGTCGTGATCACCGAGTACATTTCACCGAGACTCGCAAACCTGTCGGTGATCGAGAAGGCGCCGCCCATGGTGAAGTCTTCCAGCTGGTGGCAGCGCATGCAGATCGTTTCGAACGTCTCCGATCCCTGCTGGACCTGGGCCATGGAGTAGACGCGATCGAGGATGGTGGTGTCGGCGGCGGCGTAGAGCGTCGTCGTCGAATTCTGGTGGAACTCGCCGCCGTGGAGCGACGCCCGGGCGCCGGCGACGAGCAGTGGTGCCGCGATCAAGGCGGCGACGGCAGTGGATTTCCTCAGGGACACAGGCAACGTCCTCGTTTCGTGTTCCGGACGGGGGACCACCCCGTGGTGTGGCCCGGTCGCTGTGCGGCGAACCCCCGGACGCGCGCCAGGGCCACCTGCGGCTGCAACGGCTGACATTTGAGAGTAGCGCGTCTGGCCCCGGTGCGTCAACGAAGCCGGCGAGTAGGTTGCCTCACGGAGCCCCCGGTCAGTCGGTGCGCTTCACGATGCACGGGGCGGCAAGGAGTATTGCCGGGCAGGCTCGTTTGTCGGCTTCCGCCACGAGGCCAAGCGGTCGCGTTGCGGTTGGACGGCAACGTCCGAATTGATGCCCCACCGGATCCGTCGCGGAATCGTGGCCCGCCGCGCTCGCGGCTCCTTACCGTGGCTTCGACAACACTGCACTATCGCGCCGGCCCGGCAATGGCCCGGAAGCGTTCGCCCCAATCGGTTCTCCGGTCCAGCACCACCGGTTTGATGTCGCCGGTGCGCTGTCCTCGCGCCCGGCACGCCTCCACGTACGTCCCGGCGCCGTCCCGCACCGGCACGACCCGCACCTCACCGAGCTGTCCCAGCGCTCGGCACTCCGCGTAGTGGAAGTTGCGAGACAGCTCCCGCTCGAGCGCCGCCGCGATACCCGCGACCGATTCCGCCGTGGGACCCGCCACCCACTCGGCCGCGGGATGCACCGGGTCACGCGCCGGATCCGCGTTGCGCGGCCATTCCACGTACAGGTGGTAGCGCGGGGGAACGCATCCGGTCTCCGGCGCGAGCAGTGCGAATCGCGGCGAGACGCCGGTTTCGCGGAAGATGCGATCGAGTACATCGGCGACGAATCGCTCGGCCAGCTTCTCTCCGGCCAGGTCGGAGACGTTGTCGACGCGACCGAGGAACCGCAGGCACGGGGCCTGGCCCACATGGCCGACTACCTCCACGGCGTCGTTGAGTTGGTAGCGGTAGAATCCGCCGCCCGTCGTCACGACGACGGCATACATGCCGCCTCGCCGGAGCTGGTGCGCCATGCGTGGTCGGTCCCGGTCGGGTTCTCCGCTGTCATCGAGCGGGAGGAACTCGAAGAAGTGCGACGTGACCGCGAGGACGGGCGCTGGCGCGTTCAGAAGCGGCACCGATACCAACGCCTCCGTCGCCAGCAGGCCCTTGGGCTGGAAATGGGCGTCGGGGAACCGTGCCGCCAGTTCCATCGCGTAGGGTGCCGAAGCGGCGTCGGCCCAGCAGCTCACGAGTCGGAGTCCCGGCCAGAGCCCGGCCCAATCCGTCGGATCCAAACGGGCGAGACGGTCGACTCGCCGCGGCGTCACCGGCCGGAATCCCGCGCGCAGCGCCTCCAGCGCCGCCTTGCCGGGCGCCGACCTCGGCGCGGAGGGCGGCGAGATCGTGCCCGAGGCGAGGTCGTCGAGGAGGGCGTCCCACCAGCCGGGCAGTTCATCAAGCAGCAGCGTGAGGAACGTCGGGCTCCAGACCGAGACAAGCGACAGGTCCGCCGTGCGCAGCAAGTGGAGCAGCGTCACGTAGCGGAAGACGTCGACGTCGTCCAGCCGCTTCACCGCGGCCGGCACCGCCAGCGCGGCGTCCACCAGGCGGCGCGACGCGCGTCCGAGATAGGCGCTGTCCGCGTCGAAGCCGATGGGGATGCCGCCGGCGCTGTGGTCCGGATGCGCCTTCGTGACTGGCGAGATGGACCAGTACGCGGGACCCCGAAACGCGCCGGGCACGCCGCGGTACAGGTCCACGACCCACGGCCCCAGTCCCCGTCGGAACTCGGCGGCGAGGGTGGCGGTGTACGGCACGAGCCTGGAGTGCGACGTGGAGCCGCTGGTCGGCTCTAGCAGCCGCACCGGTTCGGCCGTGAGCACGTGCCTGCGCCCCCCGGCTATTTCAGCGACTGACACGGCGAAGTCGTCGTACGTGGCCAGCGGCACGCGGCGCTGGTATTCGGTGACCGACCGGATGGCGTCGAACCCGTGCCTGCGCCCGAACTCAGTACTGCGGTTCGCGCGCAGGTAGTGCATCAACTGCCGGGTCTGCAATTCTTCCACGCTGTGCAGCGCCCGGCGGAACAGGCGGGCGGCGCGGAAGTTGGCCGCGGCCCAGAGCGCGTTTACGGCGGCGGTGGCGGCAGGCATTACCCCAGCATGCGGCGCGCGGCCGGCGTGAAGTTGGAAGGCTCTACGCGTGTCAGGCAGACGAGCTCGTCGCCATGCGCATGTCCCGGATTCCGCGCCAGGAAGAACGCGACGTTCGGGTCCTTCAGCCGCCCCGGCGGTACCCGAGCAAGTTCGGGGCGTAGCGGCGTCGCCCCGCGTGCGAACTGTACCACACCGGCCCGGGCGTTGTACGCGGCGCCGAAGCGTGATTCCGCGAGTCTGTCCATGAGACGCTGCACGGACGGCGGTGCAGGCGCGTCGTGGCGCGGATAGAACTCGCGGAAAAAAAGTGGAAGGAAGCGGTACGTCCGGAACCCCGACGAGATGAGCAGCCAGTAGAGCGGCCGTGGCAGGTCAGCGGCGACCTCGTGGACCGTCCGGATCCACGCCCGTGGCAGCTCCGTCGTCCCCCTCGCCGCGGCGGCAACCACGGTATCCCCCGAGTAGAGCACGCCGGCCGGGTTTCCGTCGACGCACGTCGAGTCCACCGCGAGGGTGGAGAAGCCGCGCAGCTCGGACGTGGCGGAGTCACGGAGCAGGATCGCCACGTCCTTGGCCTCGAGATCGCAATGGAACCGGGCCGGGTCCGGATCCACGAAGTACTGGCGGAAGAGCGCGAGCATCTCGTCGCGCGTGCGGTCGGAGAGGGATGACACCGGCGTCGATTCGCTGACGAGCCCTCGCCGCGCCGACGGCCGACAGTTCCTCAGCAACACCGGCTTGCCCGCGTCGTGCCCGTACATCACAGAAGCGCGACCTCGTAGTTGGCGGTCCTGCCGTCGATCCGGTCTATGGCGTCGAGACCATCTTCCCACGCGACCAGGTAGAGCCGGCTGCGGTACGCGACCGTGCGATGCGCGCGGACGACGACGCTTTCCAGCGGATCGCCCTCGGCGAAGCCCGCGACCACCACGTCGATGTCCCGGCGGGCGGCATCGTCGAGCGCGGCGCGGAGGAGCGCGGCGAAGGTGCCGGTATCGTCATCGTCGACGGCAACGTGGCTCAGGTATGCGAGCCGGATGGGTTGCCCCGGGCGAGGGAGGCGAGGCCACCCTGCGAGGCGGGCGGCGATGTTGACCACGGGCCGGAAGCGGGCGAGGACGGGGGCGTACCCCCTGACCACGGTCTGCCGGACGGAGCGCTGGTCCCAGAGCGCGAGGCATCCCGCCACGCGGCCGGCGCGACTCGCCACCCAGAAATCGCGCGGTGCGAGGCCGGGGGTGTTGCCGACATCGAAGAGCATTTCCCGAGCCCAGACCGGCGAGAACTGCCGACGGCGACCGTTGCGGTCGAGGCAATCCAGCAGTTCACCCACGCGATCCGGAGAGCCGCGTTCGATCGTGATTCCCGGTGTCGCCGCTGCGCGTCGCCGCGACCTGCCGACAGCGATGGCATGCGTCGTCATCCGGCCGTGCTCGCGGACGTGGGGGTAGCCCGGGAGCCCGGAAGCGAGGAGCCGCCCTGCGCGGATGTTGTCTTCGACCACGGCCATGAGGTAGAAAGCAGTCCGCCCGTCCTCGTGCAGCTCGCGGCAGAAGTCGAAGGCGTGCCGCAGGATCCGCCCCGCCAGCCTCTTCCGGGCATACGACGGCGAGATCCGGAACTGGCTCAGGTAGCCGACGGGGGTTTCGCGACCGTTGACGTACCGCAGCCGGACCGATCGGGAGCCGACGGCCACGATCCCGTCCGTGCCGGCGTCCGGGTCCCGCCCCACGCCCGTCTGGTGGATGGGTCCTTCGAGCGCAGCCGCGCGAAAGTACGATGGCTCCCGTTCGAAGGAGAGGCGGATCGCCCCAGGCATCTCACCTTCGCGCAGGAGCTGGCGGAGCGCGGCGTCGTCGTCGGGGCGGGCGAGCGCGAAGCGCAGACCGACACCAATATCGCCGCGGCGAGCGCGGGCGCCCGAAACGCCAGCCTCGCGTGCCACCACGGCAGGTGGCGCCATGGCCGGAGACGTGCTCATGTGCCGTGCGCCCGGAGCACCGGTTCGGCAGCCAGAGACGATGCGGCCGGACGCGGCGCTGGCGTCGCACGGGCATGGATCAGCTCGCCCGTCCACCCTTCGTCACCCAGGGGATAGTAGTCCCGCTGGCTCACCTCGCGGCGAAAAAGCGCGTTGATGGCGTAGAACTGGAGCCACATCCGGAAGTCGCTGCGGTTCACCGCGTCCAGTCCTCGCCTGGCGATGCTCCGCAGCGCGTAGAATTTCCGACGCGCCTCGACGCAACCCTCCTGCAGACGTTCCGGCGTGATCCGCGCCGGACGGAAGGGGATCATGTTGTAACGGTATCGGCCGTCCAGCCACCAGCGGTCGTAGAGGAGCCGCCCCTGCGCCTCGAGCGCTCCGTAGAGCGGTGTGCCCGGAAAGGGCGTCAGGTGGTTGAACGCTGCTATGTAGAACCTGTGCTCGAGCGCGAACCGGACCGTCTCGTCGAAGCTGGATTCGGTGTCCTGGTCGTAACCGAAGATGAAGGTGATGTAGAGCCTGATCCTGTATCTGCGCAGGTTGGCGAGCGCACGTTCGAAACCGCCGCGTGCCAGATTGAACCCCTTGTTCATGTTGCGCAGGTTCTCCGGGTTCAGGGATTCGAACCCGATCAGCACGCCCTGGCAGCCGCTCGCTACGAGCAGCTCGAGGAACTCCTCGTCGTGCGCCGCGTTGATGCTGGCCTGGCTGACCCAGCGGATGCGGAGAGGGATCAGCGCCCGGAAGAACTCCCTGGCCTGCTTCATGTTGGACGTGATGTTGTCGTCCACGAAGAAGATGAGCGACCGGCGCGGAAGACGCTCGATCTCGGCCAGGATCTCGTCTGTCGGGCGGCGAGTCTGCGTGTGCTTGAAGACGGTCTGCACGGCGCAGAAGTCGCACTTGAAATGGCAGCCGCGGCCGGCTTCGACCAGGTTGATCGGGAGGTAGCGCTTGCCCGCGAAGATCGAGCGGTCGGGCCGGAGGCCGTGCAACGATGGCCGGGCCGGCGCCTCGTAATAGGGCTGGAGCGTGCCCCGCTCAGCGTCCGCCAGCACCCGCTCCCACACCCCTTCCGCCTCTCCGATCACGACCGCTTCCGCGTATTGCGAGACCTCTTCCGGGCAGAGCGTCGGGTGGAACCCGCCCATGACGACGGGAACGCCCCGTCGGCGGTATTCGCTCGCGATCTGGTACGCGCGCTTTGCCGTGTACGTCTCGACGCTCATGGCGACCAGGTCCGTCGGTCTGTCGAACGGGATCGGCTCGAGGCGGTCGTCGTAGAACTCGATTTCGACGTCGCGAGGCGTCAGCCCGGCGATGGTCGCTGCCGGGAGGGGCTGCATTTCCCAGGCGCGGATGTATGGCTGACCCACCCGCCTGCCGATGCACGGGTGGACGATGGTGAGCCTCACGACGCCTCCCGCGCGCTCCCCGCCTCGAGCGTTACCAGGCCGCGGCGCTGAGGCGGCCTGTTCGCTGAAGCAGGCGTCTGGCCGATGAACCAGTCGCACGTATAAAAGCGGTCGAGGCGGTACCCGTAATACCGGTACCCGAGGTTGGCCGCGATCCAGGTCGGGATCTGGAGGCGCGAGCGCATGAGCCGCTTCGCCATGGAGCGGAATGAATACGCGTGTCTCCACGCTTGCTGGTGTCCGGTCCGTAGCTCTTCCACGCTCATCTGCGCCGGCTGGAAGACCACGTGCTGCCCGTCGTACAGGCTCCAGTCGCGGGTCAGAATCCGGCCTTCCGCCTCGAGGCGACGGAATAGCGCCGTGCCCGGGAACGGCGTCACGATGGCAAACCGGGGGAGGTCGATCCCGGCCTCGATGGCGAAGCGCGCCGTTGCCAGGAATACGTCAGGCGTGTCGTGCTCCATCCCGAAGGTGAAGCACCCCATCACGGTGATGCCGTGGCGGTGGAGGCGTGCGACGATGTCCGCGTACGCGTCCGGCGAGTTGAACCCCTTCCGCGACTCCCGGAGGCTCCCCCTTACGATCGACTCGAAGCCGATGAGGAGCCCGGTGCACCCACTCCGTGCGGCGAGCGCCAGCAGCTCGGGGTCTCTGGCGATGAGTGTGGTCGAGAGGCCGAACCAGCGGACCCGGAGGGGAATCAGCGCCTCGAACAGGCGCGTGGCGTAGTCCCGGTCGGAGATCAGGTTCAGGTCGATGAAGATGATCTTTCGGGCCCAGTGCTGGCGGATGTCGGCGACGACCTCCTCGACCGGCTTCTGGTACGGCTTCGTACCCCATGCCGATGGCACGACGCAGAACTCGCAGCGGTGGACGCAGCCGCGGGTCGCCTCGAAGACGTGCGTCGTCACGTACGATCCTGGCCTGAGCAGATCCCGGCGGGGAAAGGGGAGCCCGGCCAGACTGAGGCCGGGGACCTGGTCGT
>Ga0180220_1001390_pt1 | contig 18091 bp, 18 predicted proteins | sample eDN5th37CBELigBY_FD_151335 | JGI IMG/M metagenome (GOLD analysis project Ga0180220, IMG submission 151335) | Enriched backyard soil microbial communities from Emeryville, California, USA - eDNA 5th pass 37_C BE-Lig BY (version 2) (version 2) | ecosystem: Environmental > Terrestrial > Soil >...
CGAGGTCGACGGCGTGCTGCGGTCGCTCGAGGAGGAGATCGTCCTCGACAAGAAGTACAAGCACGACATCTCGGTGGTCGTGGACCGGCTCGTGATGCGCCCCGAGGCGCGCAAGCGGCTGGCCGACTCGATCGAGACCGCGGTCGCGCTGGCCGACGGCATGGTCGAGGTCGAGACGGTGCCGCGGGAGGGCGAGGGCGAGAAGACGCGCATGCTCTTCAGCGAGAAGTTCGCCTGTCCCGACCACGGGCCGTCGATCCCGGAGCTCGAGCCGCGGATCTTCTCGTTCAACGCCCCGCACGGCGCGTGCGAGCGCTGCACCGGGCTGGGCTCGCAGATGGAGATCGACCCCGAGCTGGTGGTGCCCGACCCGTCGCTGACGATCGGCGAGGGCGCGCTGCTGCCGTGGGCCAACAGCGCCAGCAACTACTACGAGCAGATCACGCAGGCGATCGCCGAGACGTACGGGATCGACCTCGAGTGCCCGTGGGAGGCGCTGCCGCAGGAGCACCAGGACCTGTACCTGTACGGCACCGGCGAGGAGCGCGTGCAGGTCTCCTACCGCAACCGCTACGGGCGCCGGCGCACGTACGAGACGCAGTTCGAGGGGATCATCCCCAACCTCGAGCGGCGCTATCGCGAGACCGACTCGGAGTACTCGCGCGAGAAGATCGAGGAGTTCATGTCGGTGCGGCCGTGCCCGGTGTGCAAGGGCGCGCGGCTGCGGCCCGAGTCGCGGGCGGTGCTCGTCGGCGGCACGCCGATCCACGAGTTCTGCGAGCTGAGCGCGCGGGCGGCCCTGCGCTGGCTGTCGGAGCTGGAGCTGTCCGAGCACGACCAGGCGGTCGCGCGGCTGATCCTGCGCGAGATCGACGAGCGGCTGCGGTTCCTGGACAACGTCGGCGTCGGCTACCTGTCGATGGCGCGGGCGGCGGCGACGCTGTCGGGCGGCGAGGCGCAGCGGATCCGGCTGGCGACCCAGATCGGGTCGTCCCTGGTGGGCGTGCTGTACATCCTCGACGAGCCGTCGATCGGCCTGCACCAGCGCGACAACGAGAAGCTCGTGGCGACGCTGGAGCGGCTGCGCGACCTCGGCAACACGGTCATCGTCGTCGAGCACGACGAGCAGACGATGCGCCGCGCCGACCACCTCATCGACATGGGGCCGGGCGCCGGCGAGCACGGCGGCCACGTCGTGGCGCAGGGCACGGCCGACGACGTCGCGCGGGTGCCCGACTCGGCAACCGGCCAGTTCCTGGCCGGCACGCGGACGATTCCGGTGCCCGACCGGCGGCGGGTCCCGGCCGGCCACCTCGAGATCCTGGGCGCGTCGCAGCACAACCTCAAGCAGGTCGACGTGAAGGTGCCGATCGGGACGCTCACGTGCGTCACGGGCGTGTCGGGGTCGGGCAAGTCGACGCTGGTCAACGAGGTGCTCTACAAGGCGGTCGCCAACCGGCTGTCGCGGGCGCGCAAGCGGGCCGGCACGCACAAGGGCGTGCGCGGGATCGAGCAGCTCGACAAGGTCATCCAGATCGACCAGTCGCCGATCGGCCGCACGCCGCGGTCCAACCCGGCGACGTACACGGGCCTGTTCGACGTCATCCGCGACCTGTTCTCCAAGACCCAGGAGGCGCGGGCGCGCGGGTACAAGCCGGGGCGGTTCTCGTTCAACGTCAAGGGCGGGCGCTGCGAGGTGTGCCGCGGCGACGGGCAGATCAAGATCGAGATGCACTTCCTGCCCGACGTGTACGTGCCGTGCGAGCAGTGCGACGGCAAGCGCTACAACCGCGAGACGCTCGACATCCGCTTCAAGGGCAAGACGATCGCCGACGTGCTCGACATGCCGGTCGACGAGGCGCTCGAGTTCTTCGCCCACATCCCGAAGATCCGCCGGCGGCTGGAGACGCTCAGCGACGTCGGCCTGGGCTACATCCGCCTGGGGCAGCCGGCGACGACGCTGTCGGGCGGCGAGGCGCAGCGGGTGAAGCTGGCCACCGAGCTGGCGAAGATCGCCACGGGCCGGACGCTGTACATCCTCGACGAGCCGACGACCGGCCTGCACTTCGCCGACGTCGAGCGGCTGCTCGACGTGCTGCACCGGCTGGTCGACCAGGGCAACAGCGTCGTCGTGATCGAGCACAACCTCGACGTGATCAAGACCGCCGACCGGATCATCGACATGGGCCCCGAGGGCGGCGAGGAGGGCGGCGAGCTGGTCGCCTACGGCACGCCCGAGGAGGTGGCCGCGGTCGAGGGCTCGCACACGGGCCGGTTCCTGGCCGAGCTCCTGACGCCGGCGCCGGGCGGCGGCTCCAACGGCGCCGGGCCGGCGAAGCGGCGGCGGGCGCGGCGGCCGGCGGCGAAGGCCGCGGCGTAGGCGGCGCGGCGCGGCTGCGCCGAGGACTCCTCGAGGGGTCCCGGCGCGTCTCAGCGCCGGGACCGCCCTGGAGGTTGACCCCACCAGCGATCCATCACCGACGGGTCGGGGTCGAAACGGAACATTAATTCGCGCTAAGGACGGCGCTCAAGACGCCCGGCCGCAAACCCCCCGTGTGGGGGGAGCGCGGCGCGGTGGGCGGGCGCACGAGCGCCTCCAGGGCTCGCGCGTGCGGCCCCGGTGCGCGAGGATGGCCGCGATGGCGCCGCCCACCCGTTCCGACCCGCACGTCGCCGCGCTCGACGTCTTCACCGAGGTGCTCTCGCAGAGCGACACCGGCGAGACGCCCGACGCGTTCTACAGCCGGCTGTGCGAGGCGGTGTGCGGCCTGGCGCGCATGGAGCGGGCGGTGCTGTTCCGCTACGACGGGGCGCTGCGCCGCGTCCGCGCCGCCGGCGCCCATGGCGTGCCGCTCGCCCTGTTCGCCAACGAGCGCTTCACGGTCGAGTCCGCCGCGATCGCGCGGCAGGCGCTGGAGGAGGACCGCGTGATCGAGGCCTGGAGTGACGTCGACCGCCTGCTGCCCGCCCGCTACGTCGACCTGCTCGCGCCGTCGCACGTCGTCTGCACGCCGATGGCCGCCGCCGGGCGCTGGGTCGGCGTGATCCTCGCCGACCGGCGGCCCGAGGCGCCCCGCCTCGACGACGCCGACCGCGACCTGCTGTGGACGCTGGGCAAGACCGCCGCGCTCGCCGCGGTCGCGCGGATCGCCACCAGTCAGCGCGAGCGGGCGGTGCAGCTCGAGCACCGCCTCGACCTCGCGCGCGAGGTGCACGACGGCGTGATCCAGCGGCTGTTCGGCGTGTCGCTGGCGCTGTCGGGCGACCGCGAGCTGAGCCCCGAGGCGCGCCGGCGCTGCGCCGAGGAGGTGCAGGGCGCGCTCGCCGACCTGCGCGCGACGCTGCAGCGGCCGCTGAGCCGGGCGCCGCGACCCAGCGCCACGACGCTCGGCGACGAGCTCGAGCGGCTCGCGCGCGAGCACCCCGACCTCGGCGTGCGGCTGGAGGAGGGCGACCCCGCCGGCGTGCCGCCCGCGCTGGAGCCGCTGGCCCAGTCCGTGCTCGCCGAGGCGGTCCGCAACGCCCACAAGCACGCCGATCCGACCCGCGTCGCCGTGCGCCTGCGCCGCGCCGACGGCGCCTTCGTGCTCGAGGTGGAGAACGACGGCGCGCACGGCCGCCGCCGCACGACCGGCATGGGCCTGCGGCTCGCCGCGTTCGAGGCGCTCCAGAGCGGCGGCGTCGTCGAGTACGGGCGCGGCGAGCGCGACACGTGGCGGGTGAAGCTCGTGGTCCCCGAGGACGATGGCTGAGCCGGTCGACCGCCACGACCCGCCCGGCGCGGCGACGCCGCCCGGCCCCGCCGCGGACTCGGCGGCCGACCGGCTGCGCGTCCTCGTCGTCGACGACCACGACGTCGTCCACTGGGGGCTGCGGCTGATGCTCGGCGAGCAGCCGTGGGTCGAGCGCTGCCTGGCCGCCCACGACGCGCGCGAGGCGCTGCGCCTGGCCCGCCGCCACCGCCCGCACGTCGCGCTCGTCGACCTGTTCGTGGGGGAGGAGTCCGGCGCGCAGATCTCCGAGGCGCTGCGCACCGAGGTGCCCTCCACCCGCGTCCTGCTCATCTCCGGCGCCGGGCGCATCTCGCCCAACGCGGCCCGCGCCGCCGGCGCCTCCGGCTTCGTCTCCAAGGACCTGCCGGCCGGCGAGATCGCCGACGCGGTGCGCGAGGTCGGCCGGGGCGGCACCGTCTTCCCGCCCCAGGACGAGCCGATCCTGCCGCAGCTCACCGCCCGCGAGCGCGAGGTGCTCGAGCTGATGGCCCGCGGCGCCACGAACCGCGAGATCGCCGGGACGCTCTATCTGTCGCCCCACACGGTCAAGGAGCACACGAGCTCGCTCTATCGCAAGCTCGAGGTCCGCAACCGCGCCGAGGCGGTCCTGCGCGCCCAGCGCCTCGGCCTGCTCGTCTGACCGTTGTCAGATCCAGCTCGCTATTCGAGCGTGGTCTGACAACGGCCCGGTGTCCGCGCCCGGACAGCCCCCCGCCCGGGGGGTTGTGGTGGCGATCGCGCCCCGGGCCAGGCAGCCTGCGTCCATGAGCCGAGGCGCCGTCATCCTCACCGGAGCGACCGGAGTGGTCGGGATGGAGCTGCTCGCCCGGCTGCTGGAGCGCGGGGAGGACGACGTCGTCGTGCTGCTGCGCGCGCCCGACCAGGACGCCGCCGACCGCCGGCTCGCCGACACGCTTGCGCGCCTGTGGGACGACCCGCCGCGCGAGCCGCGCGTGCGCGCCGTCCCCGCCGACGTCACCGCGCCGGGCCTGGGCATGAGCGCCCACGACCGCCGGGAGCTGTGCGCGACCGCCGACCGCGTGATCCACTGCGCCGCCGCCGTCGGCTTCGACCAGCCGCTCAACGAGGCGCTGGCGATCAACGCGCTCGGCACCCAGCGCGTCCTCGAGCTCGCCCACGACCTCGCCGACCTGGACCGCGTCGTGCACGTGTCCACCGCGTACGTGTCCGGCCGCCACGACGGCCGCTTCTGCGAGGACGACCTCATCGCCGGCCAGACGTTCCGCAACACCTACGAGCAGAGCAAGCACCTCGCCGAGCGGCTCGTCGCCGCCAGCGGGCTGCCGGTGGTCGTCGCGCGGCCGTCGATCGTCGTCGGCGACGGGACGAGCGGCTGGACGCCCGCGTTCAGCGCGCTCTACCTGCCGCTGCGCGCGTTCGCGCGCGGCCTGCTCGACCGCGTGCCCGCCGACCCCCGCGGCATCGTCGACGTGGTCCCGCTCGACTACGTCGCCGGCGCGATCCTCCACCTCCTCGGCGAGCCCGGCGTCGAGGGCGACACCTTCAACCTCGTCGCCGGCGACCGCGCCGCCTGCGTCAGCGACGTGCTGGCGCTCGCGCAGCGGCGCTTCGCGCAGCCCGAGCCGGTCTTCGCGCCACTGCAGCGCGCGTCCGGCACCGAGGCGCTCGTCCCGTACTTCGACGTGCGCACCCAGTTCGACGACACACGCGCGCGCCGCGTCCTCGAGCCGGCCGGCCTGGCCGCGCCGCCGCTCGACGCGCTGTTCGAGCGGCTGATGGACTACGCGGAGGCGACGCGCTGGGGCCGTCAACCCACCACGCGCGAAACCGCGGCGCGCCGCGCCGCCGGGACCGAACCCGCCGCCGCACCGCTGGAGGCCGCCGCATGAGCCCCGGCACCGAGGTCGCCCGCTTCCGTCCCGACGATCCCGACCCGCTCGTCCAGGCCTCGTTCGCCTGCGGGTTCTGCCTGCACCAGCCGACCGTCGCGCGGATCGCCGCCGATCGCGAGGACGGGGCCGTCGACTGCCGCTGCGGACCCTGCCGCCACGAGTGGACCGTGCTGCTCACCGACGAGCAGCTCCTGCGCATCCAGCTGCGGCCGCCGTGGCAGGGCGTCGCCACCGTCGTGCGCCGCGCGGGCTGAGCGGCCGCCTGCCAACATCCGGCGCGTGGACGCCGAGCTGCTCGCCCGGGCGCGCCTGTGGGCGCAGAAGTGGCGCTGGTACCAGCGCAACGCGCTGCCGTGGAACCGGGCGCGGATCCACCTGCACGCGCTGCGCTCCGGCGCGTTCATCCGCTGGCCCGTGCACGGCGACGTCCTGACCGCCCTCGACGACGGCCGCCTCACGCTCGGCGAGCACGCGCTGCTGGAGCCCGGCGTGTGGCTGACCGCCCCCGCGCCCGCCCGCATCCGCATCGGCTCGGGCACGTTCCTGAACCTCGGCGTGATGGTCGCGGCGATGGACCTCGTCGAGATCGGCGACCACTGCATGCTCGCCAACGGCTGCTTCGTCACCGACTCCAACCACCGCTTCGACGATCCCGACATGCCCGTGCCCTGGCAGGGCTTCACCTCGCGCGGCCCGACGCGGATCGGCGACAACGTGTGGCTGGGCGCGAACGTCGTCGTCACCAGCGGGGTGACGATCGGGGAGCGCTGCGTCGTCGGCGCCAACAGCGTCGTGACCGCCGACCTGCCGCCGTTCTCGGTCGCGGTCGGCGCGCCGGCGCGGGTGGTCCGCACGATCACCTACGGCGAGCGCGACGCGTCGCCGCCCGAAGCCGGCTGAGCGCGTCGTACATCCGTCCACGGGCGGCATGCGCGGCGGCCGCCATGGGCATACGCGCGGTGCGTCACGGGTCGGATGACGAAGGGGGATGGAGCGCATGCGCAGGATGGGGCCGGCGGCCATCGCCGCCGGGGTGATGTGGATCGCGATGGGCGCCGCGCCGGCGGGCGCGCAGCTTCCTGCGCTGCCGGCCTGCCGGGCCTGCCGGGCCTGCCGGGCCTGCCGGGCCTGGACGGCGTGATCTCGACGCAGTGCGAGGGCGGGCTCGTCGCGTCGAGGTGGCGGGCCAGGGCCTCGTGTGCGTGGTGCCGGGCGCGGCTCCCGGCGCCGGAGCGGGAGGCGCCGGCGGTCCGGGCGGCGCGGGCGCCGGGCCCGCGTCGTCCGGGCCGCCCGGTGCGCCGGGCGCCCCGGGGCCGGCGGGCGCGCCGGGCACGTCGACCGGAGCGCAGGAGAGCGCCGCCGCGCGCCGCGTGCTCAAGCCGAAGCTGCGCCTGCGCACGCGGCTGCGCGGGACCACGCGCGGGCTCGTGCGCTCGTCGACGCGCAAGGTCGTCACCACGATCGGTCGTCGCAACGGGCGCGTCGTCCGCTACACGCGTCAGGCGACGCTGCCGCGCACGCGGCCGCTGAGCGCCGGGCGCCCGTACTCCGCGCGCGTGACGATCCGCGTGCGGACGACCGGCAAGCTCCGGATCCGGATCACAAGCCGGGGGGACGGGGGGATCCGGACGTCGACGTTCGACTGCCGCGTCGTGCGGCGGTAGGACGAGACGGGGGTCGGCGCGTGGCGGCGCGCCGACCCGCCCGTCCTCATCCGCCGAAGCGCGAGCGCAGCGCCATCACGTTGGCGACGTAGCGCTGGGTCTCGGGCAGCATCCCGATCCGCTGCACCGACGAGAGCCCCTGGTAGTAGGCGGCCGCCGCCATCGCGTAGTCGCCGCCGGTCTGCTGGAGCAGGTGGCCGAGGTACAGCACCCCGGCGCCGACGTTGTCGATCGCCGAGTTGGGGTCGAGCTGGCGCTTGGCGAGGTTCGCCTGCACCCAGTCCCAGGTGCCCGGCATGACCTGCATGACGCCGCGCGCGTTGGCCGACGACACCATCGCGTTGTTGAACCCGGACTCCTGCCAGGCGATCGCCGCCGACAGGTCGGTGGGGACGCCGTTGCGGGCCGCCACCGTGGCGATGTCGGCGGACGTCACCGTCGTGGGCGACGGGCTCGGATCGGCCGCGGGCACGACCGGCGCGGGCGCCGGCTCGCTCGCCGAGGCGGGGGCGGGCGCGCCGGTCGGCAGCTTGATCACGGTCCCGGCGATCAGGAAGCCGTTGGGGTCGAGCCCGTTCATCGCCGCGATCGCCTCCGTCGTGACGCCCGCCTGCGCGGCCAGGCCGCTGAGCGTGTCGCCCGGACGCACCGTGTAGCCGCCCATCGGGGGCGGCGCGGACGCCGGCGTGGCGCTGGCCTGCGCAGCGGCCTGCGCGGTCGCCGCGGGGGCGCTCGCCAGCGCGGCGGCGGCCTCGGAGACCGTCGGGAGCTGGATCGTCGACCCGGCGACGATCTGGGCATCCTCGGAGAGCCCGTTGGCCGCCGCGAACGCGCGCGTGGTCATGTTCTGGGCGGCGGCGAGCGACCACAGCGTCTCACCGGGCGCGACGGTGTGGGCGACGCCCGCCGAGGCGGCCGTCGGCGCCGCCAGGACGGCGGCGGCGAGCACGCAGGGGAGCAGCGAAGCTGGACGCATGTCCGATAGCGCTACCCCTCGCTGCGTGCTAGCGCAACGCCGGAGGCGGGGTTACGGAGACCCGCTAGCCGGCTTGCAGGTGCGCGCGGAAGTCCGCGAGCTCGGCCGGGTCGATCGAGTACGTGTGGTCGGGCTCCGGGTAGCGGTGCTCGCGCACGTCGTCGGCGTACGCCCGCACGCCCCGGACCATCTCGTCCATCACGTCGCCGTAGCGCTTCACGAACCGCGCCCCGACGCCCTCGCGGATGCCGAGCAGGTCGTGGAACACGAGCACCTGGCCGTCGGTCGCCGCGCCGGCGCCGATCCCGATGATCGGGACCTCCATGTACGGCATCAGCTCCTCGGCGACGGCGGCCGGGATCGCCTCCCACACGATCGAGAAGCAGCCGGCCGCCTGCAGGTCGAGCGCCTCGTGGGCGAGCTTCAGCGCCGCCTCGGCCGTGCGGCCCTGGGCGCGGTAGCCGCCGAGCGCTGTCGACGTCTGCGGGGTGAGACCGACGTGGCCCATCACCGGGATGCCGGCGGAGATGATCGCCCGCGCGCGGTCGACCATCGCGCCGCCGCCCTCGAGCTTGACGGCGTCGGCGCCGGCCTCCTTGACGAACCGCTGCGCGGTCGCGATCGCCAGCTCGTCGGAGGCCTCGTAGGACCCGAACGGCAGGTCGGCCACCAGGAAGGGCGTCTTCAGGCCGCGTCGCACGGCGGCGGTGAGCATGATCATCTCGTCGATCGAGACGGGGACCGTCGACGGGTAGCCGAGGACGGTCATCGCGCCCGAGTCGCCGACGAGGACGATGTCGACGCCGGCCGCCTCGGCGACCTGCGCGGACGGGAAGTCGTAGGCCGTGACCATCACGATCGGCTCGCCGAGGCGCTTCTTCTCGACGAGGCGCGGGAGGGTCATCGGGAGGGTGTCGAGGACCTGCGGTGCGGCGGACATGGTGAGGCTCTCCTTCTGGTTGACGCCCTCTAACGGAGGAGGGTCGCCACCTCGGAATCGGTGCTGATGATGTGGTTCGTACCCGCTTCGACGTGCACCACGCGCGGCTCGTGGCGCTCCATCTCGGTCGGGTCGTACTGCGCGTAGGAGATGACGATGATCGTGTCGCCCCGATGCACGAGGCGCGCGGCGGCACCGTTGACCTTCATCTCGCCGGAGCCGCGGCGCCCGGCGATCGTGTACGTCTCGAAGCGCGCGCCGTTGTCGACGTCGACGACGTGGACCTGCTCGTACTCGAGGATGTCGGCGGCCTCCAGCAGGTCCGGGTCGATCGTGATCGACCCGACGTAGTGCAGGTCGCTGTCGGTCACGGTCGCGCGGTGGATCTTGGACTTCAGCATCGTGCGCTGCATCAGGGCCGGCTCCCGTTCGGGCTGATCGTGTCGTTGTCGATGAGGCGCGCGCGGCCGACGCGGGCGGCGATCGCCACCAGGACGTCGCGGTCGACGCTGGTCACGGGCTGGAAGGTCTCGGGGTCGACGACGGTCAGGTACTCGGGCTCGACGCCGAGCTCGTCCATCGGCGCGCGGGCGGCGGCCGCGACGGCGGCGGCGTCGGTCTCGCCGGCGGCGACGGACTCCCGGGCGGCGGCGAGCGCGCGGCTGAGCGCCAGCGCGCGCGGGCGCTCCTCGGGCGTGAGGTAGGCGTTGCGGCTGGACATCGCCAGCCCGTCGGGCTCGCGCACGGTCGGGCAGCCGACGACGCGCACCGGCAGGTTCAGGTCGGCGACCATCCGGCGGATGACCGCGAGCTGCTGCGCGTCCTTGCGCCCGAAGTAGGCGACGTCGGGCTGGACCATGTTGAACAGCTTCGTGACGACCGTGGCGACGCCGTCGAAGTGGGTCCCGCCGCGGGCGGCGCCCTCGAGCGGCTCGCTGACGCCGGTCACGTGCACCGTGGTGGAGAACCCGTCCGGGTAGATCTCCTCGACGGGCGGCGCGAACAGGATGTCGGCGCCGGCGCGCTCGGCGGCGCGGGCGTCGCCGGCCTCGTCGCGCGGGTAGGCGTCGAGGTCCTCGGTCGGCGCGAACTGCGTCGGGTTGACGAACAGCGTGACGACGACGACGTCGGTGTCGCGGCGCGCGGCCTCGATGAGCGACAGGTGCCCGGCGTGCAGGGCGCCCATCGTCGGCACCACGCCGATCGTCGCTCCGTCGCGGCGGGCGGGGGCCAGCGCCTCGCGCAGCGCGGCGACGGTGCGCACGGTCCTCATCGCGTCGCTCCCGCGGCTGCGGCGGCGAGGTCGCGCGTCGCGTCGGCGAGCGCGTCGAACAGGGGCAGCAGGTCGGGCGTGCGCTCCGCGATCGCGGCGCGCTGGCGGGCGACGGTCTCGTGGTCGCCGCGGGCGATCGGCCCGGTGAGCGCGCGCCGGCCGCCGAGCTCGATCCAGTTCTCCAGGGCGGCGCGCACCAGCGGCGCCAGCGCCTCGCGGTCGACGCCGGCGGTGGCGGCGAGGCGCTCGGCGGCGGCCTCGAGGGTCACGAGGAAGTTCGCCGCGATCGAGGCGGCCGCGTGGTAGGCGCCGCGGTCCTCGTCGACGACCTCCAGCGGGCGCATGCCCAGCGCGCGGGCCAGCGCGGCGGCGACGGCCTCGGCGCGATCGGTCGAACCGGCGACCGCGGCGGAGGCGCCGGAGAAGTCCGCGCCCTCGGGAGAGATCGTCATGAGCGGGTGGAGGCTGAACGCCTCGTGCGGGGCCAGCGGCGCGAGCGTCGTCGCGCCCGAGCAGTGGCCGACGAGCGGGCCCGGCGGGACCGCGGCCGCGGCGGCGGCGATCTCCCCGTCGGGCACGGCGAGGATGACGACGTCGGCGCCGCCGAGGTCGGGCTCGCGCCCGAGCGGGCCGTCGACGGTGAGACCGGCGGCGCGCAGCGCGGCGGTCAGGGCCGTGCCGAGCCGTCCGCGGCCGACGACCGCGTGGCGCAGGGATTGGAGGTCGGTCTCCGTCATGTCGGTCCAGCTCCTCGGTGGGATGCCGGTCGCGTCTCGGATGTTCGGTGGGGGTGCTGCGGGTCCGTCCCCGAAGGTGACGGCCGACCTTCACTATACCTCCGCGCGGCCGTCGTTACGCTGCGCGCGGATGGCCACGCCGGAGCAGCGCCGCGAGGACCTCAAGCTCGTCTTCGAGCAGGCCCGTGGCTGCGTGCGCTGCAGCGAGCTGGCGGCCACCCGCACCCAGGTCGTGTTCGGCGCCGGCAACGCGGACGCCGACCTGATGTTCGTCGGCGAGGCTCCGGGCGCCAACGAGGACCGGATGGGCCTGCCGTTCGTCGGGCAGGCGGGCAAGCTGCTGGAGCAGCTCCTCGGGGAGATCGGACTCAATCGCAAAGACGTCTTTATTGCAAATGTTTTAAAATGCCGCCCTCCCGGGAACCGCGATCCGCACCCCGGGGAGATCGAGCACTGCCAGGAGTACCTGATGCGCCAGCTCGAGCTGATCGAGCCGCGGGTCGTGTGCACGCTGGGGAACTTCGCGACGAAGCTGCTGCGCGGGGACCCGGCCGGGATCACGCGCGTGCACGGACAGGAGGAGGTGCGCGTGATCGGGCGGCGGGCGGTGCGGCTGTACCCGCTCTACCACCCGGCCGCCGCGCTGTACACGCCGCGGATGCTCGAGGTGCTGCGCGCCGACTTCGCCGGGATCCCGGCGCTGCTGGCCCAGCCGGCGCCGCCGCAGCCGCAGATCGTGGAGGAGGCGGAGCCGCTCGTGGAGGCCGAGCCGGAGGCCTGGCGGGACGCGCTCGCCGAGGCGGAGGTCGGCGAGCCTCCGGTCTCCGAGGAGCGTCCCGAGCCGGAGGAGCCGACCGGCCCCGGGGAGCCTCCCGGCCCCGAGCAGCTCGGCCTGTTCTGAGCGCGGTCAGCCGCGCCGGGCCGCCCGCAGCGCGGCGAGCTGGGCGCGCTCGCGGCGGCCGCCGCGCGGGCCCTTCACCAGCGCCCGCACCGCGAACGTGAGCGCCTGGGCGGCGTCGTCGAGCGCCAGCGCCCGCGGCCCCAGGTCGGCGCCGACCACCTCGCGCCGGCGGCGGGCGTGCAGGAGCAGCGGCTCGCGGCCGAAGTGGGCGCTCGTCGCGTGGGCGCCGCGGTGCAGCAGCGCGATCTCGGGTCGCAGCTCGGTCGGGACGCCGCGCGCCGCCGCGCGCAGGCACAGGTCCATGTCCTCGTAGAACAGGAACGCGTCCGGGTCGAACGGGCCGAGCGCGCGCAGCGTCTCGGTGCGGGCGGCGAGCGCGGCCGCGATCGCCCACCCGATCCGCCGCGGCCGGCGGGAGCGCCACGGGTCGGCGCGCTCGCGCAGCGGCCGGGGGAGCAGGCGCGGGTGGACGAGCGCGGGCAGCAGCGCCTCGACGGTCCCGGGCATCGGGTGGGCGCTGCGCTGCACGCTGCCGTCGGCGTTCAGCAGCCGCGGGGCGAGCAGCCGGTCCCCGTGCGCGGCCAGCGCGGCGAGGCGCGCGACCCCGTCGTCGAGCAGCTCGACGTCGGGGTTGAGGAGCACGGTGACGTCGGTGCGCACCCGCTCCAGCCCGGCGTTGTTGGCCGCGCCGAAGCCGCGGTTGCCGGCGAGGACGAGCAGCTCGGCGCCCCAGTCGGCGGCCAGCTCGGGCCCGTGGTCGTTGGAGCCGCTGTCGACGCACACCACGTGCGGGCGCTCGGGCAGGTGGCGGTCGATCGACGTCAGCAGGCGCCGCAGGTCCGCCTCGGAGTCGTGCAGGACGACGACCGCGGTGAAGCTCATCGCGCGGCCACCGCCCGCTCCAGCGACGCGCGGATGCCGTCCGCGCACGCCTCCCACGTGAGCGGCGCTATCGCGCGCCGGCCGGCGGCCACGACCCGCGTGCGCAGCGCGTCGTCGCGCGCCACGCGCAGCAGCGCGTCGGCGAGCGCGCCGGCGTCGCCCGGCGGGAAGCGGACCGCGCCGTCGCCGAGCGTCTCGTCGTACACGGGCAGGTCGGCGACGACGGGCGCCACGCCGCGCGCCAGCGCCTCCAGGGGCGTCAGGCCGAAGCCCTCCAGCCAGGCGGGGGCGACCACGGCCAGCGCGCCCCGGTACACCGCGTCGAGCGCCGGTCCCTCGACCGCGCCGAGCACGCGCACGCCGGGCCGCCCCTCCAGCCGCGCGGCCAGGCGCCCGCGGCCGGCGAAGACGAGCTCGGCCTCCAGGCCGCGCGCCCGCGCCCGCGCGAACGCCCCGGCCAGCAGCTCGGGCGCCTTGCGCGGCTCGAGCGCCCCCACGCACAGCAGATACGGCGCCGTTGTCGTCTCACGCTCGCTATCCGAGCTCGATCCGACAACGGGCGTGCCGGCGCCCTCGTGGACGACGTCGATGCGCGCCGGGTCGAGGTCCCAGTGGGCGACGAGCGCGTCGCGGGTGGCTCCCGACACCGCGATCACGCGCGCGGCGCGGTGCGCGAGCCGCCGCAGCCGCCCGGCCCGATGCCACAGCCGCTCGTAGGCGGTGAAGTCGCCCGGCCGCTGCACGAACGAGAGGTCGTGGACGGTGAGCACGAGCGGCGCCGACCCGTCGAGCCCCACCGGCGCGGGCGCCGGCAGCCACAGGACGTCCAGGCGCCCGCCGCACAGGCGCTCCAGCGCCGGGCGGCCCGTCGCCGCGCCCAGCCCGAACACCGCGCGCCCCGGCAGGGCCGACCGCCGCAGCTCCACGCCGGGCGGCACCGCGACCGGCGCGCGCCCGGGGACGAACGCGACCAGCTCGTCGCCGGGGAAGCGGGCGGCGAGCGCCGCGAGCGCGTGCTGCAGGTAGCGCGCCACGCCGCGGCCCTCGGGCAGATGCCGGGCGTCGACGCCGATGCGCATGCGGGCGACCCTAGTCGAGTCTCAGCGCTGCGCGGCGAGCGCGAGCGTCCGGAACGCCGCCAGCGCCGGCTTGTCGAGCGGCGCGCCGGCCGGGTCGGCCGGGTTCAGCTTGCGCAGGCCCGACCAGTCGAACGAGTTGGTCGAGTCCATGTCCGACGTGAGCCAGGTCGACCAGATCACGTTCTGGATGCGCCAGGCCCGGCGCTTGCGCAGGAAGCCCTCGTAGGCCTCGGTCAGCTTGCGCGCCTGGCCCGCCTCGGTCGTCTCGAAGCCGGTCGTGGTCGTCGCCTGCGTCCCGAGCGCCGACGGCCACGTGATCTCGGTGACCATGATCGGCTTGCGGGCGTCGCCGTTGCGGTTCATCACGCGGCGGTTGAGCCGCACGATCTTCATCACGTTGGCGACCCGCCCGGAGAACGGGTGCATCCCGGCGACGTCGTACATGCGCCCGCTCAGCCCCGCGTCGTAGGCCTTCTCCAGCGCGTTCCAGGAGTCGTTGCCGAAGCCGGCCAGGACGACGGTCGCGCCCGGGTCGGCCTCCTTGATCGCGCGGTAGGCGACGCGCTGGAGGGCCACGAAGTCCTTCGCGAACGGCTTGGGCGACGACCAGTAGCGGTCGAGGTTGGGCTCGTTCCAGACCTGCCAGACCCGCTGCGGCCGCTTGGGCACGTCGGGGTTCTCGGCCCAGAACGTGCCGTCCGGGCCGTAGCGGGCGATCATCGCCTTCAGGTAGGCGGCGAAGTCCTGCGGGTCGCGTGGCGGCGACGCGAAGTTCGACGGCTGCACCCGCGCCCACTCCGGCGCCCGCAGGACGACCGGCACGACCCGCAGGCCGTTGCGCGCGGCCTGGCCCATGAGGCGGTCCAGCGACAGCGTGATCAGCGGGCCGCCGCGCTCGGGCTGCATGTCCGCCCAGTAGACGACCGGGCGGATCGTCTCGACGCCGGTGGCCTTCATCAGCTCGAACTCGTGGGCGAACGAGGCGTCGTCGCGGGTCATCAGCACCCCGTCGGCCATGACGCCGAAGAACCCCGGAGGGACCGAGCGGGCCTGGGCGGCGGCGGGCAGGAGGAGGGCGGCGGCGCAGAGGACGACGAGGAGGCGGCGCATGCGCGGCCACACCGTAGCGGCCGCTTGGAGGCGTGCCGCCGGGCCGCTCTCATAGACTCGCGTCGGATGGAGCGCCGCGTCGCCCTCATTCACGACTTCCTCCTGGATGTGCGGGGAGCCGAGCGCACGTTCGCGGCGCTGGCCGACCTGTACCCGCAGGCCGACCTGTTCACGGCGGTCTACGACCCGCGCGGGACCGAGGGGCGTTTCGAGCATCGGAACGTCAACACGTCGTTCCTCCAACGGTTGCGGCCGACCGCGCGGACGTTCCGCCCGCTGCTGCCGTTCTACCCCTACGCGATGGAGGCGCTGGACCTGTCCGGCTACGACCTCGTCGTGTCGAGCTCGAGCGCCTGGGCGCATGGCGTGATCGTCGATCCCGACGCCGTGCACGTCTGCTACTGCCACAACCCGTTCCGCTACGCCTGGAACGCGCGCGACGAGACGCTCAACGAGCGCGGCGCGCTGCAGCGGGCGGCGCTGCGCGTCGTGTTCCAGCGCTGGCGCCAGTGGGACTGGATCGCCGCCCAGCGGGTCGACCGCTACATCGCCAACTCCGAGACGACGCGCCGGCGGATCCGCCGCTACTTCGGCCGCGAGTCCGACGTCGTGTACCCGCCGGTGGAGACGTCGCGCTTCAAGCCGGGGCCGGTGAGCGACTTCTACGTGGTGCTGTCGGAGCTGATGCCGCACAAGCGCATCCACCTGGCGATCGAGGCGTTCAACCGCCTGCGCCTGCCGCTCGTGGTCATCGGCAACGGGCCCGACGCGCGCCGGCTGCGGCGCCTGGCCGGCCCCACGGTCTCGTTCACCGGGCGCGTGTCCGACGAGCGCGCCGCCGAGCTGCTGTCGGCCGCCCGCGCGCTCGTCGTCACCGCGACCGAGGAGTTCGGCATCGCCGCGGTCGAGGCGCAGGCCGCCGGGCGCCCCGTGATCGCGCTCGCCGAGGGCGGGGTGCGCGAGACGGTGCAGGAGGGCGTGACCGGGACCTTCTACGAGACCGCCGACCCCGACGCGCTGGCCGAGGCGGTCGCCGGGTTCGATGCGCTGGGCGCCGACCCGGCCGCGTGCGTCGCCAACGCCGACCGCTTCGACGTCGCCCACTTCCGCCACGGCATCCGGCGCGTGGTCGCCGAGGCCTGCGACGAGGAGCGTCCGCCGCGCGCCGACCCGCGGCGCGTGCGCCCGCGCGGCCTCACCTCGCGGCTCGTCGCGCCCGGCGCGTGAAGCCTGCGCCCATGGGGCTTGGCTTCATTGGGAAAACTCGCCAGGGGCTCCTTCTCCCGGAGGATCGGCGGTGAGGGTGGCAGCGGTCGTCCCGAACTGGAACGGGGCGCGCTGGCTCCCGTCGTGCCTGGCCGCCCTGCGCGCGCAGACGCGCCCGTTCGACGAGCTGATCGTCGTCGACAACGGCTCCACCGACGGGTCGGCCGACGGGCTCGGGCCCGACGTGACGGTCGTGGCGCTGGGGGAGAACCGCGGGTTCGCGGCGGCCGCCAACGCCGGCCTGCACGCGACGGACGCCGAGTGGGTGGCGCTGGTCAACAGCGACGTCGAGCTCGAGCCCGGCTGGCTGGAGGCCGTGCTCGCCGGCGGCGAGCCCGACGACGTCGCGGCGGTCGCCTGCAAGATGGTGCGCCTCGACGACCCGGGCGTGATCGACGACGCCGGCGACTTCCTGCGCCGCGACGGCGTGTGCGAGCAGCGCGGGCGCGGCCACCGCGACGACGGGCGCTGGGACGAGCCGGGGGAGGTGTTCAGCGCGTGCGGCGGCGCCGCGCTGCTGCGGCGTGGCCCCGCGCTCGCGGTCGGCGGCTTCGACGAGCGGCTCTTCTCCTACCTGGAGGACGTGGACCTGGGCCTGCGCCTGCGCCTGGCCGGCTGGCGCGCCGCGTACGTGCCCGCCGTCGCCCGGCACGCCGGCGGCGGCTCGTCGCACCAGCTCCGGCGGCCGGTCGGCGGCTGGGTGGCGCGCAACACGCTGCTGCTCGTGGTCAAGGCGTTCCCGCTGCGCTGGGCGCTGCCGGTCGCCTACCGCCAGCTCGCGTGGCTGGCGGCGGCGGCGCGCGGTGGGACGCTGCGCGCCCATCTGGGCGGGCTGGCGGCGGCGCTGCCGCTGCTGCCGGCGATGTGGCGGGAGCGCGCGTCGCTCGAGGCCCGGTCGGTCGTGCCGATCGGGACGGTGGTCGACGACCGGCCGTGGCGCGGCCCGCGCGCCGGCGGCCATCCGCGGGCGGGGTTCTGATGGTCGCGGCGTGGTGGCCGCGGCTGCGCACGCCGGCCCTGCTGGTCGCCGCCGCGCTGCTGTCGGGCTTCACGCTGCTGCGCGAGATCGGGCCGCACGACGAGGGCCTGATGCTGCAGGCGGCCCAGCGGATCGCCGACGGCGAGTGGCCGTACCGCGACTTCTGGTGGAACTACGGGCCGGGTCAGCCGCTGCTGCTGGCGATCCCGGTCGAGCTGTTCGGGCCCTCGCTGCTGTGGTGGCGGATCGTGCGCGTGGCGCTCGACGCGATCGTGGCGCTGCTCGCCTACCGGCTCGCCCGCCGCGGCGGCGCGCCCGAGTGGCTGGCGCTGGGCGCCTGGCTGGCGACGGCCGGGGCGATGGCGTGGCCGGCCACGCCGGGGCCCAACCCGGCGGCGCTCGCGCTCGTGCTCGGCGCGGTCCTGCTGGCGCGCCGGCGGCCGTGGCTGGCGGGCGCGATGTGCGGGATCGCGGTCGCGTTCCGGCCCGAGATCGGGGCCGCGGGCGCGATCGCCGTCGCGCTCGTCGGCGGGGGATGGCGGTCGCTGGGCATCGCCGCCGGCGTGGCGGTCGCATGCCTGGCGCCGTTCTTCGCGGTCGCCCCCGGCGACATGCTCGACGACACCGTCGGGTTCCT
>Ga0180220_1001392_pt1 | contig 18076 bp, 17 predicted proteins | sample eDN5th37CBELigBY_FD_151335 | JGI IMG/M metagenome (GOLD analysis project Ga0180220, IMG submission 151335) | Enriched backyard soil microbial communities from Emeryville, California, USA - eDNA 5th pass 37_C BE-Lig BY (version 2) (version 2) | ecosystem: Environmental > Terrestrial > Soil >...
GGACTAATCTCTTGTGTTCAACATTACAATAAAGTACATGCTTAGGATAAAATTGAACCGCCGTATACGGAACCGTACGTACGGTGGTGTGAGAGGTCGGAGGTTAGTCACCTCCTCCTACTCGATTATTTTATTAAAGATTTTTGTGCTGCGTAAATTTCCCTATTAGTTAATCCCACTGCAATTTGTCGATTTATGTTATAATGGACTGTATGAAAAAAGTACGTTAACAGTGGTATTGGGGGTTTAACATGGCTACTTATACGCCGATGATACAGCAATATTTAAAGATTAAGGCAGATTATGAAGATGCCTTTTTATTTTTTCGTTTAGGAGATTTCTATGAAATGTTCTTCCAGGATGCAATCTCTGCATCTCAAGAACTTGAAATTACATTAACAAGTCGTGACGGTGGGGGAGAGGAAAGAATTCCGATGTGTGGAGTTCCTTATCATTCTGCACCTAACTATATAGAACAGCTTATTTCAAAAGGATATAAAGTGGCAATTTGTGAGCAAACAGAAGATCCAAAACAAGCCAAGGGTGTCGTGAGAAGGGAAGTAGTACAACTGATTACACCCGGAACAGTAATGGATGGAAAAGGTATTCAAGACAAGGAAAATAACTATATTGCTTCAATTACTGTTTTCGACTCTTTATTTGGTTTAGCACTAAGTGATTTAACAACAGGAGAAAATCTTGTAGCACTTTGCGCCAGCTTTGAAGACCTGCTTAATGAGATTTATTCCGTAGGTGCAAAAGAAGTGGTGATTTCAAATGATCTTCGAGAAGATTGGAAAAAACAATTAGTTGACCGCTGTCAAGCAACATTGTCCTACCAGTCTGAATCCATTATTCCAGACAATTTTAAACCATTGATTCAGGACGTTCGTGATGAACGCCTTGTTACTGCTTTTGCGAAACTTTTAACATATCTAGAGCGAACCCAGAAGCGAAGTCTTGATCACTTACAAAACGTAAAAGTATATTATCTTCAAGATGCAATGAAAATTGATTTGTTTTCAAAACGAAATCTCGAACTAACTGAAACTATACGTTCAAAAGGAAAAAAAGGCTCCTTACTTTGGCTTCTTGATGAAACGAAAACAGCGATGGGAGGCAGATTGTTAAAACAGTGGGTAGACAAGCCTCTCGTTAATCGTAACCAAATAGAAGACCGATTGATGATGGTCGAAACATTAATTGAAAATTATTTTGAGAGAGAAGATCTAAGAGAGTTGCTAAAAGAGGTATATGACCTAGAACGATTAGCAGGAAGAGTAGCATTTGGAAATGTAAATGCAAGGGATTTAATACAATTAAAAAAATCCTTGCAACAAGTTCCAGCAATAGCCGATCTTTGTTCGGGATTACAAAATGAGCATTTCGCTTCAAGAAAACTTGATGCATGTACTGATTTAGCAAACCTGCTTGAAGATAGCATCATTGATCACCCGCCTCTTTCAATTAAAGAAGGGAATATTATTAAGGATGGATATGATCAGCAATTAGATCAGTATCGAGATGCAAGTCGTAATGGAAAAACGTGGATTGCTCAATTGGAGCAGCAAGAACGTCAAAAAACTGGAATAAAGTCCTTGAAAATAGGCTATAACAAAGTATTCGGTTATTATATCGAGGTGACAAGAGCAAATCTTCACTTATTAGAAGAAGGCATGTACGAAAGAAAACAAACCTTATCAAATGCTGAGCGATTTATCACTCCAGCCCTTAAAGAAAAAGAATCACTTATTTTAGAGGCTGAAGAGAAAATTGTTGAGCTAGAATATCAAATATTTGTTGAAATTCGAGAGAAAATCAAACAATATATTCCTAGATTACAAGAATTAGCTAAACGATTAAGTGAGCTGGATGTTTTACAATGCTTTGCAACAGTTAGTGAACACCGTCATTATTGTAAGCCGATGTTTTCGAAAAATAATGAGCTTTTTATAAAAGATGGCCGTCATCCTGTTGTTGAAAAAGTGATGGATTCTCAGGAATATGTAGCAAATGATTGTTATTTCGGTCAAGATCGTCAAATGCTGCTTATTACAGGCCCAAATATGTCTGGTAAAAGTACGTATATGCGTCAAGTTGCATTAACTGCGATTTTAGCGCAAATTGGTTGTTATGTACCAGCTTCTGAGGCCGTCCTCCCGATTTTCGACCAAATTTTTACAAGAATTGGAGCTGCAGATGACCTCATTTCTGGTCAAAGTACCTTTATGGTGGAAATGCTTGAAGCGAAAAATGCAATTGCTCATGCTACATCGCAAAGCTTAATCCTTTTTGATGAGATTGGGAGAGGTACTTCCACCTATGATGGAATGGCGCTTGCTCAAGCAATTATTGAATATATTCACGAACATATTGGAGCAAAAACATTATTCTCAACTCATTATCATGAGCTGACGATTCTTGAAACACAACTGAGCTCATTAAAAAATATTCACGTAAAAGCAATTGAAGAAAATGGTAAAGTTGTGTTTTTACACAAAATTGAAGAGGGTGCAGCAGATAAAAGCTATGGTATTCATGTCGCAGAGCTTGCTGAGCTTCCAAGTCCGCTTATCCAGCGTGCAAAGGAAATATTAGCTGAATTAGAGGAAGACCGTATAGATACAATACCAACTCGTAAAAAGGAATCAATTGTAAAAGAAGATGCTTATAAAGATTCACAACTTTCTCTATTTCCTGATGAACAACCTGTTCAAGTAAAAGAGCCGGTTCTGACTAAAAAAGAAAAGACTGTTCTCGAACTATTAAAAACAATCAATCTGCTAGAAATGACACCTCTTGATGCAATGAATGAACTTTACCAATTACAGAAAAAAGTAAAATAGGATTAGACACTATCATAAGGCGGTGAAATCATGGGGAAGATAATACGTCTTGACGATATGCTTTCAAACAAAATTGCAGCTGGAGAAGTAGTAGAGCGACCAGCATCAGTTGTCAAAGAATTATTGGAAAATGCAATTGATGCAAATAGTACAGTTGTTGAAATAGATGTAGAAGAAGCCGGCTTGAGTAAAATACGGATTGTTGATAATGGGGATGGAATTGAACCAGATGATTGCCTTAATGCTTTTCACCGGCATGCCACAAGTAAAATAAAAGATGAAAATGATTTATTTCGTATCAGGACATTAGGATTCAGAGGTGAGGCTTTACCCAGTATCGCCTCTGTATCCATATTAGAAATGAAGACAAGCACAGGGGAAGGTGCAGGTACACATCTTATTTTATCGGCTGGAAAAATTGAAAAGCACGAATCGACCTCCAGCAGAAAAGGCACAGACATCACCGTAAGAAACCTATTTTTCAATACACCAGCACGTTTAAAATATATGAAAACAGTTCACACAGAGCTTGGAAATATAACGGACATTGTCAATCGAATTGCCCTTGCACATCCAGAGGTTTCCATTCGATTAGTTCATAACGGTAAGAAGCTCCTTCATACAACAGGTAACGGAGATGTTCGACAAGTATTAGCGTCCATATATGGGCTTTCCATAGCAAAAAAAATGAAAAAACTATCGTTAGAATCTTTAGATTTTGAAGTTAATGGTTATTTAGCATTACCAGAACTGACACGAGCTTCTCGAAATTATATTTCAACCATTATTAATGGTCGTTTTATCAAAAATTATCCTTTAGTGAAGGCGATCCAACAGGGGTACCATACTTTACTGCCGATTGGACGTTTTCCCATTGTCTTTTTAGAAATAAATATGGATCCATTGTTAGTAGATGTCAATGTGCATCCATCAAAGCTAGAAGTTCGTCTTAGTAAAGAAGCCGAATTAAATGAATTGATTACGAATGGAATAAAGGATGTTTTTAGACAGCAACAGCTTATACCGTCTGTGGAAGTTCCAAAAACAAAAACAGTTAAACCATCTGAAGAACAGCAACAATTTATATTTGAGCATCATGCAGAAGCAGTGACTAAAAAAACTCCGACATATTTCGAACCTGTTCAGAGCTCATATGTAAAGGAAGCAATCAAAACTCAACCTGATGAAGAATCCCTTCACGGTTTGGCTGAAAATGAAATAGATCTTAATATGGAATCACCATCAGACGATCTTGAATATGTTCAACAAGTACCGGAAATTGAGCCAATACAAGGTGAAACTCCACATATTGAAGAAATGGAAGAAGTTATAGAGCAAGAAGATCGTGTTCCACCTTTATACCCAATTGGTCAAATGCACGGAACATATATTTTAGCTCAAAATGATCAAGGTCTTTTTATCATTGATCAACATGCTGCACAAGAACGAATAAAGTATGAATTTTATCGTGAAAAAGTCGGTCAAGTTCAATCGGAGGTACAGGAGCTTTTAGTTCCTTTAACTTTTGAGTATTCGAATGATGAAGCAATGATCATTGAAGCACACTTAGATACATTAGCAAGCGTTGGGATATTCCTAGAACCATTTGGTCGTAATAGTTATATTGTTCGTTCACATCCACAATGGTTCCCCAAAGGTGATGAAGCATCCACAATCGAGGAAATCATTCAACAGGTGCTCGATGAAAAAAAGGTGGAAATAAAAAAGCTTAGAGAAGAAGCGGCGATCATGATGAGCTGCAAAGCATCAATTAAAGCAAACCATCACCTACGAAATGATGAAATTTTCGCTTTATTAGAGGCGCTAAGAAAATCATCTGATCCATTTACATGTCCACATGGCCGTCCTATTATTATCCATTATTCGACATATGAGATGGAGAAGATGTTTAAGCGTGTGATGTAATTTCTATGAGGGTTAAACTCTTGAAATATAAGGGTTTAACCCTTATTTGTATTTGATTTGACCACATTTCTACCACATTCATTGCTCTGAGCTCGATTTCATTAACGCCTTTTAGAAATTTTCTGCTGATTGTAACCTGTAAATTTGGTGTAACATGACTATACTTATCCAAAGTAATTGACACATTAGCATAGCTAATCGTTCTGATACAAACTTAGGACTTTCACCAATCTCTAACAAGATTGTAGTATGTGTATGTCTTAGTTCATGGAATCGTACTCTTTTAACACCTGCTAATGTAGCATAATGAGTGGTCAACAAAAATTCTTTTTTTGTTAAAAAATGATTTTGGAGATCTTCTTTTTATTGTGTTAAACATAAATTATGTTTAACAACATACTTTTTATCCTTCTTGTATGACGAACATGAAGTTTAGTTAAAAAAAGGAATGTGGCATAATTACTTATCCTCCTGTTCCTATGTATTATTGATCTGTTCTTTCTCTAGTTTGTTGGGATTTGCTCACCACTCGTACCATCAGAAATTGATACCCATAGATGATAACGGCAAAAGAAAGTACAATAAGGTAGATTAAATATTAAAGAATTATAATTAATTATTTTTTTGATAAGGTAGTTAGGATACCCTCTATATTCTAAACAAAAATGATGTTTTAACTGTTCTTCAATTGGTGCATTACTACAATAACGATCTTCAACAATCAGACACATTTCTGGAATAAGAAATGTGTCTTTATTAATTTCTTTAATTAATTATTGGATCAGAGCATGGAAGATTGTTTATATTTTTGGATACACTGAAAATGGAATCTATAAATCGAGGTGAATTACTTATGACTTCAAAGAGGCACAAAGTTTTAAATTTGTTTTTGATACTAATTCCCTGGTTTTCGATGTTTTTTATAGGAAAGCATAGTTTAAAACGTTATTCAGTATCTAGTTTTATTATTAGTATCTTTGAAATTTTAAATCATTTGTATGGACATAAGAGGAAGTGGTGGGAGTTTTATGATAAGCCTAAATCATTTAGTAGGGATGAACTTCCTTTTGATATTGGTCCTTACATGCCTCTTTCTATGTGGATACTTAAATTTTCGTATGGGGATTTTAAAAAGTTTGTGTTAATTAATGTTGTTGCTAATGGATTCTTTGCTTTTCTCTTCATGCCTTTTCTTAAAAGAATTAGAATTGTTCGTTTAAATCGGTTAAACTATTTTCAATTCTTTATATATATACATTACAAAGCGTACATACTATATGGAATCCAATACTTATTCGAAAAAGTAAAAAGTACAAGTTGATTTTAAAAAATATGTTGCCATTGAAGTTGTCCTTTTTAATAGGAAATTATGATGTTTATGATAAGGCGTTAATTTCCTTATGAATTGGATTTTATGGACTAATCCAAGAAAAGACTTGGTTTTATATTTCATGCGTTTATCTGCTGAAACTGCAAAATTCACTGAAGATGGAATATTATGATTGATAATGGGTGGTTGGAAGAACCCCCACTTTAAAAAGAACCTGATAAATTAGCAAACCAATAAGGTGGAGGTATCAAAGTTGGTAGATAATAACTCAAAACTAACTTCAGCTGAAATTTCACAATTATGGTCTAATTACATGAATGATACTATGTCAGTTTGTATGCTGTCATATTTTAAAAAAACGGCAGAAGATTCGGTAGTGCGTGAATTGATAGAATTCGCTTTAGAGCTATCACAAAAACATATTCAAGAACTAACCGTTATTTTTCAAGATCATAATTATCCTATTCCATATGGATTTACAGAAGAAGATGTGGATTTGTCCGGACCGCAATTATTTACAGATAATTATTATTTATACTATTTACATCAATGGAGTGGTGTAGGTCTAGATTCATATAGTCTTTCATTGATGTTAGCAGCTAATAAGGATGTTATCCAATATTTCTCTGAATGTGTTAATGAATCTAAGGAACTTTTAAATAGAACAAAGGAAGTATTGTTATCCAAGGGATTGTTTATTCGAGCTCCTTATATTCCTATACCAAGCAAGGTTGAATTTGTACACAAACATAACTTTATGGCTGGATGGTTTGGAGAACGTAGACCATTAAATACATTAGAAATTGCAACTTTATTTGCAAATTATCAGAGAAATGCTTTGGCTAAAGTTACTTTTATTGGGTTTAGTCAAGTTGCGAAGGATAAAGAAGTTATTAAATGTATGTTAAGAGGAAAGGATTTAGCTTCTAATCATATTAAAGGTTTTGATACTATCTTACACGCTAGTGACCTCCCTTCCTCTGAAACGTGGGATACTATGGTAACTGATTCAACAGTCCCGGTTTTTTCTGACAAGCTTATGATGTTTCATATATCAACCTTGCTTAATCGCGGTGTTGGTTTTTATGGAACAAGCTTAGGAGTAAGTTCAAGGCGTGATTTAGGAGCCCATTATCTAAAAATTTTAGGAGGACTATTATTATTTGCTGAGGACATTGCGAATTTAATGATTGATAAGGGATGGATGGAACAACCACCAAGTATGGTGAATCGGGATGAACTAAGTAAAATAAAAGGGGATCATGTAAAAGATTAAATGCAATAATTTGAAGTATTACTGCCAGGCGCCAGGCTTAGCTCCTGTAAAACGATGTAGTTTTACTAAAGGGTTCAATACTTCAATAACGTCTTCAACAAAACGAGCGCTTTAATTGAACAAGCAGCATAATAGGGATCTTCGGATAAAGATCTTTTTTTTTGTCAATAATATATCTGGTTCTTGTTCAGCAATCAGGCCATTAAATTGATAAGAGGTTACATAAAACTCCACTTTGAATGCAGTCAACAGGTCGGTTGAGTGCGCATAAACAATATTTTTTTACAAGTTTAGTTCCCTTAGCTCCCAGAGTGGGGAATAGGAAACTTCTGTTAGTTAAGAATTATGTTGACTGGAAATTTATGAGATAAGATTTAATGTCCTTTATTAAAAAAATCTTATGAAACACTTAATAAGACATAGTTTTTTCAGCAATGGTTGGAGAATAATTACCACGAATTTGGAAAAAATAATTCTTTGATATGGTGACGATTAAAGGATCTCTTAAAAAGGAACGAGATAATGATTCTTCCAAAAGAACCTGTAAAAAAAATAGATGATGTATATACGGCTTTAGTTCAGGCTAATCAAAAAGATCATGATATTTGGTTTGAATATGTGTTTTTATCTTGGCAATGGTGGTTTTGTGTCTTACTTTCGATCATTCCCTGGATTTTATGGTGGAAATATAGAAAAAAGGAATCTACGCATCGTTTGTTATACGGGGCATTTTTTATCATGTTTATTTCGATGTCCTTGGATTCTTTTGGAGCAGAATTGGGCTATTGGGATTACCGATATGAACCGCTGCCGTTCTTGCCATCTTTCGTACCTTGGGATTTATGTCTTCTTCCCATTACTTTTCTTATTTTTATGCAAATAAAACCAAATATTTCTCCTATTTTAAAAGCCATTTTCTACTCATTTTTTTGCACACTAATAGGTGAACCTTTTTTTGAATGGCTAGGATTTTATCAATTATTAAAATGGAACCATCTGTTTTCATTTCCTATCCATTTTTTAATATTTCTAATTGGTTATTTTCTTGTAACAGGCAAAAATTTTGAGGAATTAAAACAAAGATAAGGCAATGAATATTTTGTGGATACTTTTCGATGTAATAGGAAGGTCTTTTAAAAAATAAAGTATGATCATTCTTAAAAAGAATACGTTTTTGTTATTCTACAATAGGACGCTTTAATTGAACAATCAGTAAAATAGGATCTTCGTTCTAAGAATCTTTTTTATGAAGATAACATAGCTGGAGTTTTTTCAGCAATCAAGCCTAATTCTTAAAGTATGTAAATTAAAAAATAACAGATTTCTAATAGTAAAGATTTAATTATTATTTTGGTTATAATGATTGATGAGAAAGTTAACGATTTTTGAAGGACTGATTATTCATGGAAAGAATCATTTTATGGTCACTGCTCATAATAGGAATCGCTTTATTCTTTTATAGTTTTAAAAAAAAACACCAATTAAAGATTTGATTTTAATTTTTTTATTGACTTCTTATTTCTCAATGTTTCTTGGTGTTCTTGTTGTAGAAGAAAAAATGATCGAATATCCAATTAGCTTTTTAAGCAAGTATTTCACCTCTAGCCTTCTTTATGAATATTTTTTACTTCCAGTAGTCTGTATTTACTTTTATCAGGCAACTTATTATTCAAGATACCTTAGCATTATTGTGAAATGTGCATTGTATACCTCTGTTTTAACGATCATTGAGGTTCTTTTGGAAAGATATACTGATTTAATTGAATATCATACTTGGACATGGATACATACGTTTACCAGTATCTTTTCTCTAATGATGTTTATCCGTATCCTTATGAAATTAATAAACAGACATGAGCAAAAAGGGATCTTCGATTGAAGAACCTTTTTTCATGCTGATAAAACTGCTGGATCTTGTTCAGCAATTGGTCCAGATTGTTCAAGGTCGAATATTGGGCAAAGACCTGGATAGCTGTATTAGAAGTAATATAGGGACGGCTATTTATTTTGTTAAGTAAGCAAAACAATTAAATTTTTCATGTTTTAAATAAACTATTTTAATGTTTATAATTTATATTTTGTTCAATCTGAATCCTTACTTCTATGTGTTCTAAAGATCCTTTATCAATCGAATTTATTGCACTTTCATCCCATTTTTTCAGATGATATCTATAAGTGTTCTCACTGATATTTAAAAGATCTGCTTTTATTTCTTCACTTTTATCCATTGTCTTTAATAGTTCATTTTTAATTTTTATTTCTAATTCTTTTTTTATCTTATCTATACTTATATCTTTTTCATTTTGGGTCAATACCGCATTGGCATGTACAATTAAGTGATAAGAAGGTTTATACCCATTTACTACTTTGATCATTATTTTAGGTTTCTTTATGATTACACTGACTTTTTCTTCAAAGAGGAAGAGTGGGATATTAGTAGCTTTATTAGATAACCATTTTAAGCCAACTAGGTCTTTTTTATTTACCCATCCCTTGTATTGTTTCTGTGAAAGGACAAATCCACCCGTAACAACAGCAATATTTTTCTTTTTTTCATCCTCTGAGTAATTAGTCTTCTTCACTTCTAATGAAGGAATGATCTGAGAACCAACTGGCTGGTAGTATGTCGAGATAAATTTATTATACTTTTCAATCGGAATGAAGTAATTGTTGTTAGTTAAGGTTTTGGGATCATGGATGATTGTATATAAAGATGAAAAATTAAAAAAGCTCTCACTTGTTAAAATTTCTTTAATATCCTGTTCAGTACCAAAAAGCCATATGTTGTATCTCAGTAAGGAGTTTTGTCCAATAAATTCGATGACGGACTTCATTTGCTCTTTTATGACATTTTCACTTAATAGAATGGTTTCAACATGTCCGTAGTAGTGAGGTAATGCTGACTTTTGTTCTAATTTGCTTAAAGCTGCCTGTATCGTTTTTCCCTTAGCTTCTCCAATTAAAATAGGGGGGGCTTCCATTAAAGCAGAAGCCCCTTCTTGCTTCGCAATATTGGCAAAATTCAATGCTTGAATATAGACTATAAATTCTCCTTCAGAGTAATCCAACCCTACACCCGTAATATAAGTTTGGCTTTGAATTTCTTTTGTCCCCCAGCAACCAGACAGGAAAAAGAATGGACTGCTTATCATAATTATCAGTAAAATCTTTTTCATAAATTACTCCTTTTGACTATCGCTATCTATAGGTTGATATGCTTGATTTCTCTTTTTCATAAATCGATAAGGAAGCCTCAGAATATTTTTTACGATATCTGTTGTATTTGGTCTAGATAAATACGACAAATATGGTTGTCCAAAGCTTTCTGCTGAAACTACGGATGTTACGATTAAAAAAAAGGAAATAAAGAAGCCATACAAGCCAAATAGGGATGATAATGTGAAAACAAGGAATCGTAAAATTACGATATTACCTGACATGTTTTGATTAATAAGTATATAACCCGATATCACTGTTATTGAAACAATCACTAAACAAGCAGGGGATGTTAGACCAGCCCGAATAGCGGCATCACCAATAAATAATCCGCCCAAAACAGCAACAGTCTGCCCAACGGCTTTGGGGAGGCGTACCCCGGCTTCTTTAAATAATTCAAATAAAATAAGCATCATAAAGACTTCCGCAGGAGCAGATAAAGGTAATCCAATTCTAGAAGCAGATATTGTTGCGACAAGTGAATAAGGAATTTGATCTGGTTGGAAGGTTACTAATGAAATATAAAATCCAGGTAAAAATATCGTCGTAAATATGGCCATTAACCGAAGAATCCGAACCATACTTATGAAAAAAAAACTTTCCTGCAAGTCTTCAGGTGAAAATAAAATTTGATTAAAATTTGTGGGTCCTATCAAGCATGTAGGATTTCCATCCACTAAGATTACAAATCTTCCTTGTGTTAAAGATTGAACTGCAAAGTCAGGTCTACCTGAACTCTCCATTAAAGGAAATAAAGTGAAGGTATTGTCATATAGGAACTCCTCAATTTCGTAACTGCTAACGACAATGTCTACCTTTATAGAATCCAATCGCTTTTTGACATCTTCTAGAATGGAAGGGTTCATAATATCATCAATATAGAGTAATAAGATTTTCGTTCGGCTTCTTTCGCCGATTGTATATTCAATACTTTTTAATGAAGTCGTTTTTAACCTCTGACGGATTAATGCCATATTATCCGATATGTTTTCTACCAATCCATCTCTCGGTCCTCTAATGGAGGACTCCATATTGGATTCTTCGGGACTTCTTTTTGGAAGGTTAGTAACAGTTATAAAAAAAAGATCATTTAAATGATGGCTTATAATGAGTAATTCACCTGAAAATAGTTTTTCCTCAATCTCTGCTTTAACGTTATTTAAATCTTTAAGTTTACTGACCTCTAGGACATTATTTAACAATTCAAAATTTAAGTGGCCGTTCTTTTCTAATACGTCATTAATGACAGGAAAAACAACGTCATTTATAAATTTTATATCCACTGAATGAGGGCAATATAAAAAATCCAGTTTATGATCATGGTAGGATCTTGTTTTTATAACGATATCGGAAGAACCTTCAAACCAATTTTTCATTTGGTCTAAGATAATGACTTTTTTATCAGCTTGAACTTTCTTCATGATTATCACCTTTTAAATGTATAATTAGTAATAAAAGCAGCATAGTGCAAATTTGAAAAATAAGGCTAATAGGGAAAAAATAATGTTGCAAAAAGTAAAAAAATGAGGTTGCATTCCAAGGAATACATGCACCAATGATTAATAGAAAATAAAGAATAGGAAGAATCCATTTTATCTTTTGGTTAAACATAAAGATTTTTTCGGCAATAAATAAGGATAAGCTTATCCGAACAAACGCTCCGGAAAGCCATTGGAAGATCGAAAGAAAATCGAGACGAGTAATATGTACGCCAATAGTTAACAACTTCCACTGCTCATAAGCTGGATTCCTCAATTTTGCTGCTTCTTCCGGACCAAATTCTGATATGGCACCTACTAGTGGACCTAAGATTAAAAACACAAGAATGATCCCAACTATAATAAGCCATTTTACTTTTAGTCTGTCTTTAATGTAGGACGTTAAAAACAAAAGAAAGATAATTTCAAACAATCCGGAACAAGTATGAACCAACCCTTGAATAAAATCTTTGTAACCATTCTCAAATATAGGAAACAACAATTCATAATTTTTATTTGGTGAATTTCCAATACCTACTAAAAATCCAAAAAATGATACAATAGGAAGCACTAGAAATGCGATTGTACTTATCGTACGTAAACCTTTTAAAGATGCATAAAAGCAAATTAGAGCGAATAACAATACAATGATAAAATTAGGGACCTCGAAAGTATAATTGGCATTTGCCCAAAAAAAAGTATACTTAAGAGTGATAAAGGCTGATATTAGAAAATAGGATCCAAATACAAGTGAAAATATAACAAAAACCCCGTTTGGAGATAATTTTCGTTTAAGTAAAGAGAGAACATCATCACTAGTTTTTAACTTTTTATAAATATAAAAAACAAGTAGAATCCAGAGGATAAAAGGTATCGTACTGAAAATGACACTTAACCAGGCATCCCTGTTAGAGGTTGATAATATGGCTGGGATTATTAGAACATGTACCATGAATCCTGTAGACATAATTAGTAAGATGTAAATATGAACAGCTTGAATCACCTTTTGGTTCATTGAAAACCACCTTAAAAATAGCTAATTATTACATAGTCTAGCCTTAAATATGAAAATTATTAGCTTTTGTAAAAAATTGCTTAATCTCTGTCAGGATTTAAATTTCACTAAATGCTAAAAAGTCGACCTTTTGACTAAATTTTTCAGATAAGCAAGCTTATGGATCGTTTATAGTATTGCCTAGAGAATTCTAGCAATTGTATAATTGTGTATTATTTCTTTGATTGGCGAATCACCGTGGGGAGAATTTACAATTTCCCTACATATTAAAAAGACAGAAAAAGAAATAAATTTTTTTTTTAAAACTAGCTAATTTTAGCCTATTACTTATTCAAGAACAGGGTGCTTTAATAGAATAGGCTTATGCCGATAAAATAGCAGGATCTTGTCCGGCAATCAAGCCATTTCGTTGAATCAGAATAAATAACCTCCTCACATAATAAAGCTAAATTCTTTAATCTTAAGGAGAGTCTACTGTGGATTATATTGAAAAAAACTCTAAGAAAATATCAAACACATAAAAACTTATTTCATCAAACAGATGATTTATCGTGAGAAAGTTTAAGTTAGGTATTGAGGAGGATTCAGACCAAGTAGCTATTATTTATATTGATGGTATTATTGATTCGGACACGACTATGTGTTTAGACCAATCCTTCATTCTACAGATAAATTTGAAATAAAGATTATGAGAAATTTATACAGTGGAGTTATTGAGTCAGCTAATGTAAAAATGGGTAAAAAATTTCAGGAGCAATTTGATTACACATCATTGATAGTTACTAGGCATTAAGCGTAAATTTGTCGGAGAGAACAAACATTAACTGTTTATGGTGAAATTGGTGAAGGAGGACACAGCTTAATGTCTGCGAAGAAATACTCAAACAAGATTGTCATTTCTCCAACCAAAGTATTTGCTGCAAGAAGCATTCAAAAAATAATGGTCGTTCTTTCCGCAAGATTGAATATATAGCAGATTTTGAGATTCATAACCTAGATGGATCGATTTTAAGTAGTAGACGTGAAAGTTGTAGAAACAGAGGCATTCAAAATTAAGCGTAAGTTGTTTGAAAGGAAATAGCCTTATAAATTATCAGTTATGACATATGAGCCCACATTGGTGGATGGATCGATTTAGATGAATTAAAATAACTGATACGTAAACCTCGTAAGAAAGTGAGGTATAGGAAAATTGGCAAACCAAAAACGTAAGCGAAAATGGTACTTATTATTTCGTTGGGAGAATGGACAAGCTGTTTACCGTTATGAGCCTCTTCAAAAACATGATCTTAAGGTGAGCTGATGTTGATTAAAGGAGTGGTGTTTATGATTCCAGTACTTACAATCATTGCTTTAGATACGATGATCAGAATCATCCTCACTAATGAGGATGTATGGAGGAATCGGTTTAAAAGGAGGTAATGTAGTCTTGCTGGAAACTGTGCATTAAAAAAAGTCGTGAAGAGTTAATGTAATCGAATAATAAAACCAGATACAGGAAAAATATTTGGCGACAATTATAGAGGTGGTTTTTTGTTCAAAAATGCTTTTAAAGCTTTTCCTATATAAGAGAAGCAAATAACTATGAAAGGCAACTAGTACAATCGCTAATGGAAGCAAAGAATGGTCCAAAAACAAATGAAGCAAAAGAATGTTGACGATAATAGGAGATAATATTGCCAAAGATAGAGGAACAAACCGATTCATTAAAAGTAAGATACCACATAAAACTTCTAAAGACTTTTCAATAATTAGTAGATATTTAAATTCAAATAAGTGCCATTGCTTCGGGGCTGGTTGCTATAAACGGTTCAATGCCAAAGATGAGAAAATAACCATTTAGACCTGCAGCCAAGAATATGACTCCTAATAAAAGTCTAGTTATATGCATAAATATTTTAGTCAATTTCAACACCTCCAATTTTAACTTATATTCAAAATTAATTTTAATATCACTATTGAGTTGCGTAAATCTTAATTGGATTTCAATTGATTTTATGACCATTTCGGTTATTTAGGGAAAGAAAAAATGGCCTAAATAATTAGACCAAATAAACCCATCGTAACTCACCTTAGAATATTATCTAAATATTGTATGTGAATTATTACAAATAGTACTACGTTAATTTCTAAAAGTAATACGAAAAAAGGACTGCTATCCAATGATAACAGTCAATTAGTAAGAAGACGATAACAACACTTTGGCTCTCAGAGGTTTATGGAAGTTCCTTACAAAAAAAGGATATTCATATCATTGCTTGTTTCAGAACATAAAAACGGCAAATTTATTCTTACTGAGTTTATATTTTGTATCAACTTTATTTAATAAAAAAGAGCCGAGATCACTCTCGACTCATGACGTAGGACAAAGCAATCCGTTTTTGGAATGAAAAGCTTTGCTTAATTTATTTTAACGACTTTGGAACAATTTATCCAAAAAAGTTTAATGTGTACTTCAGTTGAAGAACAAAAAAGCTTATTGTTTAATCAATTCGCTTAAAATCAATGTGTTTATTGCAAAATAAAAGTGCAGAGCTTTGCAAGGGAAAACTGCAGAGTCCTGCACTAATTTTATGTGCATAAAAAAAGACTTGCCAGTCACCCCAAGTCCCACTACATTAATTGTGTCGAGCAATTTGGTAGTGGAGGTAGAAAGGATGCTAGCAATGTCTGATATTAATTGTATCAAACACCTAAGAAACAAAAAAGGACAATCTATAACAAAAATAAAGGAAGCTTTAGGAATTAATTGGAGAACAGCTAAGAAGTATGCTGATGAAGATCAATTACCCGAATCAAAGATTAAGCATTCCAAAGGAATGATGCATACTGAAAAATGGGGAGAAATTGTTTCAGATTGGCTCTTTGAAGATAGTAAGTTAAAGAAAAAATTAAGAAGAACAAATAAACAGATATTTAAAGAGTTACAGGGACATGGTTTTAAAGGATCATATAGAACAGTTTGTTATTTTATTTCAGATTGGGAAAATAGTCATAACGAACAACTTGATAAAGGGCATGATCGTTTGGAACACCCTCCTAGTGAAGCTCAAGTAGACTTTGGAGTAATGGAAGTTGTTAAAGATGGAGAATATATGGATACTCATGTTCTAGTTATGTCTTTTCCATATAGTAACACAGCTTTCGCTGTACCATTACCAGCCGAAAATCAGGAATGTTTTCTTCAAGGCTTAAAACATTTATTTACACAACTAAAAGGTGTTCCTAGAAATATTAGGATTGATAATTTAACCCCTGCTGTCAAGAAAGTTAGATCAAAAACCGAGGAAGCAAAGTTAACGGACACGTTTATCCAATTTCAAAACCACTATGGATTTGATGTGCAAGTTTGTAACCCTCGTAGTGGACATGAAAAAGGAAGTGTAGAAAATAAAGTAGGATATATTAGATATAACTTCTTTGCAACATCACCAGTCATGAATAATTATGAAGAATTAACAGAAACACTTCGTGTTCAGTTGGAAAATGATAGGCAAAGACTTCATTATGAGAAGGAAGTAATGATCGAAGATCTTTGGAGTAAGGAGAAGAATTACTTACTAGAGTTGCCAACTGAGGACTATCCAGTATTTAAAGAAGTTGAAGCCAAGGTAAATAAATTCAATGAAGCAAAGTTAGATAATACATTAATACATATTCCAAGAGCAGCAAACTATCCTTTTATATATTTTGTATTGGGGTGGGATAAATTTAAAGCTGTTTCTCCTGACGGAGAACTACTCATAGAAGACTATAGGCCTTATATGAATAAGAAGCGAGCTATTCCTTGGGTAACAATTTTCAAGGATTGGATTCGAAAACCAAGAGTAGTCCCTTATTCTAGGTATCAAAAATATTTACCAGGCAGAGTCAATGATTACTTAATGGTCGAGGACTTAGTTATTCGTAAAGAAAGATTAGTAGAAATGCTTAGTTTATTGATGACACATGATATGAAAAGAGTAAATGAGGAATTTTACGATTTAATTTCCGAAAAGAGTGAGAATCCCTTCGGGCTTGACTGGTCTGAGTATGATTCCTTGGCTCCTATGGAAAGGGGGAGTAGTCATGAGTGATTCTATTCGTTCTATGTGTAAATCCCTTCGGCTGGCTTATGTATCAGAAATATACGAGACAATTCCCTTTGAATCACCAAGCCAATATATAGAAGCATTGTTTAAGGAAGAGTTTCGATTACGTGATAAAGCCAAAGTACAACGCCTTATTAGAAATGCCAAGTTCTTAGACTCGAAGAGTTTGAGTAATTACGAGTGGAACGAAAGAATTCGATTTCCTACTCATATTGATAAAGATGGATTAATGAGTATTGATTTTATTAAACAAAAGCAAAATGTCGTATTAATCGGATCACCAGGTACTGGAAAGTCGCATCTAGCAACGGGATTAGGAAGAAAAGCATGTGAGATGGGTTATGAAGTGAGGTTTTATCGTGTTTCCCTTCTAATTGAGCAATTGGAGCAGGCGTTGAAACAGGATAAATTGCCTTCCTTTAGGAAAAAGTTTGAGAAGATAGATTTAATTATTTTAGACGAAATGGGCTATCTACCTTTTAGTAAGGAAGGATCTGAGCTATTATTTCAACTTATTGCAGATTGGTATGAACAGAAGAGCTTAATAATTACTTCGAATCTTGAATTTAGTCAATGGAATAGAATTTTTATTGATTCTAGGCTTACAGCAGCTTTAGTGGATCGTCTAATACACCATGCGCATGTACTAACTTTTAATGGTGGAAGCTATAGATTATCGAATGCTTTGTCGAAAGCAAAGTAGGCAAATATAGGGTGGCAAAACTCTGCAAAAAATCTTGCGCTACTCTGCACTTTTTTCTTGCAAAATACAGTTTCATATAATAATAAAACAAAACTGACCTAAATATATTTATAGATCAGTTAATTTCTTGTTTCTCTTATAATCTAATTTTTAAAACATCTATACTAGTTTAAGTGTTTTATTTCCTTTATTATT
>Ga0180220_1001393_pt1 | contig 18060 bp, 14 predicted proteins | sample eDN5th37CBELigBY_FD_151335 | JGI IMG/M metagenome (GOLD analysis project Ga0180220, IMG submission 151335) | Enriched backyard soil microbial communities from Emeryville, California, USA - eDNA 5th pass 37_C BE-Lig BY (version 2) (version 2) | ecosystem: Environmental > Terrestrial > Soil >...
CGAAGGCAATGAAGAAGAATTCGAAGTCATCATGAAATTTGAAGTCGATGGCTCGGACAACAAGTATATGATGGTCGTACCTCTGGAAGCGGGAGACGAGGATTCGGACGAGGTGTATGCGTTCCGTTACGAAGAGGACGGGGATGACCTCAAGCTCTACATGATCGAAGATGATGCGGAGTGGGAGATCGTCGAGGAAACCTTCAACACCTTGGTTGCCGAACTTGATGGAGGTAATGAGCATGAGTGATTTTTCTGCAGACCAGGCCGTGTGGACTTCCGTGCTGAAGGAAACGTTCGGTCCGACTGTAGAGCTGCAGGACGAAGACGGTTCCACCGAAGTTTACGACCTGGCAGCGGAATTTGAAGTGGGCGGCCAAACCTATGCGGTGCTGCAAAGCCCCGACGACCGAAGCGGCGAATACAACATTTTGAAAGTCGTGAAGTCGCCGGACGGGGATTTGGAGCTGGCCACCATCGATGACGACGACGAATGGGAAAACATTACCGAGCTGTACGACGAGATGACGTTCCCGGAAGACGACGAAAATTGATTCGGAGCATTTACAGCTTCCCTGAGAAGACAAAATTTCAAAATGAATACACAAAGAGGGCGGTGCAGACCGTCCTTTTTGGTTGTGAAGGGTTGGATTTTTTTGAAAGCTGTCAAAGTCGTAATTGTAATTCTGATTATTCTTCTGCTAGGAGCGGGCGGGGGAGCCTATTACGTGTGGAACGGACTCCAGCCGGTTCAAGCGTCGGACGAGCCCGTGAAATTCACGATCGAACCGGGCATGGGCACCTCCAAAATAGCCGATGTGCTTCAACAAAACGGACTGATCAAAAATGCTGCGGTTTTTAAAGGATACCTGAAGTGGAAACGGGAAGGCTCGCGTTTTCAAGCAGGCATTTACGAAGCCAAGCCGGGCGCGACGTTGGACGAGCTGATCGCCAAGCTGAACAAGGGCGACGTGGTGAAGGAAGAGATGGTGCGGATTACGATTCCGGAAGGTTACACCGTCAAGCAAATCGCCGCAAAGGTCAGCGAAGCGACGGGGGCTCCGGCCGACTCTTTCCTGCAGCTGGCGGATCACCCCGGGAACGAAGCGATTGCCGCGTTTAAGGACGTCCCGGATAACGGCAAGCTGAAGCATGCGGCGGAAGGGTATTTGTTCCCGGATACGTACGATTTTAAAAAGGGAACGGCCGAACCCGAAATGTTCCGGCGGATGATGGAGCAAACGCAAAGCAAGCTGGACGGCATCCCGAACCTGCAGGAAAAGCTGCGCGACCGCGGCCTTACGCTGCATGAAATGCTGACGATCGCGTCGCTCGTGGAGCGCGAGGTTGTGGTGGATAAGGAGCGGCCGCTTGTGGCGGGGGTCATATATAACCGCCTCGACAAAAACATGAAGCTGGAAATCGACGCAACGGTGCAATACGCGCTGCCGGAGCCGAAAGAGCGGCTTCTGTATAAGGATTTGAAAGTCGAAAGTCCTTACAATACCTATTTGCATGAAGGGCTTCCGCCGGGGCCGATTTGCAGCCCCAGCCTGGCCTCGATCGAAGCGGCGCTGAATCCCGAGGCATCGGATTACCTGTATTACGTCACGAAAAAAGACGGCTCCCATGAGCACTTGTTTGCGAAGACGTATCAGGAGCACCTGAAAAACATCCAAAAAAGCAAAAGCGGCGCCAATAAAGGCTGAGCCGGGCGAGGGAATGCGATCGACCGTGGCAACGAAAATATCGGCGAGCTTTAAGCAAAAACCGCCCGTTGGGCGGTTTTTTCATGGCATCGCATTCGGCTGCTCGTTTCGAATGCTGTTCAAAGCGGCAAAGGCCATCGGGCCAAATCCTTCGGAGGCCTCTCCTTGCGGCATGGCGACGTGGAACACAAAACCGCTGCCGTCAAGTTCCTTTACGATGTACTCATATGTTCCCGACGTACCGGAAGCGAGCAGGAACAGTTCGGCGTCTTTCATCGGGCCGGTCAAATCGTCGGAATGAAGCTGCCGGACGTCGCCGTGTTTTTTCAATGCTTCCTTTCCTTCGAGAAGCAGCTCGTCTTGGTTGTAATCGGAAGGCAATTTTTCGATCCGGACCGAATAGCGGGGATCGATGTTCATGTAGATCAGATGTTTCGCAGGATCAAAGGAAAGATGCTCCGGCACATAAAGCGAGTAACCTTCGGCCTGGGCCAGCTTGGCCGGCCGTTGTTCTTTCGAGCCCTCGACGGTGACCTCGAGCATGGTTTCGCCGGGTCTTGCGGCCGCGCCGCCCTTGGAAGCCGCAGATTTGGAATCGCCCGATGACGGGTCGCGCTTCGCTTGAGGGGATTTTTGCGGCTCGGATGCCACCGGCTCCGAATTCGGATCGGTGGATGGTGGTTTTACGCTTTCTCCAGCCGTCCCCGCATCGTCTTCATTTTGGCGTTGGCCGGCGTTATGTCCCGCTCCTTCTTTCAGATCGGTTCCAGGAATTATTCCGATTTCCGGCGGGGTATTTTGATCCTTCTGTTCGCCGGATGTTCCCGGCGCAATCGTTTGGGCTTCCTGCTTGCCTCCGCAACCGCATAGGGAAACGGCGACCGCCAGGGCCAGCACGATGGAACTGATTTTGACCGTATGTTTCATGTTGCACCTCCGTTATCGTCATAGACGGACCGAAGCGTCCGCAAGTTTCATTGCAATGCAAATAATAAACGCGTTTCATATTCGGGCTGGTTTCGGCATCTTATGAAGAACAATGGGCCAAATGGGCTCCTGGACGGTTGCCAATCGTCCTTTTTAGTAGCGCAGGAACGAAAAAATTATGAACTTTAGGAAAATAGTTATAAAGAATTTTGAAAAAAGCCAAAGGATAATGGTGGAAAATGTCGAAGAATAAAGTAGAAGTTTCTTTTACATAAGCCGTAAGGTATGAAAACATAATGGTAGGTGAGGAAATGGAAGAGGGTAAGCAAAAGAAAAACGAAGAAAGCAAAAACAAACGCCGGGTTTTCCCGCGCAAGAAAGAGAAGCAGGAGGAATCGGGCGTTGCGGGGCAGCCGCAAACGGACAAGCCTAAATTCGGCATCCGCAGCGCGGGAGCGCAGCTGGGCAGAATGAATCCGGCCAAATCCGTCGGGGTCAAGCTATTTTTGATCTTTTTCACGGCCATCGTTGCCTTTGTCCTGATTTTAGGCCTTATGTCGTATAACAAGGCCCGGAGCACCATTCAGGCGAATGCCGCGAATTCGAACAAACAAACGATCATCCAAACGTCCGAGAAGCTGGATATCATCCTGAAGCAATACGAGGACATCGCGCTGCAGATCTTTTTCGATCCGGAAACGCAAAATCTGTTGACCGATTTGTCTGCCGGCCAAGCGAGCGCTTACGACCTGTTCGTGCTGAACGAAAAAATCGGCAAAAAACTGAGCAATCAGGTCAACAGCAACAATACCATCAAAGCGCTTTACCTGATCCCGCCGGAAGAAGGCCACAATCCGATCGTCAGCGGAAGCCCGGGCACGGACTCGGCTCAAATCCGCGAAGCGGCCTGGTATAAAAAAGTCCTGAACGAAAATAAATCGACGTGGGTGACGTCCGAAAAAGGAAAAGACGGCGGCATGAACTTCAAATTGGTTCGCCCGCTGCAAAGCCTGAGCCGCGGCGGAAAGCCGTACGTCGTTGTCGTCGAGCTGAAAACGTCGACGATCGAAGAGCAATTCAAAGCGATCAACATGGGCGAAGGCAGCAAGCTGCAGCTGATTTCGGGCGACAACAAAGTGGTTGCTTCCAACCAGGACGGAGAAGCAGGCCTCGATTCCGTGTTTACGTTCATGAAGGAACAAAAGGATGCGGCGAAAAGCCTCGATACCGAAGACGACAAGGGCCATAAGATGCTGGCCGTATACAACACGCTGGAAGTCAACGGCTGGAGGCTGGTAGGAACCGTTCCAACCGAGCTGCTGGTCAAAGATGCGCGGGGCATTTTGCTGATGACGCTCGGATTCGTGGTCGGGGTCGTGATCATCGCGATTCTCATCGGCTGGTGGATGGTTCTGATGATCGCCAAACCTCTCAGCGGATTGAAAGACCTCATGATCGAGGGATCCAAAGGCAACCTCAAGGTGCGCACCAGCCATAAATCCTCGGACGAGATCGGCGAGCTTGGAGCCAGCTTCAACCTGATGATGGACCAAATCACGAAGCTCGTGGAACAGACGAACACGACGGCCAGAGCCGTTCTGGAGACGGCGGGCGAACTGACGGATGCCTCCCGCAAAACCGCGATCTCGGCCAAGGAAATCGCCATCGCCACGGAGGAAATCGCCAACGGCGCCAGCAGTTTGGCCACCGAAGCCGAACGCGGCAACGAGCTGACCGAAAATATTTCGCGGCAAATGCAAATCGTCGTCTCCGCCAATGAAGAAATGAGCAGCGCCGCCCATCATGTCGAGCAGTCCAGCCAGCGGGGAACCAGCCATCTCGGCGAATTGATGGAAAAAACGCATCAGACGGAGGATATGACCCGTTCGTTGATGGCGAAAGTCGATAATCTGAAGCAATCGACCCAATCGATCAACAAGGTGCTTGACGTGCTGCAAAACATTACGAAACAGACGAACATTTTGTCCCTTAACGCTACAATCGAAGCCGCCCGGGCAGGGGCCGCAGGCAAAGGTTTCATGGTCGTGGCCGATGAAATCCGCCAGCTTGCGGACCAATCGAGGCAGTCCATTAACATGGTCGGCCAGATCACCGGCAAAATCATGGACGAAATGAACGAAACGGTCCTGGCCCTGCAGGAAGCCCGTCCGTTATTCCAGCAGCAGATGGATTCGGTGAAAGAAACAAACGATATTTTCGTCTCCGTACAGGAGCAGATGGGCGATTTCACGAAACGCCTCGATTCCGTGACGCAATCGATCGAAACGTTGAATCAGTCGCAGGTCATTTTGTCCGAGGCGATGAGCAACGTAAGCGCGGTGGCCGAAGAATCCTCCGCCACTTCGGAAGAAGTCGCTTCGCTCAGCAATGAGCAGCAAAACATCGGGGACCACCTGGTTCAGCTTTCGGCGAAGCTGGAAAACGTTTCGCTCGAGCTGAAAGAAACGCTGTCCCGTTTTACGCTGTAACGAGTCTATGCGCAAGCCGTCCCGCCGGATTTATCCGGCTTTGGGGGACGGCTTTTTTTGCATGCAGAATAGCCTCCCGCCAAGGCCGATTGGAACCGATGGAATAAGGACATAATGGAAAAAAACGTCGAAAAAGGACCGGTGCTCTATGTTATTGAAACAAAAACAGCGTATTTTTTACGGATTGGTCATCCTGACGGGGATTTTGGTCGTGCTTATTTTGCGCCTGGCGTATGTCCAGCTCGTGTTCCGCGCTTCGAGTCTGCCGCACAGCAAGTACACGCTGCAGGAAATGTCCGTGCTGCAAAGGGAACGGGGCGTCGTGCTCGATTCCGGAAGGGGGAACGTCTATGACCGCAACGGAAAACCGCTCACCGGAAAAACCGTTTCGGCGGCAGTGTTGTTCCCGGTGGACCGCAAGTCGCTCGAAAACAAAGACGGCCGGTTGAATCCCGTGGCCCGGGCGCTCGGCGTCGATTCGGAGCGGCTTGCAACATTGTGGGGACGGCTAAGCGTGCCGTTGCTGTGGAAAGGGGATTCCGGCAGCGCGCCGCTGGCCCTGACGGAACAACAAGCCAAGCGGATATCGGCGCTGGAATTCAGCGGTCTCGAGGTTCTGCCCTACACGGAGCGGTATGAAAACCGGCCGAACGGCATGCAGTGGCTCGGATACCTGACGGATGTGCCGGGGCAAATGCAGATGCCCCATACCGGTTATGCTTTCCGGGAAGGGGCTGCGGGACTCGAAAAAACGATGGAGCCGATATTGCGCGGCGTCGGACCGACGACCGTCTATTATACGGTCGATGGCTTGAACCGGGCGATTCCGGGCACGGGCATCCAATTAAAATCGCCCAACAATCCGTATTATCCGCTGCGGCTTACGTCCACGATCGACCTTGAGCTGCAGAGGGACATCGAAAAGCTGACGGAAAAAGCCGGGATGAAGGAAGGGGCCGTCGTTTTGCTCGATGCAAGCAATGCCGACGTCATTGCGATGGTATCCCGTCCTTTTTACAATCCTCTGAACGTCGATCCGAAGCAGGGGGCATGGAATAACAGGGCGGTTCAGGCGACCGCGCCGGGCTCGATTTTTAAGACGGTCACGGCTGCGGCCGCATTGGAAGCCGGAGTTACGAGCGTAGACGAATCCTTTTACTGTTCGGGCAAATATGCCAGATACGGGTTGTCTTGTTGGAAAGCGACAGGCCATGGGGCGCTGACGCTGGAGCAGGCATTCGCCCAATCCTCCAACGTCGTTTTTGCGGAGCTCGGGGAACGGATGGCCGGGGAAGAGCTGGAGTGGACGGCAAGGAAACTCGGACTGGGGCGGACGGTCGGATGGGAAGCCAAAGACTTGCTAGGCATGCCTGTCATGAGGCCGTTGGATCATGAGGAGAAGGGGATGATATTTTCAAGCGAACAGGCGGCTTCGGACGGCGGGGTTCGAGCGCAATCCGGGATCGGGCAAAGGGATGTGCGCGTAACGCCGCTGCAGGCGGCCAACCTCGTGGTCACCCTGCTGCATGACGGGCAAGTCCGGGCGCCCCGGCTCCTCCATCATGTCTCCTACGCCAACGGCCAGCTCATGAAGGAGTTCAAACCCCATTTTGCCCCTTCGAATGCCGGCAGCATCCGGCCGGAAACAGCCCGCCTGCTGACCGCGTGGATGAGAACGGTCGTGACGGACGGAACGGGGAAATCGCTGATGCATGCCAAATGGAAGCTCGCAGGCAAGTCCGGGACGGCTCAAGTCAAAGTCCAGGGACAACCGCGCAACAATCAGTGGTTTATCGGTTATGGACCGGTCGAGCATCCCCGATATGCGCTGGCCGTGCTGTTTCAAAATATGAAAGAGGGAGGCAGCAATCAAGCCACCTCCCTGTTCGGGGATATTATGAATCTGCTCGCTTCCCGGAGCGCTTAGTTTCCTGCGGGGCAGGCGCGCTCATTTCGAACGGGGAGACGTCGAATTCTTCCTGCGGCAAGCGGATCCAGCGCTGCAAATACCCCTGCTGCAGGAGTTCCTTGAGCAAAATCAGCAGAACCGGCGAAAGGATGAGGCCGGCGACGCCGAAGATCGAAAGCGAAATAATCATGAACGACAACATGAGGAATGCGGACGAAATGCCGATGGAGTTGCCGGTAATTCTCGGCTCGAGCAGCTGGCGCGTCAGCAGGACGACCACCAGCAGGATGCACAAACCGATCGCCAAACTGATGTTGCCGACGATAAACAGGTACACGATCCACGGAATCAAAATGACCGGAACGCCCACGAGCGGCAAGATGTCGAATATGGCGCAGACGAGCGAAAGCGAAAGTTCGTTCCCCGTGCCCAAAATCAGCAGGCCCACGTAAATCAACACGAACGTGATCAACACCATGAGCATCTGTGCTTTAATATAGGAACCGATGGCTTTCAGCACGTAAGTGGTCAAAAACGTATAAGCGTTTTTTAACGTTTTCGGAGACTTGTCCTTCACGATTTTGCGCCAGCCGCCGATCTCCGTGCTGAGGAAAAAGGCGAGAATGATCGCGATGCCGAAATTGGCCATAAACGTGGAGAACGAGCTGAAGAGCGATACCATATACTTTAAGAAGCTGGTTGCCCATCCGGTCGCATACTCCGTGAATTTTTTAAAGTTTTCGTTCATCTTGTCGGTGATGTCCGGAGGAAGCGCCTCGATTTTATGCTGGAGGAATGCGGTCGTTTTTCCAAATGCCGTTTGGATCATTTTCGTGTATTGGGGCAAATTATCTTGGACTTGGGCGATTTGGGAAACGACGATCAGTCCGATGCCGAACAAAATCCCCAGGATGACAAGCACGAACAACAGAACGGAAACAGCCGCTGCAATCGTTTTGGGAAGACCTCTCCGGTTCAGGAATTTGGCCAGAGGTTCGATCATGAAAAACACGAGAAAGGATAAAAAAACGGGCGCCGCGATCTGATACAGTTTGCTGAAGACATACATGACGAGCAAAACGGTCAGCACGATCATCCCGATGTCGAGAAAGGTCCTCCAATATTTTTTATACAGCGGAAGCATGAACAAAAATCACTCCTAAGCATATGTATTTGATGGGACAACTAAAATAAAATAAAAATATCAATTCGATGGTTAAAAAAATGCCTATTTCTTGAGCGGCTGTGATAAAATAAAAGATAGCGCCTTTATATTTTGCAGCACTTCCGCTCGAATATCGTCCGTATTTCTTTTTAGGCAGCGATAGCTGGTGCTCACATTCATTTTATAGAGATACCTGCCTTTCGGCAAGTCAAAGTCAATCAGAGAAAAGTGGGGATTATGACATGCAGACTTTGCTGCTTTGGTTGTTCTATATTTCATCTTTTTATGCGTTCATCCCTGGACTCATTACCCGCATATTCGGGTTCCGCGTTTTTCGGAGAGGTTCCACCGAGCATGCATACGCGCTGACCTTCGACGACGGCCCCGATCCGCAATACACGCCCCAGCTGCTGGATTTGCTCAAAAAATACGATGCCAAGGCAACCTTTTTCGTTGTCGGGTCTCATGCCGAACAAAATCCGGAGCTGGTGAAACGCATGTACGACGAAGGCCATCTGATCGGGATTCATAACTACGTTCACAAGTCCAATTGGTTCATGCGGCCTGCGACCGTCACGAAACAAATTATGAAGACCGATAAGATCATCCATTCGATCACCGGCGAGCGCTCCTCGTATTACCGTCCCCCTTGGGGGATCGTCAACCTCTTCGATTTGAACAAAAAACGCAGCGGCAATTTTAAAATCGTGCTCTGGTCCGCGATGTTCGGCGACTGGAGGGAAAGGATCGGTGCCGACAAGCTGACGGAACGGATGCTTCAGAAGCTTCATCCGGGAGAAGTCCTGCTGCTTCACGATTGCGGAACGACCGCAGGGGCCAATCCCGACGCGCCGCGGCAGATGTTGATCGCGCTGGAGCGCGTGCTTGAAGAAGCCAAACGCCAAGGGCTGAAAAGCATCAGGGTAGACGACATGATTAAAGCGAAGGAAAACGCTCCGGAAAAAAACGTGTCCCTTTCCAAACTGGCCATCGTCAAGTTGTGGCTCGTGTGGGAAACGGTATTCCACAAAATGTTCCGGCTGAAAACCGTCAATCCGTATGATCCGATGCTGCATTACAGAATACGCAAATACGGCGGACAGAAGATCGAGCTTGACGAAGGAACGGTCCTCGAAAAAGGCGATCGGGTCGTCGAACTTCATTTCGACAACGAAAAACTGTTCCGCTTCGGCGTAAGGTCGCGCTCGGCGGTCCATCTGGCCATACATCTGATCCGCACGATGGAAAAGGAGCTGCCGGCGCTTGCCCAGTGCATTCTGGAGGATCCGGAGGCGGTGGATGCCAAGGCGCTATACGGCGTGACCATGGTCAATCGCGGGCCGGAGCAGTTCGGGTTCCGGATCGTGGATTTGAAGGACGGGCTCTTTTCAACCTCTTCACGGCTTTATTTGAAATTTTTACTTAGCGTCATCCACCCGTCCGGACAATCCCGCCTGAAGGAGCAGTCGCGGCAGCTGGTACCGAAAATGCTGCTGATGCCGATCGGCGAATTTTTGGAGCGTTATGCCGAAAGCGGTTCGCACCGCCGCCATCATGAATCCAAACGCAGACGCGGCGAGCAGCCGGAGCCAAACGAACCGAGCGATCTAAGTTTGGCAGCGGCGCAAGGGCTTGAAAGCTCGACGCCGGCCATTTAGTGCACGAAACGTCAAACCCCCGCCAATGAGCCAAAGGGCTAGGCGGGGGTTTTTGTTGTGGCCCGGCAAAAAGGGGCAGCGTCTCCGGTATCAAGTACCGAAGCGCTGCCCCTTGAACATGTATGAATGATTAGATTTTCATGACGCCGCCTTGGCTGGCGTTGGTTACCAGTTTGGAGTAGCGGGCCAGATAACCTGTTTTGACTTTCGGCTCGAAGCCTTTCCATTTCGAGCGGCGGGCCGCCATTTCCTCGTCGCTGATATGAAGCTCGATTTTGCGGTTGTTGAGATCGAGCTCGATGATGTCGCCGTCTTCAACGAAAGCGATCGGGCCGCCTTCGGCAGCTTCCGGAGAAATATGCCCGATGCTGATGCCGCGGGAAGCGCCGGAGAAACGTCCGTCGGTGATCAAGCCGACTTTGGCGCCAAGGCCCATGCCGACGATTTGCGAAGTAGGCGCGAGCATTTCCGGCATGCCTGGTCCGCCTTTCGGGCCTTCATAGCGGATGACGACGACCATGCCTTCCTTGACTTTGCCGTTTGCGATGCCTTCCAGCGCCTCGTCCTGGGAGTCGAAGCAGATCGCAGGACCTTTATGGTATCCGCCGACCGACGGATCCACCGCGCCGACCTTGATGATCGAACCTTCCGGTGCCAGGTTGCCGTACAATACGGCCAAACCGCCGCGCTCGGAGTAGGGCTGGTCGATCGGATGGATGACGTTTTTGTCGAGAATTTCGCAGCCGGCCACGTTTTCGGCCAGCGTTTTGCCCGTTACGGTGATGCAATCGCCGTGGAGGGCGCCCGGTTTTTTCAGAAGCTCATGCAATACCGCGCTCACGCCGCCGGCCGTATGCACGTCTTCGATGAAGTAATCGGAAGCCGGTGCCAGCTTGGAAATGTGGGGCACGCGGTTCGCCACTTCGTTGATGCGTTCCAGCGGATAGTCGATGCCTGCTTCCTGGGCCAGCGCCAACGTATGCAGCACGGTGTTGGTGGAACCGCCCATCGCCATGTCGAGGGCAAAGGCGTTGTCGATCGCTTCCAGCGTCACGATGTCGCGCGGCTTCAGGTCCATTTTGACGAGTTCCATCAGCTGGCGTGCCGATTGTTTCACGAATTCCCTGCGTTCTTCGGCGACGGCGAGGATCGTGCCGTTGCCAGGCATGGCCAGGCCGAGCGCTTCCGCCAGGCAGTTCATGGAGTTGGCCGTGAACATGCCGGAGCAGGAGCCGCAGGTCGGACAGCCGTATTGTTCGAGCTCGAGCAGGTCGTCGTCGGAAATTTTGCCGACCTGGTGGGCGCCGACGCCTTCAAACACGGAAGTCAGCGAAAGTCTGCGGCCTTTGCTGTCCACGCCGGCTTTCATCGGACCGCCGCTGACGAAGATGGTCGGGATGTTGACGCGCAGCGCGCCCATCAGCATGCCCGGCGTGATTTTGTCGCAGTTCGGGATGCAGACCATGCCGTCGAACCAGTGGGCGGATACGACGGTTTCCAGGGAGTCCGCGATAATTTCGCGGCTTGGGAGCGAATAACGCATGCCGATATGTCCCATCGCGATTCCGTCGTCGACGCCGATGGTGTTGAATTCGAACGGAACGCCGCCGGCTTCGCGGATCGCTTCCTTCACCAGCTTGCCGAATTCCTGGAGATGCACGTGTCCCGGAACGATGTCGATATAGGAGTTGCAGACGGCGATGAACGGTTTGCCGAAATCCTCCTCTTTGACGCCAGCTGCACGCAGCAAGCTGCGGTGCGGAGCGCGGTCAAAGCCTTTTTTGATCATGTCTGAACGCATTTTTTTAGGTGCCATGGTGTCTCTTCCCCCTACTTTAGAAAAAATATGATTGCTTCTCGCTTTAGCGCGGTTACTGAGAAAAGTGCCCGAATAAACGATTTATATGAGTCTATCACAAAATGAAAGCTTTTTCTAGCAGTCAATCCGAAGCCAACCGCGGCGCAGCGGCGAAAAAGGGCGAAAAAGGCATCCCCGCCCGGCAAGCCGGAAGGGAGATGCCTTTTTTTGCCGATATCCCGGCGAAACCGGGACATATTCGCTGATTTGGGGCTCGCCCGCATCAAGTTTTGCCCAAGGCGATCCGTTCCAGGCGCAAGATCCATCCCACTTGGGGTTCGATGACCCGATAGGCGGCCTTTTTAACGAAAGGTTGGGCGAGAACGCAAGCCATCAGCACGGCCCCCGCAAGGAGGACGGCGGCCCCGGCCGGATGGCGGATATAGCCGTAAAGCCCCAAAGCTGCGGCCAGTCGGACGATGATGCCATGGAGGAGAAACACGTACAGCGTACGCCTGCCCAGATCGGTGAGACGGCCATGGCGGAACGGGATCCAGCCGAGAAATGCCGCCCCCGACGCCGATTGCAGGCCGTACAGGGCAAGCCGGTACGCGCCGGCATACCATTCTTGATGCCCCAGCTGCAGGTAAGTCTGGCTGCCGAACAGCCAGCCCTCGGGCAAGCGGATTCCGTGGAAAGCGATGACGGCAAGCAGGGCCGCGGATAGCGCCGCGGCGCCGATTTTTTTGAGGGGCGTAACCCGGCGCTTGAATGCGGCGAACGAAAAATGATAGCCGATCACGAAAAACGGCAGGTACACGAACGTCCGGCTTATGCTTAACCAGGTCCCGTCCAGCGGCAAATAACCGACCAGGACGCCCAGGATCAAGGAGATGGAGCATTGGGCTGCGGGAGCAAACCTGCGCATCGAAAGCATGAGCAGCCGCCACGCCATGTGGCTGGCCAAAAACCAGAGCATCAGGTAGGGAACGAAAAACGAATGGCGAATGTCCGGGACCTTGAACAAAACCACGTCCAGAAGCGAATACAGGCTTTGGAAAATGATGTACTGCAGGCCGATCTGCAGCAGCGCCTTCCGGCCTTCCGGCCCGCCGAGCCCGCCTTTGGCAAAATACCCGGTGACGAACACGAACAGGGGCATATGATAGGTATAAATCCATGAATACAGCGCATGCAGGCCGTCCATTTGGCGGATCAGCGGCTCGGCGGCATTGGCGATGCAGACGGTCAGGATCAGAATGAACCGCAAATTCAGAAAATAGGTTTCCCCTTCCCGGGGCAGCGCGTTGTCCATGATGATGACTCCCTCCAGATCGTTGACACCTTAAAATTACTACGTTTTTCGGATTATTGTCGTGATTTATTTCACATATAAAACGCTGCCATTTCCTTAAAATATGCCAACCCGATGAAGGGTTTACGTATTGACAACCCATCCTCCTGCGCCGACAATAGGTACAGACTTGAGGATTTTGCAAAAATCCCAAAAGCGGCTTTTAATTCAGCAATCGATAGGGCGGGCGGTTCGGTTCGTCTCTATATTGCTTAACCGGCACCCTGGAGCGGACGGAAACGAATTTTGCAAAATCCCGACTTCAATAAGGAAGGGGACTTTTATGCAGCAGGATACAGCATTTGCGGGGCCTGAACTGGTTACTTTCGGCGAAAGCATGGGACTCTTTACGGCACAGGATACCCGGGGATTGGAGTACGCGTCGACGCTTCACAAATCGTTCGGCGGGGCGGAAAGCAACGTGGCGATCGGGGTGGCGCGGCTGGGCCGGCGGGCAGGCTGGTTCGGGGCGCTGGGCCGCGATCCGATCGGGACGATGATACATAAATCGATTCGGGGCGAGGGCGTCGACGTGTCGCGGGCCGTTTTTAACGGCGAGGCGCCGACGGGACTGATGATTCGCGAAAACACGGCGGGCAAGTCGTCGGTATATTATTACCGCAAAAATTCCGCGGCAAGCCTGCTCCGGCCGGAGCAGCTGGACGCGGCGTACATCCAGAGCGCCAAAATCCTTCACGTGACGGGCATCACGGCCGCGATCAGCCCTTCGGCTTTGGCCTGCGTCGACAGAGCGATGGATCTTGCGCGGGACGCCGGGGTCAAAGTAAGCTTCGACCCGAATTTGCGGCTGAAGCTGTGGACGCTGGAGGAAGCGCGCGGCGTGCTGCTGAGGCTGGCGGAGAAGGCGGATTATTTTCTGCCCGGGCTGGACGAGCTGAAGCTGTTGTACGACACGGAGGACGATAAAGAGGTATTCGAGCGGCTTTCCCGGCTGAACGCGGTTTCCGTAATCAAGGGCGGTCCGGATTTGACCTACGTGCTTGAGGATGGTACCCTGACGGAAGTTCCGTATTTTAAAGCGGACCAGGTGCTGGACACGGTCGGGGCCGGAGACGGCTTTTGCGCGGGTTTCATCGCCGGACTTTTGAAAGGGCATTCAACGGTAGAAGCGGTGCGTCTTGGAAATTTGACCGGCTCTCTGGTCATTCAGGCCGTCGGAGATTGGGAAGCGCTGCCAACATGGGAGCAGGTTGAGGCGAAACTGGAGCGCAGGATGCACATCGAAAGGTAATCATTCCATAGACATCGTGACAGGATTTCCATATAATGAGTGAAAAGGAGCGTATGATTGTGAAAAAACTCCAAATATTACAAAAAATCATCGATAACGGCGTCGTGGCCGTGTTGCGCGGCGATTCCGCCGACCAAGTGTTTGCGATGGCCGAGGCGGCGATTGCCGGGGGCATCAAAGTGATCGAGGTGACCTTGACGGTGCCGGGCGCGCTGCAGGCGATCGAAAAGCTGAGCCGCATGTACAGCTGGAAGACGGAAGATCCGGACAAATTCGCCGTCATCGGCGCTGGCACGGTGCTCGAGCCGCAAACGGCGAGAGCCGCGATCATGTCCGGGGCCGAATTCGTGGTCGGACCGTCGCTCAACCCGGAAACCGTTAAAATATGCAATTTGTACCGCGTGCCGATCATGCCCGGCGTCATGACCATCGCCGAGGTTCAGCACGCGCTCGAGCTGGGCGTGGACATCGTGAAGCTGTTCCCGGGGAACCTGTACGAGCCGGGGATCATCAAGACGATGAAAGGACCGATGCCGCAGGCGAACTTTATGCCGACGGGCGGCGTATCGCTTTCCAACCTGAAGGATTGGATTCAAGGCGGTGCGGTGGCCGTGGGGATCGGTTCGGATTTGACGAACGAAGCCGTCAAGACGGGCAACATGGACCTGGTGCGCAGCAAAGCCGAGCAGTATATGCAAGCTTACCGCGAAGCGAAACGTTAACGCGGCCCGCAGTGCCCGCGAAGGCCGCAAGCAGCGGCGATACGCCGCTTTCCATGCGGCTTCTGGCAGCCTGCCTTCCCTGGAGGAGGCAGGCTGATCATGTCTTTCGTCCGCTTTTTTGCGTCATTCTCGGGCAAAAGGGTTACCGTTGTCTAAGGACCCCATAATGACGGATCCGATCAAGTGTGGAGGTGCACAAAGGGTGCAAAAGATCGAAACATTGGCCTCTTGGATTGAGCAAAGCGACAACATCGTTTTTTTCGGCGGAGCGGGTACCTCGACAGAGAGCGGCATCCCCGATTTCCGCTCCGCCGCGGGATTGTACCAAACGGAGCAGCATTCCCCGTACCCGCCGGAGCAGATGCTCAGCCGTTCTTTTTTCATGAAAATGCCGGAAATCTTTTTCGACTTTTACCGCAGCAAAATGCTTCATCCCGACGCCAAACCGAACGGCTGCCATAGATTGTTGGCCAAGCTGGAGGCGCAGGGCAAGCTGAAGGCCATCGTGACGCAAAACATCGACGGCTTGCATCAGCAGGCCGGGAGCGAGGAAGTTCTGGAGCTGCACGGCTCCGTTCACCGCAATTACTGCATGGGCTGCCGCCGTTTTTTCGGGCTGGAGCAGGTGATGGCGAGCAAGCATCTGGTTCCCCGCTGCCCGTACTGCCAAGGGATCGTGAAGCCGGACGTCGTTTTGTACGAGGAGGCGCTGGACCAGCAAGTGCTGATCAGCGCCATGGACGCGATCGCGAATGCGGATTTGCTGCTGATCGGCGGGACGTCGCTGACGGTGCATCCGGCCGCCGAACTCGTTTCTTATTTTAAAGGGACCCGCTCGGTCTTGCTGAACATGGACCCGACCCCGTACGACAAAAGGGCGGATTTGATCATCAACGATAAAATCGGGGAAGTCATGGATCAGGTCGGCCGGTTGTTGGGCATTTAAGCGTTTTGCCGGACGCGATGCAAAAGAGCTATGCTTTTGAAAGCAAGCGGTAATGTACCTTAATAACAGAAAGGCGGATTGCTATGGCTTACACACCAAACGAAGCACGTTATGACGAGATGATCTATAACCGTTGCGGCCGTTCGGGCCTCAAGCTTCCTGCCATCTCCCTTGGCCTCTGGCATAATTTCGGCGGGGTGAACACGTTCGAAAATGCCCGGAGTATGGTTACGCGCGCGTTTGACCTTGGCATCACCCATTTCGACCTGGCGAACAATTACGGGCCGCCTCCAGGCTCCGCGGAAGAAACGTTCGGCAAAATATTAAAGCAGGATTTGCACGGGCATCGGGACGAGCTGATCGTGTCCACGAAGGCCGGATACCATATGTGGCCCGGTCCTTACGGGGAATGGGGCTCGCGCAAATACATGCTGTCGAGCCTGGACCAGAGCTTGAAGCGGCTTGGCATGGATTACGTGGACATCTTCTACTCCCACCGCTTCGACCCGGATACGCCGCTGGAGGAAACGATGATGGCGCTGGACCATGCCGTGCGTTCCGGCAAGGCTTTGTACGTCGGCATTTCCAATTATTCCGCTGAACAAACTGCGGAGGCCATTTCGATCCTGAAGTCTTTGGGCACCCCGCTGCTGATCCATCAGCCCAGCTATTCCATGCTGAACCGCTGGATCGAAAACGGCCTGCAGGACGTTTTGGCGGACAACGGCGTCGGCAGCATCGCTTTTACCCCGCTTCAGCAGGGTTTGCTCACGAACAAATATTTGAACGGCGTTCCGGAGGACTCCCGGGCGGCCAGCTCGTCCGTGTTCCTGAACGCGCAGGACATCACGCCGGAAGCGTTGCGCAAAATCCGCGCCCTGAACCAGCTTGCGGCTGCCCGCGGGCAAAGCCTGGCACAGCTGGCGCTCGCCTGGGTGCTTCGCGGCGGGAAAGTGACGTCGGCGCTGATCGGCGCAAGCCGCGTCAGCCAAATCGAAGACAACGTGGCGGCGCTGAAAAACCTGGACTTCAGCCAAGAGGAGCTGGACCGGATCGAGGCGATACTGAAAACGGAAAACGAGTCATGAATGTAAGCAACCCGCTGCCTCCTTTAGAGGAACAGCGGGTTTTTGCATGATGGATTCCGGTTTTAACGGCGGCTTTCCGGGCCGGCGCCCGGCGAAGCGGCGATCCGGTCGCGGTAGTGGCTCGGGGAATAGCCGCAAAGCCGTTTGAATTGCCTGGAAAAATAAAGGGCGTCCGTCAATCCGACGGAAGCGGCGATCTGCTCGATCGAGAGCTCGGGGCGTTCCCGCAGGAGTTGGCGCGATTTATCGATTCTCAGCTTAAGCAAATAGGTGACGGGGGACATGCCGGTTTCCTTTTTGAAAATCCGGGACAGGTAGGCGCGATTATATCCCAAGCTTTCGCTCATCTGTTCGATGGACACGGGATGCGCGTATTGGGCCGATAAATAATGGATCATTTGCTTGACGGTGCGCCGCACCTGGGATTCGGTGCCGGTCAGGCCCGTTTCGTCCGTAAGCCGGTCCTTCGCTTCGGCAAAAATAAGATACAGATGCCCCAGCGCCGCCATATCCGCGCTTTCCTTCTTGCCGTAAAACGCTTGCGTAATCCGGCGGATCGCCTCGGGGATAAAGCTTTCGCCGCCCGTTGCGAGCACCGACTGCCCTCCGGCAAACCCGGCCGACTCGACAAGCGCCTTCGCCGCGCTTCCGGAAAACGCCGTCCAGCGGTAGCGCCACGGATCCTTTGCGTCGGACGCATAGCTGACAAGGCGCCCCGGGTGGATCAGGAAGCAGCTGCCGGCCCCCAGCTCGTACGTATGCTGCTCCGACCGGAACTGGCCGCGGCCGCTTTCGACGTAATGCAACAAATAATAATCATATATTTTTGGCCCGACCACATGCTGCGGTTTGGTTTGGCTTTCGCCGGCAAACAGCACGCGCAGCGGGCTTTGTTCATGATAAACCGGATTGGATGCGACGCTGTAGCTTTCCTGAACGGCCATGGCCGGACCTCCTTTTAGCCGGTTCAACTTTTTGCGAGAATCTTGGGCTTCACATGTTATTATAGATTTCGAAGTCACATAAATCCATAGCAAGCAAAC